>OGYE01001282.1_pt1 | contig 16379 bp, 17 predicted proteins | sample 1576471 | NCBI WGS metagenome assembly OGYE01 (sample SAMEA3541532, study PRJEB24748) | human gut metagenome | biome: human gut; feature: human-associated habitat; material: faeces | place: China | collected 2012
GTCCAACTTTCAAAAAAGAATACAAGATTTCAATATAAGCTAATAAAAAAAGGCGTGCTTTCGGCGAGCGCTCATCTTCCGGAAAAAGTCTCTTCCTGCCGTCTGGAGATCGATCTCAAGCCGGGGCTCACGGCGGAAAAGCTCGATGAGCGGCTGCTGCGGGACTTTTCCGAGAACATCAACCGCGATTTTACGAACGCGCTCGACGCTCTCCTGCCGCAGAAGCTCATCCCGGTCGTGATCGAGCGATCCGGTATCCCGGCACGGCTCAAGGTGAACAGCATCCGCCGTGAGCAGCGTCTCGCGCTGCGCGATACGATCAAGCGCTTTGCGATCCGGCTCATCGCCCGCCGCCCGGTGGAGGAAGCCATCGTGACCGCCGGAGGCGTGGATGTGCGGGAGGTGAATCCCCGCACTATGGAATCGAAGATCGTTTCCGGACTGTATTTTGCCGGGGAGATCCTTGATCTGGACGCCTGCACCGGCGGATACAATCTGCAGATCGCCTGGAGCACCGGCTATGCGGCCGGACGGGCGATACCGGAAAAGGAGATTACGGAATGAAACCCATATCCATTGCCATTGACGGGCCCTCCGGCGCGGGCAAGAGCACGATCGCCCGCAAAAGCGCGGAAAAATTCGGTTTTATCTATGTAGATACCGGCGCTATCTACCGCACGGTCGGTCTCGCGGCGTACCGGCGCGGCATCGCCTCCAAGGACAGCGCCGCGGTCATTGCCATGCTGCCGGAGCTGCACATTGAACTGCGCCACGGCCCCGACGGTCTCCAGCGGATGTATCTTGACGGGGAAGATGTTTCGGATGCCATCCGCATGCCGGAGATATCCATTTATGCTTCCGACGTGTCCGCTGTTCCGGAAGTCCGCGCGTTTCTCATGGAGATGCAGCGTTCGTTTGCGCGCACGCAGAATGTCATCATGGACGGACGCGATATCGGCACCGTCGTGCTGCCGGACGCGGGGCTGAAGATCTTTCTTACGGCGTCCGTGGAGGCGCGCGCCAAACGCCGCCAGCTGGAGCTGGAGAAGAAAGGGAAGAGCCTCCCCTTTGAAGAAGTACTGCGCGATATGGAATACCGCGACAAAAACGATTCCTCCCGCGCTGCGGCGCCTCTCCGCCCGGCGGAGGATGCGGTGCGTCTGGATACGACGCAGCTCGATTTTGACGAGAGCTGCGCGGCGGTGGAATCCTTGATTCGGGAGCGTTTTGCACTATGACAAAAGAGAAATGGTACCGTCTTGTTTATGATGTTCTTCGTCCCATCGGGGCGCTGCTGTATCCGCAGAAATTTTATGGGCTGGAAAATATTCCGGAGGGGCCGGCGATCCTTTGCGCACCGCATTCCAATGTCGCCGACCCAATCCTCATTTCCTTCGCGCTGGGACGCAAGACCTATGTGCATCACCTTGCCAAGGCGGAGTCGAAAACGATGTTTATTTTCGGCTGGCTCATGAAAAAAGCCGGGTCGATCTTCGTCAAGCGCGGCGAGCGCGACATTGATTCCTTCAAGCAGTGCATGCGCGTGCTCAAGGCGGGGGAGAAGCTCATCGTGTTCCCGGAAGGGACGCGCGTGCACGGAGATGCCGTCGTAGAACCGAAATCCGGCGTGATCCATATGGCTGTGCGTATGCATGTGCCGATCGTACCGGTATATATCCCGCGCGACAAGAAGATCTTTCACGAGGTGCCGACCGTGATCGGCGAGCCGTATTATCCGGAGCTGAGCGACCACCGTGATTATGACCGGCTGGCGCGCGAGCTGATGGAAAGCATCTGGGCACTCAAGCCGGAGGAATGAGCGCGTGGCAGCAAAGTATATTCTGGCCCGCAGCGCGGGATTCTGCTTCGGCGTAGAGCGGTCGATCCGCATGGCGGAGGAAGCGCTTGCTTCTGGCGCGTGCCGGTGTCTCGGTGAGCTGATCCACAACCGTGACGCCGTGACAGCGCTGGAGAAAAAAGGGCTTTCGGTCATCGAGAAGGTTTCGGAGCTGCCGGAAGGGGAACGGGTCATTATCCGTGCCCACGGCGTTTCCCGCGCGGTATATACCGAGCTGAAAAACCGCCGCGCCGGAGTGATCGACGCGACCTGTCCGCTGGTCGAGCGCATCCATAAGATCGTTCGTGAGGAATCCGAAAAAGGGCGGCAGATCGTTGTCATCGGCGACGCAGAGCACCCGGAGATTCGGGGCATTTGCGGCTGGTGTACCGGCGCTGTCGTGCTGCCGGACGCCGCGGCGCTGGACGAATGGCTCTCGACGTCCGTGGAAATGCCCGAAAAACCCCTCTCCGTTGTATTTCAGACTACACAAATTCAAGCAAATCACATTTTGGCAGAAAAAATATTAAAAAAAAGATGTACAAATTTCAAAATATTTGATACTATATGCGGAGCAACGTCCAAGAGGCAGAGAGAAGCAACCTCTCTTGCCGGGATATGCGATGCAATGATCGTCATCGGCGGTGCGCACAGCGCGAACAGCCTGCATCTGGCAGAGCTTTGCCGCGAAAAATGTGCGAGCGTTTTCTTTGTCGCCGACGCGTCGGAGCTGGACACATCCCGGTTGCCGGGCGAGGGCCGTATCGGAATCACGGCGGGAGCCTCGGTGCCGTTCTGGATCATTAAGGAGGTAGTAAAAAAAATGAGCGACGAGATCAAGGTAGAACAGACCACGGCAGAGGAAGTCGCTGCGACCGCGGCCGAAGAGACCGCACACGTTGAAGCCGAGCCCGCTGCGGAGAATGCCGCCGGGAAGCCCGACTCCGAAAAGACGTTTGATGAGCTGCTGGAAGATTCCATCAGAACGATATATAACGGAGACACCGTCTCCGGTTATGTTGTCAGCATCACGCCCACGGAAGTCACCGTCGATCTGGGCACCAAGCATTCCGGCTATATCCCCGTGACCGAGTTCACCGAGGATGGCGCTGCCAAGGTGGAAGATGTTATCCACGTTGGCGACAAGATCGAGGCCTGCGTTGTGCGCGTGAACGATGTGGAAGGCACTGTGATGCTCTCCAAGAAGCGCTTGGACACCATCAAGTCCTGGGCCGACATTGAGAACGCTGCCGCCGACGGCACCATTGTCGAAGGCAAGGTCACCGAAGAGAACAAGGGCGGCGTCGTTGTCTCCGTGCACGGCGTGCGTGTGTTTGTTCCCGCTTCCCAGACCGGTCTGCCGCGCGAAGCCGCCATGTCCGAGCTAGTCGGTCAGACCGTCCGTCTGAAGATCACCGAGGTCAACCGCGGCCGCAAGCGTGTTGTCGGCTCCATCCGCGCCGTAGCCAACCGCGAGCGCAAGGAGCGTGCCGAGAAGATCTGGAACGAGATCGAGGTCGGCAAGCATTACGAGGGCGTGGTCAAGTCCATGACCTCTTACGGCGCGTTCGTTGATATCGGCGGCATCGACGGCATGGTCCACGTGTCTGAGATCAGCTGGAACCGCATCAACAAGCCTTCGGATGTCCTGAACGTCGGCGACAAGATCGACGTTTACGTCATCAACTTCGATAAGGAGAACCACAAGATCTCCCTCGGCCACCGCGACCCGAACCTGAACCCCTGGAAGGTGTTCACGGAGACCTACTCCGTCGGCGATATCGCGAAGGTCAAGATCGTCAAGCTGATGCCCTTCGGCGCTTTCGCGGAAGTGCTGCCCGGCACCGACGGCCTGATCCACATCTCCCAGATCGCCAACCGCCGCATCGGCCAGCCCTCCGAGGTGCTGAGCGTCGGCGATGTGGTCGAAGCGAAGATCACCAACATCGACAACGAGAAGCAGAAGATCTCCCTGTCGATCCGCGCTCTCTCCGAGCCCGCTCCCGCCGCCTCCCGCGAGGAGACCGCGGACGAGCCCCGCGAGGACGCGCTGGTCTACTCCGTTTCTTCCGACGGCACCGCCTCCGGCGAAGCCCCCGAAGTGGAGTAATTCCGATCCAAAATCCCTCTGTCTTTGACAGAGGGATTTTTTGTATGCGGGAAAGACTGGAACGCCTTGCAAACGCTGCATTTTTGTGTATAATATGTTTAGAGGATTATTCACCTTTCGGAAGTGCCGCCTGAAAAGGCAGGAGGATCGCGATGAGTTTCCAGATCGGAGATCGCATTGCCCATCCGCTTCACGGAGCAGGGGTGATCGATCGCGTTGAAAGCCGTCGTATCGGCGGAGAGCTAAGGGAATATTTCGTTCTCAAGTTGCAGGGGAGCGGCATGGTCGTCATGGTGCCGAAAAACGCCTGTGATGAGGTCGGTGTGCGCCCGATCGTCGATGCGGACACGGCATACGACCTGCTCCGGCGTATTCCGGACATGGACGTTTCCATGGCGGACAACTGGAATAAGCGCTACCGCGAAAACATGCAGCGCATTAAAAGCGGCAACCTTACCGAGCTTGCCGCCGTGATCAAGGCGCTTACGCAGCGCGATGAAAAACGCCCTCTATCCACCGGCGAGCGCCGGATGCTCAATCAGGCGCGGCAGATCCTGCTCTCGGAGATATCCCTCTCCGTGAATTGTCCGTATGACTTCGCGGAGGCTCAGCTGGATCAGTGCCTGCGCAAACCGAAAAAACGGAGTGTATTAAACCGATGAGTCGCTTTTCTGATTTTCTTCGCCGAGCCAAAAACACCTCCTGCAGCGTTGTTGTCGTCGCAGCCGGAGCTTCTACACGGATGGGCGAGGACAAGCTCTTTATGGATCTCGCCGGAAAGCCGGTGCTTGCAAGAACGCTTACCGCGCTGAACGCCTGCAGCTGTGTGGACGAGATCGTTGTGGTAACGCGTCTTGAATCGCTCGAAAAGGTCGCCGCGCTGTGCCGCGAATACCGTGTCGATAAGGTTGGGAAGGTCGTTGTCGGCGGCGCTTCGCGCACCGAATCCGCGCTGGCCGGTCTCGTACAGATCCGGCGCAATGCAAAATATGTACTCATTCACGATGGCGCTCGTCCGCTCGTAACGGAGGAGATCGTGTACGATGCGATGCACAGCGCCGCGCTCTATAAGTGTGCCGCTCCTGCCGTGCCTGTTACCGATACGGTCAAGGAGACCGATCACGACACCGTTGTGCGAACGCTAAACCGCAGTGCGCTTGCCGCCATCCAGACGCCGCAGGCGTTTGTTCCGGAGATCATCAAGGCCGCTCTCACGCGCGCTATCGCGGAAAAGAAGGAATATACGGACGACTGCGCCGCAGTGGAGGCGATGGGCGTGAAAGTCCATCTTTCCAAGGGCTCGCCCGAAAACATCAAGATCACCGGACCGGTCGATATCCCGACGGCAGCGGCGATCTTAAAAACGCGCGGGGAGTAAGCGGATGCGGATCGGACAGGGTTACGATGTTCACCGGCTGACCGAGGGGCGAAAGCTCATTCTCGGCGGCGTGGATATTCCATATGACAAAGGGCTGCTTGGTCATTCGGATGCCGATGTGCTTTCCCATGCGATCATGGATGCGCTGCTCGGCGCGGCGGCGCTCGGCGATATCGGGCAGCTATTTCCGGATACGGACGAGCGGTACGCCGGAGCGGACAGCCTGAAACTCCTATCCGCTGTGTGCGCACATCTGCGCTCTCACGGCTGGGAGATCGTTAATACGGATGCTACGATCGTTGCGCAGCGGCCCAAGCTCATGCCGTACATTCTGGAGATGCGCTCCCGTCTGGCGGAGGCAATGGGTGTTCCGAAAGGCTCTGTGAGCGTGAAGGCTACGACGGAGGAGCACCTCGGCTTCACCGGCCGCGGCGAGGGCATTTCCACCATGGCCGTGGCGTTGATCTCGGAGAAATAAACCATAGTTTTTCCCTCTGCATAGAATGGGGTGCCATCTCGTATGCAGGGGGATTTTTTATGTATGCGATCATTTTGTTCCGCTCGCTGACGTATGCGCAGCGGGGGAGCCGGGCGTTAAGTCTGGCCGGAATTCCGTCGTACGTTATGAAAGCACCGCAGGGACTCACCGAAAAAGGCTGCGGCTACGGTGTGCGGCTGAACGAAGCAAAGCTGCGCCGGGCGGTCGCGCTGCTCGATGAGCGCGGCATCGACCGCGGCAGGGCGTTTCTGCTCTCCCGCCTTACCGGGGAATACCGGGAGGTGCCGCTGTGATCTATCTGGACAGCGCGGCGACATCGCTCCAGAAGCCGCCGGAAGTAGCGCGCGCCGTGGTGCGCGCCATGCAGAGCTGCGCGAGCCCCGGCCGCGGCGACCACGCCGCCGCCATGCGCGCCGCGGAAACGGTTTTTGCCTGTCGGGAGGAAGCGGCGGCACTCTTTCACATGACGCAGCCCGAAAACGTGGTCTTTACCATGAACGCCACACACGCACTCAACATAGCTGTCCATTCTCTGGTACAGTCGGGAATGCGAGTTGCGGTGTCCGGCTTTGAGCACAACGCTGTTATGCGTCCGCTCTACGCTTCCGGCGCGAGCATTCTGACTTCGGATACGCCGCTTTTCGATTCAGCGGCGCTGATCGACTGGTTTGAGCGGCATCTCCCGGAGTGTGACGCTGCCGTCTGCACCTGCGTGTCCAATGTGTTCGGCTTCATTCTGCCGGTGCGGGAGATCGCGGCGCTCTGCCGACGATTCGGTGTTCCGCTGATCGTGGACGCATCGCAGAGCGCCGGTATCCTGGATCTCGATTTTCTGAGGCTCGGCGCGGCGTTTGCCGCCATGCCGGGGCACAAGGGACTTCTCGGCCCGCAGGGAACAGGGATCCTGCTCTGCCGGGACACGGGGATGCCGCTTTTGTCCGGCGGGACCGGCGGCGACAGCCGTAGCCATTTTATGCCCGAAACGCTGCCCGAACGGCTGGAAGCCGGAACGCACAACGTCTGCGGCATTGCCGGTCTGCGTGAAGGCGTCCGTTATATACGACGGAGGACAACGCAGCGCATTTATGCCGAAGAAGAGAGGCTTATACGCCGCCTTGCCGCGCGGCTGAACATTCTGCCGGGGCTGCGCGTCTATTATTCAGATAAGAATGACCAGTCCGGCGTGCTCTCCGTCGTGCCGGAGAACATGAGCTGTGATGCGCTCTCCGAACGGCTCGGCGCAGCGGGGATCGCCGTCCGGTCCGGGCTGCACTGCGCCCCGCTCGCGCATGATACGGCGGGCACGCTCCAAACCGGAACGGTCCGGCTGAGCGTTTCGCCGTTCAATACGCCGCGGGAGATTGACCGCGCGGCGGACGTTATCGAAAATATTTTAAAAAATAGCTACAAATTGTAACCAATTATTTGCTATAATCCGTTAAATCCAGTATAATGTAATTTACACAGCAAAAACCAAGGAAGGGACAGTCCTATGGATAATTTCTGGTCATCGCTGAGACAGGCGTTCGGTCATCTCGGCACGATCCGCGTGATGGATATCATCGATATCCTTCTTGTCGCATCATTCTTCTATTTTCTGATCACGCTGGTCCGCCGCACGAAGACGAACAAGCTGTTTCAGGGTATCGTATATATACTCCTTGCGCTCTGGCTGTCCGGCGAGATGCAGCTTTACACCGTGAACTACATTCTCCGCAACGCCGTGCAGGTAGGCCTTCTCGCGCTGGTCGTGCTGTTCCAGCCGGAGATCCGCCGGTTTTTGGAAAAACTCGGCACAGGGTCGATTTTCTCCCGGCTTTTGGGCGCGCCGCACACACTGAATGCCGACGCCGCCATTACGCAGACGGTGCTTGCCTGCGTGGATATGTCCGCAACGCGTACCGGTGCGCTCATCATCTTTGAGCGCGATAACCGTCTCGACGACCAGATCCGCACCGGCACGATCCTCGATGCGGAAACGACGGCGGAGCTTCTGAAAAATATTTTCTATCCCAAAGCGCCTCTGCACGACGGCGCCGCGATCATCCGCAGCGGACGGATCCAGGCGGCCGGATGCATGCTTCCGCTCTCCAACAACCCCAACCTGAGCAAGGAGCTCGGCATGCGCCACCGCGCCGGCATCGGCATGAGCGAAGCGTCAGACGCCGTTGTTGTGATCGTATCGGAAGAGACCGGCGCGATCTCCGTGGCGGTCAATGGAATGCTCAAGCGGCATCTCACAAAGGACACCTTTGAAAAGATCCTCCGCAATGAGCTGATTCCCGAAGTGAAAGAGGAACCGACGGGCGCATTCCGCTTCCTCCGCCGGAAAGAAAAGGACAAAGCCGATGAATAATTCAAACGAAACGAAAGAAAGGAAAAAGCTGGATCTTAAACGAATCACGGACAGCCGTGTTTTCTGGATGATCCTCTCGCTGCTTGCGGCGTCGCTTCTCTGGATGTATGTGACGACGACCGAGGGCGTTGAGGTGGAAAAAACGCTCACCGGCGTAAAGATCGAGTTTCTCGGCGCGGACGCGATGCGCGCGTCGAGCGATCTCATCGTCACCGAGCAGGACCGCACCACCGTTAACCTGACGCTCTCTGGCACGCGCCGCGTGCTCTCCAAGCTCACAAACTCCAACGTGACGGCAACGGTGAATCTCAGCAACGTTGTGGCGGACGGACGGTATTCGGTTTCCTACGATATCTCCTATCCCGCCGGCGTGAACGCGAACGAAATAACGCTCGTCCACACGTCATCGGACGTCGTGAATTTCTATGTGGACAAGCTAGCCCGCAAGACCATTGAGGTCAAGGGCGCGTTCACCGGCAACACGGCGGACGGATATCTTGCCGACGAGAGTATGGTGTTCGATCCTCTGGTCGTTGCCATCAGCGGGCCGAAGACGGTCATCTCCAAAGTCGACCATGCGTTTGTGGCCATTACGCGTGAGGACGTGGACCGCACGCTGAGCTATTCCACGACGTATTCTCTCGTCGATTCCGACGATAACCCGATCGAAGACTCTTCCATCCAGCGTGAAACGGAAGAAGTCACCGTTACGCTGAACGTGCTTTCCACGAAGGAAGTTCCGCTTGACGTAACGATCATCGACGGCGGCGGCGCAACGCGCGACGCCAACACCCGCATTGACATTGAACCGAAAACGATCATGCTCGCGGGAGATGCCTCCGCCATCGACAGCACGACGAAGCTCATTCTCGGCACGATCAATCTTTCGAGCTTCGCCACGGACTTCTCCGCCACCTACACCATCATCCCGCCGAACGGCACCGAGAATATGACCGGCGTTACCGAGGCAACGGTGAGAGTATCCATCACGGGCGTTGCCACGAAGTCCTTCTCCGTGAATCCGGAAAATATCGTCTGCATCAACGTTCCCGACGGCTACACCGCGGAGAACATCACACAGGCGCTCAACGTCACGGTCCGCGCCCCGCAGGAGGTCCTTGACCAGATCAGCGAGGTAAATCTCCGCGCTGTGGCCGATCTCTCCAATCTCGGCACGAACGCCTCCGGCGTTTTCACCCCGACGGTCGAGATCAAAATCGACGGCTTCCCCGAAGCGGGCTGCGTCGGCGAATATAAGATCTATATCACGCTCAAGGAAAAGCATTAAGAGAGTATGTACGGCTACATTCGACCGGATATCGGCGAGCTTCGCATAAATGAATACCGCCGGTTCCGCTCGGCGTACTGCGGTCTCTGTGAGGCGCTCCGGCAGCGGTACGGGGTGTTGGCCCGCTTTCTCATCGGGTACGACATGACATTTCTCGCGCTGCTCTCGCTATCGCCGGAGACGGCGATCGAGCAGCGCCGCTGCGTAGTCCATCCGCTGCGAAAGCAGCCCTGCATCTGCGGCATGACGGAGCTTTTCGACGCCGCAGATTACACGGTCATCCTCACTTATCAAAAAATGCAGGACGATGCCGCCGACGAAAAGGGATTTCGGTCGATACGCGCCCGACTTGCTCTCCGTCTCCTGCGAAGCCGCTGCCGCAAAGCGGCGGCCCGACAGCCGAAATATGACGAGAACGTCCGGCAGTGCCTTTCTCAGCTCGCGGCTGTAGAGGAGCGCGGCAGCGCGTCTCTCGACGAGGCGGCGGACTGCTTCGCCCGTCTTATGGCGTTTCCGGCAGACCGGCTGGCAGACGAGATGCAGCGGCGGCTGCAAAGCGAGATACTCTATCACGTCGGACGCGCCGTATATATTCTGGACGCGGCGGACGATTACTCCGGCGATCGGAAAAACGGCCGGTACAACCCGCTCTGCCTGCGCTTCGGCTCCGAAGTCATGACGGCGGAGGAAAAAGCGGAGATTCGCGCCACGCTGAATCTCTCCCTTTCCCGCGCGATGAGCGCCGCGGCGCTCCTGCCGGAGAGTGCGTGGACGCCCATCATCGAAAACATCCTATCCCGCGGTGTTCCGCATGTTGCCGATGCGGTGTTTGCCGGAACATGGAAGAAAAACAGAAAAAATACGGAGGATCTCTGATCCGTCTGACAGGGAGTAAGTGAATGACAGATCCTTACGTTGTTCTGGGTGTTTCCCGAACGGCATCCGATGAGGAGATAAAAAAGAAATACCGCGAGCTTGCCCGGAAATACCACCCGGATAACTACGCCAACAACCCCCTCGCCGATCTCGCGCAGGAGAAGATGAAGCAGATCAACGAGGCATACGACGCGATCACGAAAGAACGCGCGGGCGGTGGGGCGCAGTATAAGACCTATACGCAGCCCGGCAGCACATCCTCCGGCAGCGCGAGCGGCCCCTACCGGGACGTTCGCTCGGCGATCATGGCGGGCGATCTCGCCCGCGCGGAGATGATCCTCGGCTCGATCGTGGATCGGAATGCGGAATGGCATTTTCTTATGGGTGCGGTGGCATATCACCGCGGCTGGATGGACGAGGCGTCCAAATACTTCCGCCAGGCGGCGTCGATGGATCCCGGCAATGCGGAATACCGTCAGGCGGTCGCCCAGATGGAAAGTCAGGCGAACGGCCCATTTGCGGGCGGACACGCCGTTGGAATGAACACGCTCGACTGCGGCGCGTTCTGCCCGTGCATGGCGCTGATGGCCGCCTCCGGCGGCTGCGCGCCGTTTATTTGCTGCTGTTGATAACATTTTGATTCACATATTTGGGGAGATGGGAAGAAATGGGAAAACTGCTCAGTATGACCGGTTACGGAAGCGCCAAGGGCTCCGTAGAGGGTCAGGAGATCACCGTTGAGCTGAAAAGCGTGAACAACCGCTATCTGGACTGTTCGGTCCGGCTGCCGCGTAATTTCCTTTTTGCCGAGGATACGGTAAAGCAGGCGGTCTCCGCCGGCGTTTCGCGCGGCAAGGTGGATGTTTTTGTATCGGCGCAGGCTTCGCAGGATTCCGGGACGGTTGTTTCGGTGAATGAGGAACTTGCCCGCGGCTACCGCGATGCGGTCGCGCGCATCGCCGAAACGCTCGGACTCGAAAGCGGACTCAATGCATTCAGCCTTGCCCGGTTCCCGGATGTGCTCACGGTCGAGCGGCGCGAGCTGGATAAAGACAAAGCCGCCGCGGCGCTCTCGGAGATCACGGCAAAAGCCGTGGAGGAATTCAACGCCATGCGCGAGCGCGAAGGCGAACGGCTGCGCCGGGACATGCTCGGAAAGCTCGAAACCATTGAGGGGCTTGTTTCCGTTGTAGAGGAGCGATCCCCGCAGACGGTGAAGGAATACCGCGAGCGTCTCGAAGCGCGTCTGCGCGACATTCTGGCCGACCGCTCGCTCGATGAGCAGCGTGTCATCACCGAAGCTGCGATCTTCGCCGACCGCACCGCCGTGGACGAGGAGACGGTCCGGCTCCGCAGCCACATTGCGCAGTTCCGCACTATGCTGGAGGAAGGCTCTCCGATCGGCCGGAAGATGGACTTCCTTGTGCAGGAATTCAACCGCGAATCCAACACCATCGGCTCCAAGTGCAGCGACGCATCTCTCGCCAAGGTCGTGGTCGATCTCAAATCCGAGATCGAGAAGATCCGCGAGCAGCTGCAGAACGTGGAATGAGGTGCGGATATGAAGCTCATTAACATCGGTTTCGGCAATCTCGTTTCCGCCTCGCGTCTGATCGCTATCGTCAGCCCGGAATCCGCGCCGATCAAGCGCATCGTTCAGGATGTCCGCGAGCGCGGCGAGCTGATCGACGCGACCTATGGCCGCCGTACGCGCGCGGTCATCATCATGGACAGCGGCCATGTGATCCTCTCGGCGCTCCAGCCCGAAACGGTCAGCGCCCGCATGATCGGCCGCAGCGAAGAGCCTTCGGCGGAAGAGAGGGACGAGGAATGAAACGCGGTAAGCTGCTGGTGATTTCCGGGCCGTCCGGCTGCGGAAAATCCACCGTGATCGGAAAGATGATGGCGGGGCGGGAGAATGTGGAGTTCTCCGTATCCGCCACAACACGCCGCCCGCGCCCCGGAGAGAGGGAGGGCGTCGATTACTTTTTCGTTTCCCGAGAGCGCTTTGAGGAAATGCTCCGAAATGACGAGCTGTTAGAGCATGCCGAGTTTGTCGGCAATTGCTACGGTACGCCGAAGTCGCAGGTCTGTGCGCGGCTGGAAAGCGGCGTGTCCGTGATTCTGGACATTGAGGTCCAGGGAGCGGCGCAGGTGAAGCAGAAGCTGCCCGAAGCCGTTACCGTGTTCCTTGCTCCTCCGGGGCTGGATGCGTTGGAACGCCGTCTCCGCGGCCGCGGGACGGAATCGGAAGAGACGATCCGTGCGCGGCTCGACACAGCACGGCGCGAGATGGCGCTGGCTCCAAGCTATGATTATACTGTGATCAACGATGACCCGGACCGCGCATCCCGCGAGCTCGGAGCCATCCTCGACAAATAAATCGCATACAATGTTTTGCACCGGTAAACGCCGGATCAGAAAGGAATGGAATCTGTTATGATGCTTTATCCCCCGATGGCGAGCCTTGTTGATAAGGTAGGCAGCCGCTACCTTCTCGTGAACCTTGTTGCGCGCCGCGCCCGCCAGATCGCGAACGAAGCCGAGGAAAACGGCGAGATCCTCGATAAGAAGCCGGTCTCCATGGCGATCGACGAAGTGTATTCCGGCAAACTGACGCTGGAAAAGACGGATGACTGATTCGCCGGCAACGGCAAAAATCGCTGTCGCCGCCGCGACATACTGGGTAGACCGACCGTTTGACTACCGCATTCCGCCCGCGCTCGCAGATAAGGTCGTGCCGGGCGTGCGTGTCGTTGTCCCGTTCGGCGGCGGCAACCGCCGCACGGAGGGGATCGTTCTGTCTCTCGGTACGGCGCAGCCCGGTGTGCGGCTGAAAAGCATTGCCTCGGTGCTGGATGCGTCGCCCGTGCTCTCCCCGGAGATGATCCGCTTGGCGGTCTGGCTGCGCGAACGGTATTTCTGCACGGTATACGATGCCGTACACGCGATGCTGCCCGCCGGACTCTGGTACCAGATGGAGTCGGTATATACGCTCTGCGCCGGTTTTGACCGGGAGAGCGCGTATGCCGCGGCGGGAAAGTCTGTGCAGGAGCAGCTTGTTCTCGATGCCGTTTTTGCCCATGGCGGAAGCTGTCCGCTGGTCGATCTGGAGCGGCTTTTTGAGAATGTGAGCCCGGCACGGGCGCTGCAGTCGCTCGTGCGAAAGGGCGTTCTGGAAACGGACAGCCGCGAAAAGCGCCGCGTCGGCGATAAAAAGATCCGCATGGTCTCTCTGACTGTTTCGGCGGAGGACGCGCAGGTCGCGGCAGACCGCCGCGAGAAGCGCGCGCCGCTGCAAAGCGCGTGTCTGCGTCTTTTGTGTACGCTCGATCGGGTTTCCTTTTCCGAGCTCTGCTATTTCACAGGCGCTTCGTCCTCGTCCGTCAATGCGCTGGTAAAAGCGGGACTGGCGGAGATCACGCAGGACGAGGTGTTCCGCCGCTCCGTTCTCCGCAGCGAGGAGCAATCCCCGCTGCCGGTGCTTAACGAGGAGCAGCGCGCGGCGTTTGAGGGCATCCTATCGCTGTACGACGGCGAGCATGCATCGGCGTCGCTTCTCTATGGCGTCACCGGAAGCGGCAAGACATCCGTGTACGTCCATCTGATCGACGCCATGCGCCGAAAAGGGAAGGCGTCCATCCTGCTTGTGCCGGAGATCGCGCTCACGCCGCAGATGATCCGCATTTTCTCCTCATACTTCGGAGATGATATCGCGGTACTCCACAGCTCTCTCGCCGTTGGCGAGCGCTACGATGAGTGGAAGCGCATCAAGACCGGAAGAGCGCGCGTTGTGATCGGAACGAGAAGCGCCGTCTTTGCCCCGTGCAGCGATCTTGGCCTCATCATCATGGATGAGGAGCAGGAGTATACTTACAAATCCGAAAACTCCCCGCGCTACCACGCCCGCGACGCCGCCAAGTTCCGATGCGCATCCTCCAATGCACTTCTGGTTCTCGGCAGCGCGACGCCGGATGTGGAAAGCCGCTACCGCGCCGAAAAAGGCGTGTATCATCTGTTTACCCTGAAAAACCGCTTCAACGCCCGTCAGCTGCCCTCCGTCCGCATCGTAGATATGCGGCAGGAGCTTCGCGGCGGAAACGGCAGCGAAGTAAGCGGTGTGCTGCTCCACGAGCTGCGGGAAAACATTTCCCGCGGCGAGCAAAGCATCCTGTTTTTGAACCGCCGCGGCGCGGCAAGCCTTGTCGCCTGCGGTGAGTGCGGCTATACCTACAGCTGTCCGCATTGCAGCGTGAATCTCACGTGGCACAGCGTCACCCGGCGGCTCGTCTGCCATCACTGCGGCTATACGCGAGCGCTCGACGATGCCTGTCCCGAATGCGGCGGCTTGCTCAACCAGTTCGGCACCGGCACGCAGAAGCTCGAGGAACATCTGCGCGAGGCACTGCCGGATGTAGAGATACTGCGTATGGATGCGGATTCCGTTTCCCCTGCGGGTTCGCACGAGAAGATACTCTCCCAGTTTCGGGAGAAGAAGGTGCCGATCCTCATCGGCACGCAAATGGTCACAAAGGGTCTGGATTTTGAGAACGTGACGCTCGTCGGCGTTATTTCCGCCGACCAGCTCCTGTATTGCGGCGATTACCGCGCGGGAGAGCGCTGCTTTTCTCTGATCACGCAGGTCGTCGGTCGCTCGGGACGCGGCGCGAAGCCCGGACGGGCGATCATCCAGACGTTCACGCCGCAGAATCCCGTGATCGGCATGGCGTCCCGGCAGGACTATGAGGGCTTTTATGCCGAAGAGATCGAGCTGCGGCGGCTGCAGAACTGTCCGCCGTTTTCGGATATCGTGACCGTCACGGTGTCGGCGGAGGATGAATCTGCCGTCCTCCGGTGCTGCACCTACATCCGCGACCGGATAAGATCGGAGCTTCGCGGACGAAAGGACGCCGCTGTGCTCGGCCCCGCGCCGCTGCCGGTCGTGCGCGTCAGCAACCGCTACCGCTACCGTGTAACGCTGCATTGCCGGTTTGACAAGGAGATCCGGACGCTTGTATCCGGTCTTCTCATTCAATGCAATACCGCAAAAGAATACAAGGGTGTGTCGGTCTTTGCCGACTATAACCCAATGGAGTGAATACTATGGCGCTTAGAAATATTCTGACTGAGGAAAACCCTGCGCTGCGGAAGGTCTGCCGTCCGTATACTGCCTTCGACGAGCGGCTGCATCAGCTGCTGGACGATATGAAGGAGACGCTTTCGCAGGCGAACGGTGTCGGCCTCGCCGCGCCGCAGGTCGGCATTATCCGCCGCGCCTGCATTGTGATGGAAACCAACGTTCCGGAAGGGGAGGACGAGTATTTTATCGAGCTCGTGAACCCCGAGATCATAGAACGGGACGGCGAGCAGGAGGGCGGCGAGGGCTGCCTGAGCCTGCCGGAGCGGTACGGCGTCGTCAAGCGCCCGAACCATGTCAAAGTCCGCGCACAGGATCGGAACGGCAACACGTTTGAGGTCGAAGGCACCGGCCTTACCGCCCGCTGCTTCTGCCACGAGATCGACCATCTCGACGGCGTTCTCTTTACCGACCGCGCGACGCATATGTACACAGACGAGGAAATGGAAGAGCTCTACGGCGGAGACGATAAAGAATGAGAATTGTTTTTATGGGCACGCCGGACTTTGCGGAAGAATCGCTGCGCGCGCTTCTCGAGGCCGGTGAGGACGTTGCCGCGGTTTTCACACAGCCGGACAAGCCGCGGGGTCGCGGCATGCAGGAGAGCTTCTCTCCGGTGAAAACGCTGGCTGTGGAGCGCGGCATTCCCGTATATCAGCCCGTCACCTTCAAGGACGGCGCGGCAACGGAGCTTCTGCGCACGCTCGCGCCGGAGCTTCTTGTGGTCGTGGCTTACGGCCGTATTCTGCCGCAGACGTTTCTTGATGTGGCAAAATACGGCAGCATCAATGTCCATGGCTCGCTCCTGCCGAAATACCGCGGCGCTGCGCCCATTCAATGGGCGTACGCCGGAGAACATATTCACGGGAGCCTATTATTACCTGCTTGTCACGTTTAT
>OGYE01001289.1_pt1 | contig 16334 bp, 26 predicted proteins | sample 1576471 | NCBI WGS metagenome assembly OGYE01 (sample SAMEA3541532, study PRJEB24748) | human gut metagenome | biome: human gut; feature: human-associated habitat; material: faeces | place: China | collected 2012
ATAAATATAAAATTATTATTCATCTAAACATAACTCCTTTAATGTATATTTTTTATCTGCTTCCATACCTTCGTACATAGTTCCTTTTTTAAAATATGGGAAGTAAAATGATTCACTATTTATATGAATAACAATATAACTTTTTTCGCTATCGAAATTTCTTTTAACAATATCGCTAATTCTATTTTTAAATGGTCTAATAACTGCACTTAAATATTCTTTTTCTACATCATCAAGAATTGGTTTATTCTTTTCTTTTTTATTTTCTTCTTTCAATTGCTTTAATTGTTTTTTCAAGTAATTTACTTTATCTCTATTACTTATTACATTGCTATATTCTTCTTGTACTTTATTTGATAATTTATCTATTTCACTTTGCAATTGTGATATTGTTAAATTATCTACTATTTCAAACTTACCTTCTGGGAAATATGCAGTATAAACATTTCCTATCTCATTTGAATCTTTATGTTCTAAAACTAATATTTCTATAGAATAGTCTCCTACCTTTTTTACTTCTCCTAAATACATATCTGTATTTGTAAATCCATATTTATTACTTAATCCTTTTACTTTATCCCCAACTTTAAAATTCATATTATTCCTCCTCAATTAATATTTAAAATACTTCTTTTTCTATATATTCTTTTTCACTTGGTCTGCTTTTATATTTCATGCAATGCAAGAAATAAACTGCTCTATTTTTTAACTCTTTAATTACATTTTCATCTCTATAAAATCTTAATTGTTTATTGTGTATATCTGTTATTTCAACCATTATTGGATTTTCTTGTTCTTCATCTGTTAAAGTATTTACATTTAATACACCCTCTTCAACATTTGAAGTATCTATTTGAATTTGTATTTGACAATAATAAGAAGTTGGTATTGTGTAATATTCTTCCATCCAGACACAATTTCCTTTTGTCTTTCTTTTCCAACTTTTAAATGTCTTTTCATTTATTATTTTGTTTTCAATAGGTATATGTGTTTGTACTTCTCTTGCATCATAACTGCAAACAATTCCAGGTACATCTTTATTTGCTATTCTTTCATTTTTTACTATTTCAACATTATTTGATGATGCATAATAATTTAATCCATCATCTTCTAAAATATTGCCTGCATCTATGGAGTCGTTATCAAGTTCTTTATAATCTTGTAATCCTATTTTTAGTTCCCACAAATCTTGACATTCTTGACTATCAAAATTAAGTAATTTATGTATTTCTGATGCTCCTATTGTCTTTTTTCTTTCTTCTCTTTGTTCTAGTGACAACATTCTTTATCACCCCTTTAAAATTAATTCCATTTGTTCATATAATTCGGTACAAGTATCATCCTTTTCATATTTTTTCATAAAGTCTTCTCTACTTATTCCTAATTTTTCATACACTTTTTGCTTATCGCCAATTGTTGTTACTGCTTTTGCAAATATTTTTTTTGTTTTTGTTTGAATTGCTGACATCTTTTTCCTTTCTTCTTCTTTTTTCATTTCACTTCTGATTTTATCTGGATCATCTTTTGAAGTTGCTATGTTAAAATACTTTAATAGAAAGTATCTATTTGAATATGTTAATCCACTACCTAATGCTTGTGAACCATCACTTTGTTGACCTAACATTGCCCATGGTACAAATTCTTCTTCTCCTGTTTCTATATCCTTCCAAACAAACATCATTTCACTTCTAACTAAAATGTCTGTACATTCATTTCCTTTTTTATCTTTATAATTTACTTGTTCTGAATGTAATGTTTCAGGTACAAATCTTGGCGTCAATTTTAATCCTAATTCAATCATTCTTTGATTTACTTTTAACAAAATTGATTCTTCATCTACATATTTGTAACCATACCCATCTTTATTTTTTTGCATTATCATTACTTCTTGTTTTATGCTTTGTAATTTATAATCTATGTTTTTATATTTCTTTTCTTCTGTCATTTGTCTAACTCCTTTTTCCATTCTAATACATGACACATTCTTAACATCTGGTTTGCTCTGTGCTTTATGTTATCAATTGTTTCTTCCATTTCTTCATCTGTCGTGCAGATGTAAAAACCACCTTTAACCCCTGAAACACTACCTACCATTCTTTTAAAACTTTTATCTTCTCGAATGTTTTGTATAATCTTTCTCATTGCTTTGTCGCTTCCAACTTGAAACTTGCCTCTTAAAGTTTGATTTTTAATTAAATTTTCTTTTCCCCTATGATTTTCTACTAAGTAGTTATAAACTCTTTCTTCTATTGTTTTTTCTTCTTCCTCTTCATCATATTCTGTAATGTCATTGTCATTGCACTCAGGACATAAATTAATCATTTCTCCATATGAGTTACCAAAGGTAGAATAAACTCCATAGTAGGTTTCTAAATCTACTTTTCTTGGTTGTCTGAATTTACATCCACAGTTATTGCATTTGTACATAATTCTTTTTCAAGTTTCTTATTTTCTCTTTTCAATGATCTGATTTCTTTTTTTAATTCTGCTTCGATTTCATTTTTATTTATTTCTAATTCACAATACTTTTTATTAAGTTCTGATAGTTGTGTTTTATATTTATTCATTTGATTTACTGCATAGTTCTTTGCAGTTTTATAATCTTCTATTTTTTCAAGCATTTCATCTATATGATTTTCTAATCCTCTAATGGTTTTATTTAATGCTTTTTTTGTTTTAATGGTTTCATCTAGCCATTCATTTACCTTTTCTATTATTCCTTTCATTATTCTTCTCCTAACCAATCATAATCAAATATTTCTTCCAGTTCTTCATTTTCTTCTTTTGTAAAAAGTTCATCATATGATTTGTTTTTTATATTTTTTAAAATTCCTTCAGTATATTTCAAATTAGTTTTTCCATTCATAATTGTTTCATTAATTGCATAATTTATTTTTCTAACATCATCAGTTTCTTCTATCCACTTTTTAACTGCCTCTTTTTCTATATCGCCTAAACTTCGATGAAAATTTTTCTCTATATTATTTATATAAGTACTATAATAACTATCTATATTCTTATATTGTTGTTGCTCGTCTGTTGCTTGTTTGTTAGAAAATGTGTTAATTGCCTGATATAATTCATAGTTTTTTATTGATATTATTGAGAATTTAGTATGTTGCTTCTGTGTTAATTCCCCTGTTGAAATTAAGTGTTTTATTGCAGTCCTTATTTCTTGAATTGTCATATCTAATTCTTCACTTAATGTTTTATATGATGTAACAAAACTTCCTCTCTGGATTAGTAAACCCTCAAAATATCTATCTTGCCAATTTGCTTTTAATAAACAATGAATGAAAAGTATTTTTGTATTTTTATTTTTATACCATCCCCAATTTAAAAATTTACTATGGAGTTTTATCCAACTTTCATTCACTATTTACCTCCTGTTTGACTTTTGTTCGTTTTTCTGTTATAATTACTAAATGTAAATTTTTTATATTTACGATTTAATTTGAATTATCTACTTTCAGTCGTGGTTGGTTGTGTAGATAATTCTTTTTTTTCGTTAAAGTGTTCTGCATTTATACAAACTGCTACAAATCCAAATACACATATAACAATAAATAATAAATAACCTATATTTTCTTTTTTCATCTTTTGATCCGCCTCCTTTCTATTCTTGACCTAAAACATATTTATCAAAAAATTGTTTAGGTATTCGTTTTCCTATAATAATTACATTTGGATTTTCTTCTTTCATTATCTTTTGTAACTTATCTATTATTCGATAACATTTTGTTTCTCCAAATCCTGTAATTTTCATTATTTCTTTTACACTATACATTTTTCTCTATTCCCCCTCATAAAATTTTGTCCAATCAAAATCAAATACTCTTGCAATCATCATTGCTACTTTTGGTTTTGGTGTTCTAGAACCTGATTCGTATGCCGAATATGTAATGGCAGATATTTTTACAGAATCAGCAACTTCCTTTTGTGTTAATCCTTTTGCTCTTCTATAAGCAATTAACCATTCTCTTTTCATTTTTCGCCTCCTTGATTTTTTTTACATTTTGTAATATAATTTAGATGTCTAATTAAGAAAAAACTCTTAACTAGACAAGTACTTAACTCAATGTTTTTCATATAAACACATATGAAAAAACATTTGAAAAATTTTTTAAATCTTTTATGTAATGGAATTACTATTAATCTTATAATTATTAAAGGTAATAATAATACTATTCATAAAGATTAAGCCTTGAAATCAAGTATGGTCTGCAAACAATAACTTGATTTCTTTTAATACTATTGTCTCTACCTTTTGTATTGACAATTCAATATTATCACTACTTTTTGGTTATGTCAATACTTTTTTTACAATTTGTATTTATTTTCTCTACTTTTTGTGTTATTATTGAAATGGAGGAGAAAGTATATGAATGATAGAAGTTTTCAAGATGTTTTTAAAGAATTAAGATTAGAAAAGAACTTATCACAAGATAAAATCGCTGAAGAATTAGATGTTTCTCCTGCATTAATAAGTAAATGGGAAAGAAATTATTCTACTCCTGCTCCTGAAATGTTGGAATATATAGCAGATTATTTTAATGTTTCAGTTGATTATTTAATAGGAAGAAGTAAATACAAAAATCTAGAAAAAGATAATAGTGATTTAGATAATTTACTTTTCAGTAAAGCAAAAGAATTATCAGATGATGATAAGAAAGCAATTTTAGGAGTAATAAATGCTATTAAAAAAGATGTTGACAAAGATTTAGATAAATAATTCTTTGGGAGGTATTGAATGTTAACTTGTTTGCTTAATAATGAAATTGATGAACAACAATACTTAATAGAACATAATGCAAAAATAATATATAAAAAGTTACCTAAAAAGGTATATGGTTTCGTTTTTAAATATAGAAATATAAATTTAGTTATTATCAATTGGAATATTTCTAAAGATAAAAAGAAACTTACTATATTGCACGAATTTGCTCATATAGAATTAAGTCATTTAAATAAATGTGAACAATTGCTTGAATTCAGCATTGAAAATGCAGAAGATGAAGCAGATGAGTACATCAAATTCATTTTAAGTTAGCACATTTACTACCCACCTAAAGAATAACAAAATTAAAAATAAAAATAAATAAAAAATACATGAATGGCCTGTTTTCTGCACTCAATATATAATTCATGTCAAAAAACATAGATTTCATGTAAAAATTATTGAATTTTCAAATTCATTTTATATAATTAAATTATTAATTTGCTTAAAAATATGCTAGTACAGGTATTTTTAAAATAGATGTAAAGGAGGTATATCATGAAGAAATCATTAAAAATCATATTATTATTTATCCTATTGCTTTTATTACAATTTTATGTGTATATTAATTCAGAATATACAACAATAAATGCCTTAATTTATGGATTTTGTGATATTGTCTTATATAGTATATTATTAATGACTGTACCAATATTAATGAGACTTCATAATGGAAAGAAATTTGAAAATGAAAAAGGTAAAAAAATTTGTACTATAAACAGTATTGTTGCTTGGTTAGTTTTAATTTTTTTATCCTCATTATTTAAGTCTTATAATATTCCTATTTCACTAAATATAGGTTGGTTAGGTGCAATAATATATTATTTTATTAATTATTACATAACAACAGAAACAGACAAATAAAAAAAGATAGTCCCACTCGCCAAAGTCGACTATCTTAAACGAACTCATAGAAAAAGTATTCAAATGAATATTTGCTTTTTCTATACACTAATTGTAGCAAAAAAACGAACAAATTACAAGGAAGAAGTGATAAATATGGATAAAAAAAGATACGCAAAAACAAGGTATCAAAATATTTATAAAAATATTAAAAATAAAAATTATATTATTTCTATTTCTAACCCTAAAACAACTATATCAACATTTGAAGGTAAAAAGATATATGATATTAATAATGCAATTAAAATTCGTGATGATTATCGTACAAAGATTGTAAAACAGCAAAAAAGCGTTGATTTAGACACTTTTGAAAATTTATGGAACAAATACATTATTGATTGTGAAAGTTATGAAAAAATGGCATATAATACACTAAAAAAGAAGAAAATTTTTTATACTACTTTTAGTGATTATTTTGAAAATAAAAAAATCAATAAAATTACAAAAGAAGATATAATGCTATTTTTTAAAAAAATTAACAAAACAGACAAACAAAAAAACGAGATATTAAAAACTATTAAAGCATTTTTTAATTGGTGCTGTAAAAATGATTATTTAATGATTAATCCTGCCGAGTATATTTCAAAATATAAGGTTGATAAACCTAAATTGACATATTGGCTTCCTGAAGATTTAAAGAAGTTTATTACTTGCCTAAATGATGATATTGAAAATGGAAGCAAAGATGAAAAAATTCGTGCAAGAATTGTTAAAATTTTTACATTGCTTACATTTACTATGGGAGATCGTGTAGGAGAAACTAGAGCACTTACTTTTGGTAATATAAATAAAAATTTAAATACAATCAGTATTGAACACTCTATTAATTATGATCCTAACGCAAATACATTTTTTAGTTCTACAAAAAATGAACAATCACAAAGAACTATTGCAGTATCAAATAAACTGATTGAAGAAATTGAAAATTGGAAATTATTTTTAATTAAAAATTTACAATTAAATATTAATGATGAAATGCCAATAATTTTTAATTTAAAAACATGTACTCCACTTTCTGATGTTTCATTAAGAAAAAAGTTTAATTATTATATCGAAAAATCAGGAGTACCTAAAATACGAATGTATGATTTAAGACATACATTTGTAACTACAATGATGAGTGAAGGCTGGGAAATGTATGCAATATCAGAAAGAGTTGGTCATAAAAAAATAACTACTACAATTAACACTTATGGAAATGTTACACAAAAAGTAAAAAAAGAAATGGCGAATACTACTGATAAATATTTTTAATTATAATATTAGAGTATTTTTTGGAGTACAAAAATAAAAAATCCTTATATTATATAAGGATTTTATTAACTATATGGTGCCCCAGAAGGGATTCGAACCCCTGACCGCCGCCTTAGAAGGGCGTTGCTCTATCCAACTGAGCTACTGAGGCACTCAAATTTGTATCCTTAATCAAAGGACAATAAGATTATAACACTTTCATTTATCACTGTCAATACTATTTTTTTTAATTATTTTGTCACTTTTTCATTATTTACAAAGAAGTTGACTTTATCTACATTATAGTTATCCATAACAGAATATGAAATACTATATATTACCTCTTCTAATACTTTTTTATTTTCAGTACTATCAAATAAATACTCATTAAAATTTAAATCAATCTCATTTTCATTTAAGTTATAATCAAGAAGTTTAGTATTATAGTTTAAATAACTCATAAGATTACTTTCAAAAGAAAACTTACTAGCAAGTTCATCAATTATTATTTTTATTTTTTCTTCATCATTATTTACATACTTGGTTACTGGTACATAATAAACATCACTGTTATTATTTTTATTAGTGTAATAGATTGTTACTTTATTAATACCTTTAATACTATCAATATCATATGTTTTATTTATTCCATAATCTCTTGTAAGTTCTGTATCTAATATTATTCCTGTTTTAGGAAGTTTTTTTAAGTTTTCACCATCTATTTTAATAATAATTTTATCAATGCCATCTATTGATGTAATAGAATATATTAATGATTCTATTACTTTTTCTTCATTTTCACTTTTTACATCCAATACATTCGAATTAAAATTTAACGTTACTACATCATTGTTTATTTCTTTTCCCAATAGTTTTGTATCACTAGGAAGTAATGCACAAAAACCATTTGGAATTTTATCTTGATATTTTCCATCAATCTTCATTGCCTCTATTAATTCATCTATAAGTAAATCTTTTTTTAAAGATGAAACTTGAATATTAGTTTTAGCAACATAATTATTTTTGTCAATTAAATAAATATCATGATAATTAATATTTACCTCCTTACTAACCTCTTTATCTAAATCATATTTTTCTTTAGTAGGAAACAAATAAAATAAAAAGACTACTAATAAAAGAATCGTATATTTACTTATTTTTTTCATAGAAAATCTTTTTATCATTTTCATATCACCTAAAAAATTATATGCTTAATTTTAAAAAAAATGAGTTTTCTTATAAAGAAATCTCATTTAATTTGAGTAGTTCAATAACAGCACTGCTTCTTCCTTTGACACCTAGCTTTTGCATAACATTAGAAATATGATTTCTAACAGTTTTTTCACTTATTCCTAGTTTCTCAGCTATTTCTTTTGTTGTATAATTTTTTATTAATAGTTCAAACACTTCTCTTTCTCTTTTTGTTAATATTCCTTTGCTCATTTTTATCCTCACTTTCTCTTTAGAGGTGTATATATATAATTACTCATATTATCATATGTAAAAAAGTTTTTTATGTTAAAAAAAATAACCCTAAAGTTATTTTTGAAATTTAATTGATATATACATTTTTGAGTCAAAGTTACTTTGAACTAAATTCATTATATCAGTTGCAAGTTTTGCATCCTGATTTTCTTTTATAACTACTACTCTAACTTGATCATCATTTATTTTAACAAAATTTTCTAATTTTAGTTCATCTTTTATTTTAGTACTAATTTCTTCTTCTTTACCTTTCAATATATTTATTGTTTTTAGTTCTTCATATGCATTATTTTTTTCTTCACTAGTTGCATCCTTTTTAGTCAGAATTGTTTGTAGTTCAGTTATTTTTGTATTTCTTTCTTTCTCATTTTCAACTTTTAAAGTAGATATTATTTCATTTTCTTTAGTACTAGTTACTTCTTTAGTTTGTTTACTATTATCAACATTTTTACTTGCTGTTTCTAAAAATTCTGACGGCATTGTTATATAATACACACTTAATACTAAAATTAAACTAAATAATGTTAAAATCCAAATACTTTTTCTATTTATCATATCTATTCCTCCATATATCTACTAATAAAATATATGAAGTTTTTTATATTATAGTACAAAAAATATAGAATAAATTAATATTCTATATTTGTTTTTGATACTTCTATTGCTGGACGAATAGAATATGATTTATAATTTAAAACCGTTTCATAAACTCCAATAGTACGGCTTGCAGCATGTATACCCCAAACACTATTTGAATAATCTTTACATGGAGTCTCAAGCCAATATGCCCATGCACCATTATTTTCATTAGAAAATTTCGTATTTTCTAACATATAAGCATAATTATCTAATATTCCTTTTTGATTAATTGACGTATTATTGCTGCCTATTGCTTTCATTACCTCTTGCATTGTAAGTAACCTTGCCGCATATTCTGAATAACTAAAATTACTTGGGGTTGTTCCTCCTGTCGTTGTATTTTCATCATTTTCATTTAAAATTGCTCTTGAGGTATTTTTTAAACTTACATTACTCCATTTTGAAGTTGTTGGAAGATGGGTAAAAGCAGTTCTTGGACCATGAAAATTTTCACCAGAATTGTCATACACATATGTGGTACCATTACTTGGATTTCCAAAACTTACACTATTATAATATACTAATAACGCTGTATCACTCTCAAATTTTTTTGTAGTTGTATTATAGTAATCACTTACATAATAGAATCTTTCTGTTTCCGAATTATATTTTCCATCTCCATTTACATCACAGTCAAATGCATCTCCTGAAGAAAGTGTTCCACTTGTGCCTAAATTACCATATGTGATTGTGCTTGTTCCTTTTGAACCATTAGTTGTGTATCCTGCACCAGAACAAAATTCGGTTGTATCCGATTGATTACATTTTTCTGTATGTAAAACTGTAGCCCTTTTACATATTATTTTACCTTTTGGTTCATTTTTGCCTATACCATTACCATTAAATTTTAATGTATCATAATTAAATGTATTATTACAATATTTAATGCTTCCTGATACTTTATCTTTATTTTTTATTTCAAGTACTTTTGCATTGCCTGTTGTTTGATCATCAAAATTGAATATGTAACATCCATCAGTTTCTTTTATAAATATTGAATTTGTTAATTCACTTGACGCTATTTGTGTTTTAATTGCATCTTTTACAAGTTTAATACTACTACTTGCTGCACTTTCTCTTGATTTATTTATAATATCCAATATTTTTGGTACTGCTATTACTGTTATTATTCCAAGTATTACTATTACAGCTAATAGCTCTATTAATGTAAATCCTTTCTTCTTCATTTTATAAACTCCAATTCTATAATGATATTTTATCATTTATCCTAACAATACTTCAAGTAAATTATCTATTTTAACATTTTATTTACAAAAAAAATAACAGATTTCTCTATTATTTTCTAGATACATACTTACCATCTTTTGTAGATATAACTACTACATCACCTTCACAGATAAATAAAGGTACTTTTACTTCAAGACCATTTTCAAGTGTTGCATCTTTAAGTGCATTTGTTGAAGTATTTCCTTTAACTGCATCTGTTGTATATGTTACTTTGTATTCTACTTTTTCTGGTAAATTTAAACCTATAAGTTCAGATTCAAAATATACAAGTTCAACTTCTAAATTTTCTTTTAAATATTTCTTTTCATTTTCAATTTGTTTTTCACTTAATTCTACTTGTTCATATGTATTCATATCCATAAAATAATACATATCAGAAGTATTATATAAATATTGCATTGTTTTTTTAGAAATATTTGCTTTTTCAATTTTTATATTAGTATTGAATGTTTTCTCTATAGTTCCACCTGTTCTTAAATTTTTAAGTTTAGTTTTCATGAATGCTGCACCTTTACCTGGTTTAACATGTAAAAAATCAACTATTTGATATAAATTACCTTCAACTATAACAGTCATACCATTTTTTATATCATTTATATCTATCATCATAATTATTCCTCCAGACTTTTTATTGTTTGTCTTATTACATTTGCGGAATCTTCTAATTTTTTAGCTTCATCTTTTGTAAGTTCCACCTTCATAACACCTTTAATTCCACTTTCATTAATTACTGATGGCATACCTAAGTATATGTCATCATATGGAGATGAAACAACTAAAACTTTATTTTCATTATTCAATATAGCATTAGTTATATTAACTAGGCACATTCCAATACCATAACTAGTTTCATTTTTTAGTTCAATTATCTTATATGCCATATATTTTGCTTTATCTAAAAGTTTATCAAGTTCTTCTTGTGGTAATATTTCTCTTATTAAAACAGAACCAACTTTAGCACTTGACCAAACAGCAAAACTGCTATCTCCGTGTTCACCTAATATATATGCACTAACATCTCTTATATTTATTTCTAATTTATCTGAAATCAAATATGCAAGTCTGCTAGTATCAAGCATAGTACCACTACCGATTACTTTACCGGCTGGAAATTTAGAATATTTTTTAACTAAATAAGTTATTATATCAACTGGATTTGAAGCAACTAAAAATATACCATTAAATCCTGATTTAACAATATTTAATGTTATATCTTTTATTATCTTATTATTTCTTTTAACTAAATCAAGTCTAGTTTCATTCTTATTTTGATTAGCACCCGCCGCAATTACAACAATTTTAGCATCTTTTGCATCTAAATAAGTCCCAGCTTTAATTTTAGTTTTTGAACCTAATGCATAAAGCGTATTACTAAGGTCCATTGCTTCACCCATTGCTTTTTCCTTATTTATATCAACTAATATTAACTCATCAATGTTAGAGTTTGTACTAATAAGTGCTGCAGCGTATTTAACTCCAACATTCCCTGCGCCAACTACAACTACCTTATTCATAATTATCCCTTTAATCCTTTTTATATATTCTTATTATTTTTTCTTTTCTTTGTGAACTGTATGTTTCTTGCAAGTAGGACAATACTTATTTAATTCTAAACGATCTGGTGTATTTGTTCTATTTTTTGAAACAAAATAATTTTCTTTTGATAAACCTTTGTTTTCTTTACATTCAGTACATTCTAAAGCTACATGTCCTCTAGCTTCTTTTTTCTTTCCGTTTGCCATTAGTAACTCCTCCTTTTTTTCATATACTAACTAATTATATCACATTATTTTAAAATTTCAAATACTTTATTTGATACTCTTGAACTTATTTTACTGTTTACTGGAGAAGTATATTCAGATGTTGTACTGTATCTTACATTAGGAGATAAAACAGTAATAGCAAACTTAGGATCATAACTAGGTGCGTATCCTATAAATCCTTTTGATATTGTTGGTACATCTATCTTTCCATCACCATCTGAATCATAGAAACTTTCTGCGGTACCTGTTTTACCTGCTGGACTTGGAACTGTTCCCATATAGCCATATCCTAAACTCTTCATAACAGATTCAAAACCAAGTTTTATTCTGTCTTTATATTTTTGTTCTAAATCTACTGTACCTATTAATTCTGGTTCAACTGTTCTTATTACTTTACCCATTTTTTCATTATTAGTTTTTTCATGAACTTCTTTAAGCAGGTGAAGTTTATACCTATTACCATTTGCCGCAAGTGTACTTATATAACTTGCTATTTGAACTGGTGTATATGTATCATATTGCCCTATAGCCATATCAAGTAAATGACCTGATTCATAACTTGTACCTTTATATCCATATGACTCAACTGGTAAATCTATATTAGTTTTTTCACCAAGTCCATACTCTAAAAATACTTTTCTATATGTTTCAAAAGCAGATTCTGGTACAGCAAGTGGTCCATTATAATAATAATTTGCTCCTGCGACTTTCATTGCTGTTTTATACTGATATGCATTAGATGAATATGCAAGTGCTTTTACATCATCTAAATAACCAAGACCTTTTGTCCATGAACATTTTGCTGGTGTATTTCTTATTTTTACACACTCATCAAGCATCTTTGTTCCTATATCTATTGCTCCTGTTTTATATCCAACACTCATTGATGCACCTTTTACAATTGATCCTGGAGTTACTGGATTAGTTAAAAGTGCTGGAGTATTATCATACACTTTATATTCACCATTATTAACTACTACTTGTTTACTTGCCATTGCAAGTATTTCACCTGTTTTAGGGTCTGTTACTATTACATGTGAACCATTATAATAAGTAGTATTAGCATTATTCATTTTAGCATTTACTATTTCTTCAGTTAATATTTGTTCTACTTCTTTTTGAAGATTTATATCTATTGTTAAAACAATATCATTTCCTCTTATTCCATCTTTTATAACTGTATATGAATTATCATCATTTAATAAGTATGTTGCTTTATCACCTTTTAAAAGTGATTCATACTGATATTCTAAGTAAGATACTCCTACTCTATCATTAAGTGAATATCCTTCTGATAAGTATTTATCTTTAAGTTCAAATGGAATACCTGATTCATTAGTTGATACACTTCCTAAAATAGTTTTAAATGTATCACCATATAAATATTTTCTTTCCCATTCTAGTTTAACATTAAATCCATTTAGTTCTTTTACATGTTCTGATACATATGCGAACTCTTCATTACTTGCATAAGTTTTAATTATTTTCTCATCATAATAATAGCCCTTATTCATTAAATAATAAATATAAGCGGCCTTTTTATCTTTTTCATCATAATTAGATAGTTCTTCATCTGTAATTCTTTCCATTTTCATATTATTTATATCTGATATAGTAATTTTTCTTTGTTTTAATAATTCTCTTTCTTTTTCTGTTATTTTTTTATTAACTTTGTCTTTATTATTTACAAGATAAAATTCTTTTAAATTAGTTTTAGCAAGTTTACTATAATCAAGATCTATTTTATCAGCCATTTTATACGCTAATTCTATTTGAGTTTTAGTACTTGTTTCTGGTTTTCTTTTATAGTATATTGTCTTTACTCCAACATTATCTACAAGTAAATTATAATTTCTATCAAATATTCTACCTCTTGGAGTTGATGTACTATATACTTCATCCACTTTTATATCATCCAAACTCTTTTTATATTTATCTTTATTTATTATTTGAACATTTACAAGTTTTAGTGTAAGTGCACTAAAAAATAAAAAAACAAAAATTGAAATTATAATTAATCTATTATTTAGTGCTTTGTTTTCCATAAAAAATCCTCCATAATTATTTTGCTTCATAATTTTCTTTATATAACATATTTTTTATTAGAGGTGTTAAATTTGAATGATTTTATTTTAAAAAGTTATGTTGATAAACTATCTATAAACCATATTAAAGAATATGCGAAAAAAAATAATATAGTACTTAAAAATAATGAGGATGAAATAATTTATGATTATATTAAAAAATATTATAAAGAGTTTTATTATGGTGAACCAAAGAATTTACTTGATGAGTTAAAAAGTAAACTTTCTTGTCCAACTTATGAAAAACTTGAAGAACTTTATTATACTGCAAAAAAGATTAAGAAATAATTTTACTTCTTAATCTTTTTCATTTTCTTCATCTATTATCATTTTAAGTTTATTTACCGCACCTTTTACATCTTTATTTACAAGCACATAATCATAAAATCCTGCTTCTTTTATTTCTTCTTCTGCAATCTTTAATCTATTTTGAATCATTTCTTCACTATCTAAATTACGTACTTTTAATCTTTCTTCTAATTCCTCAATACTTGGTGGAAGTATAAATATAAGTACACTTTCTTTTATTAATTCTTTTACTTTTTTTGCACCTTGTACTTCAATTACAAGTATTACATTTATTCCTTCATTTAATTTTTCTTCTATTTTTGATTTTGGTGTTCCATAATAACAATTATTGTAAGTTGCATACTCTAAGAAATCACCTTTTTTTATTCTATCTTCAAATTCTTCATTTGTATAAAAGTAATAGTGAATTCCATGTATTTCTCCTTCTCTTGGATTTCTTGTTGTTGCGCTTACTGATAAATGTGCATCATTTTCTTTTAAATATTCATTTACAATAGTATCTTTTCCAACACCACTTGGTCCAGATATTACAAATAATTTTCCCTTTTTCATAGTTTTCTCCTTTTTTTATGTAAATACATTTTATCAAATAAAAAAATTATTATCAATAAGCAAAAAGAAAAAAAACAACTATTTAGTTGCTTCTTCTTTTTCTACTACATTTTTACCCTTATAAAAACCACATTCTGGACATACTCTGTGTGATCTAATATCTGCACCACAATTTGAGCATTTTACTGTTCCATTAGCTTCAATTTTATAATGAGTTCTTCTCATTCTACCTCTAGTTTTTGAGATTTTTCTAAATGGTACTGCCATTTTCTTACACTCCTCTCTTTACTCACCTAAGAATTCTTTTAATTTCTCGAGTCTTGGATCAATTTCTTTTTCTACAACCTCTTCATCAGTTATAAATCTCCATCCGTCACCATTAATATTTTTAACTTCAATATCAGGGCTTACAACTTTCAAAGGTACTTCCAATATAATATTTTGCCATATAATTGGAATTAAATCAATAGAATTGTTAATAATTTTATTATTTTCTTCTAAAATATCATCATTTTCTCCAATTATTTCATTAACATTAATGTCAATATTATATTCAACATCCTTTAGTGATATGCTGCAAACAAGGGTTAATGTACATTTTATATTTAAGTTTACAGAAAAATTACTTCCTTCTGGATATATATTACCCTTTACTTTTACTTTACTAATTTTTTTAATATCTGTATTTTCTAAAAGTTTGTCATCAATAGTTACTTCATCATCAATTTTAATTTCATCAGTTAAATTTGTAATTAGTTTAGTTAAGTTAATATTCACATTTATCACTTCCAAACATACTAATTATATATTATAATGAAAAAAAAATCAACCACGCTTATAAAGCAGGTCAATTTTCTTGTAAATATTTATTATTACATTTTTAGTGGTCTATCTAATTCTTCTATAAAATTTGAATTTAACTCGTCTTTTAAAGTTTTATATCCATATTTTCAACTAAAACATATCATTTCAATTTGATTTAATAAATTTATTCGTTCTCCAACTTCCTTACATCAAAGAAATCATGATTATCAACCGTTTGAATAATGACAACAACTTCATCTTCTCTTAAAATTTGAGAATTCTCTTCATTTTGTTCTGTTTCAAATCTATATAACTTGCCGTTTATTTTTATTATAAAACCTATTTTATCAGAAAACATTGCATCTTGATTATTTTCTATTGGTATATATACCTTTTCAATTTTACCATAAAATTTTTGCATTTGTTTCACCTCTTATATATTAATATTGTATCATAAAATAATGTAAAGCTAAAAAAATTAGCCTTGTTTGATATGAACCCCGTTTCTTGGACATGGAAACGAGGTTCATATCATTT
>OGYE01001292.1_pt1 | contig 16310 bp, 18 predicted proteins | sample 1576471 | NCBI WGS metagenome assembly OGYE01 (sample SAMEA3541532, study PRJEB24748) | human gut metagenome | biome: human gut; feature: human-associated habitat; material: faeces | place: China | collected 2012
GGGTATAAATGAGGAATGCCCAGGATGTTTGCCAAAAGGGAGGAGCTATTGTAATTTTCAGAACGGCCTCCTGATCGCCTGAGATGCCGGTAGCATTGCAGACTTTTACATGCAGACTGTACTTACCCGGTGGTAGGTTTTTGTAAGATGCAAAGCTGAGCGGAGAGGGTTTACTCCATTCTTTATCATAATTCTCTAAACGATAAGTATAGGTATAACTGTTTATTTTCGAATAATCGAATGTCGTGAAATCTATTACGAATGATCTTTGAAAATACTTCAATTCTATTTCATCTGTGTACATCATGGCTCTGTTTAACGGTGAATCAGTATCTCCCGGCAAGATGAACGCCTTCGACCTCGAAAGCGTCCACTTCAAGAGCAGCAACGGCACCGATCTGACCGTCGGTCTGGCCGATAAGGCCAGCTGGGAGAGCGCCGGCAGCAGGAACGAGAAGGGCGTGGAGTTCCTGCCCAACATCCCCACCGAAGAGGTCTTCACCGCGCCCCACAAGGACAAGGTGAACGGCGTCGTCTACGGCACCAAGCCCTACGTCTTCAACGGCCAGCTCATCAAGGGCTTCCATGTTACCTTCCAAGACGGCAAGGTCGTGGAGCATGGCGCTGAGGAGGGCGCTGACCTGCTGGGTCAGCTGCTGGACACCGATGAGGGTGCCCGCAGCATCGGCGAAGTGGCGCTCGTGCCCGCTTCCAGCCCCATCAACCGCAGCGGTGCCCTGTTCTACAGCACCCTGTTCGATGAGAACGCCGCCTGCCACATCGCCTTCGGCGCCAGCTATCCCGGCACCACGGCCGAAGGCACCCGCCTTTCCAAGGAGGAGCTGCTGGAGCGCGGCATGAACCAGTCGGCCATCCATGAGGACGTCATGATCGGCGCGGAGGACAGCGAGATCACCGGCAAATGCCGCGACGGCCGCACCGTGCAGCTGTTCCAGAACGGCGTCTGGGTGCTGTAAAAAGTGGTCTCTATGGCATCATCATATCCAAGATCTGCCAGTTTTCCTCTGAGCCTGCTGATGTTCACCGTGAGTGCATTGTCATTTACAAATTCATCATTGTCCCAAAGGTCTGTCATAATCTCATCCCTGGACACTATCTTCTCACGGTTAGATAAAAGGAGCTGGAAAATGATCATCTCATTCTTGGTAAGCACAAGCTCCTGTCCATCTCTGCTGATTGTTCCCTTGCTGAAATTCACCTCGGCATCCCTGTATGCTGCCGTGTTCTGGCTGCCCTCCATGCGCTTAAGCACCGCCGCTATCCTGAGCAGGAGTATCGTCGGATTGTACGGCTTGGTGATATAGTCATCCGCACCATAGCTCATGGATATGACCTCATCCATCTCGGAAGTCCTGCTTGTAACCATGATGATCGGCACATCAGATTCCTTTCGTATCTCCTTCACAAGGTTTCTGCCGTTTATCCCCGGAATATTGATATCCATGAGCACCAGATTTGGCGCAGCCTTAAGTATATCGTCTTTTGTGTGTTCAAAGCTTGTGAGACTCAGTGCCTCATAGCCTTCCCCCTCAAGTATCTGCACAAGCTCCTCGCAGATACTCTCGTCATCTTCAACAACAAATATCTTTTTCATCTTTATTTCTCCATTTTCTATTTCCCCATTTTAAGTGGCATGTCCACAAGCATCCTCGCTCTGTTGTAGACATTTAACTTTGAACCACTGGAATCCACATCACAGCTCACTATCATGCCCTGCGGCAGCTTCTTCTGAAGAGAAGGATAAAGTCCTCTTCCGCAGGTGTGATTCGGCATGCAGCCAAATGGCTGGACAGCCAGAACCTTACGGCAGTCGTGGAGGATATGTCCTGTTATCTCTGCGCCGATGAGCCAGCCGTCACCGGTCTTATACCCCCAGCTCACATATCCTTCCGCCTCACGTTTCATCGTGAAAAAATCCTCCATTGTATAGAAACCGTATTTCTTAAGTGCATCTATCATGGATTTCTGAATACTTCCAAAGAACTTAAGTCCCACCTTATACAGCAGTGATTCAAATGTCATATCTTCTGTGAGGTGTGAATCCATATAATACATGGCATACCATGAAAGACCGTTAGTATGGCTCTCACATCCGTTCTCCTCAAGAAACCTTATCATATCCCAGTTTCCAAGATGACAGTATTTTATATATAGTTCACCAACGATTCCCACACGCTGCTTTCTCTTGTCACTAAGCTTTATCTTTGCAAAGCTTTTGGCTATCCTCTCAAAGTTTCTTTTCATATGTCCTATCGTTAAGTGTCTGCCATGCTTTAGATCCTCAGATAGTGTTCTGACCCATTTCTCCCACAGTCGCTGTGCCTGTCCACATTTCACCTCATTTGGCCTTGTCTGGTTGAGCAGCAGCATGAGAATGTCCCCATAGAAAAGACCGAACAGTGCCCGCCATACCATATACGGATGCAGTTTCATCTGACAGCCCTTCTCAAGCCCCTTGACATTTAACGAAAGTATCTTTGTCTGATTAAATCCGGCATTTATCACAGCCTGTCTTAGCACATGAAGATAATTTGCTCCTCTACAGGCATCCCCCGCCGTCGGCATGAGCAGCCGCACCTTGCTCACATCATATTTCCCGGACTGTAATGCATCTATCATCTGTCCGGCATTTAACACTATCGGATAACACATGTCATTGTTCACATACTTTAACCCCACATCTGTGATACCATCCTCATTTTCCAGTATGACCGGATGATAATCCTTTGAATAAAACGCATACTTGATAAACGGAAAATGCGCATCCAGCATGGCGGGTATCAGCAATATATACTTTTCGTTCCATGAATCTTCGTCGATCTTATACATCTAATTCTCCCAAAACCCAACACAGCTCAAAAATATTGAGCACCCAATATAGAGCAGTATAACACAAAGAGTCCTAAAACAACCTTATTAATTCTTGCACAATAAAAAGCACCAATGCTTTATATGTCATTGGTGCCTGTCAGATCTGGATTTTTTACACTACCACATTATCTTTTACCAGCTCCATGCTTAAATCCTCTTTCAAATTCTCCCCAAGCCTGAATACTGGCAGGTAATCAATTGTCATTTGAACCTGAAACTCATTTAATTCAATTTCTACATTATGAATCCGTCCGCTTTGAGGAAGGCGCACATGTATGACAGCATAATGTCTGTACTCTTCAGAAGAATATATGCCATCTTCATACTTTTTTAAACGAACTACTTTCCTTGATATTCCCTCCACCAGCCGATAATCTATAGCATACACTTTCTTTTCTGTATATGCATGTATATGTGTCGTTCCAAATGCAAGTCCATTCTTTTTATAAACTATGAATCTGGCATTAATGTATGATTTTTCTAAGGCAGCATAGTCAATATCTCTCTTTAGCCATTTTCTGACTGGAACACCAATATACAATGAGAAATTCAAATAAAACAGTATCCCAAATAATAATATTCCTGTAATTCCGAGGAAAAGTTTCTGCATCATCAAACAGACCGATCCAAACATAAGAAACGCCATAAAAAGCATCCAGATAACATACTCTCTTCTTCGGAATCTTGATAATAGATCTTTTTTCATATCTGGATACATGGCTTTCTCAAATGGATATTTGTTTTTATATGTAATATATTTATGCTGCCACTCAGCAGTTTTGAAATAATTCCCACTGATTATATCTTCATTTTTATCTACAGAACTTCTATCTGCACTTTTTTCTTTGTGATAAGCATATATAAAATATGCTATCATTGCCGGGCATGCCGTACATGCACATATTTTTCCTGGCATGTCTCCTCGTACAAAAAAGAAGAAAAGTCCTATCACAACAATAACCAATATATATACCACCAATAATAATGGTGTCATCTCCGGGACTTTACGTTGATTATCTTTCATATCTATTGATCTCCCCTAATTCCTCATACATCTTTATTCTGTTCCTTAAAGCAGTGATTCATCGCCCATTCGAAATGCTACTCAAATCTTCGTGGTACAAAAACTTGCATTTGAAAGCTCTCTTGGATGTGCAAGTGTCAGGTACGTGTGATCTCCGTCTTATTATACATTATAAATCTATACGTCACAGCTTATATTGCATAAAGTTGCCATTATGAACAAATCCATAAGCTGTATATAATTTCACTCCCATATCAGATGCCGTGATCTGAACCGTACCACAGCCATAATTCCTTGCCTCTTCGACAACTCTGTGCAGTAGTTCTTTTGCAATACCCTTACGCCTGTAAGCTGGATTTGTGAACATGCTGGACAGGAGTCCCATCTTCCCGCTTGGACATCCAAAGTATGGCGGCTTTTCTACAAATGACATTCCACTTGTACCTATGATTTTCCCTTCATCTTCAGCAATCCATGATACAAATGAGCCATCCTTCATGTGACGCATATAATAATCACGAAGTGCCGGTCTTAGATCAATATCCTCCTTGGCACCTTCTTCCCGCAGCTGATTTATTCTCATTTCGATGAATATATCCAGATCTTTTTCTTTCAATTTTCTATATTTTATCCCCATCCCGTATCTCCTTTATAATTTTAATATTTATCATTAACCCTTTTTGAAATACATGTTTTTCATTTATTCCTTTTCATCCATAAATGTAATCAGGAAATCAGATTTGCAGATATCTCTCATTACAAGAATTATATCAATGCTACTTCCCAAATCACAATACAAAATACGACTATCTTTCCTGTAATACTTTGCATACTTATCTATAGCGCCAGCAATTTTAGCATCAACCATCTTTTGAGTCATCCCCCAGTTACCTTTTTCATACAGTTCCTGCCAGCAGTTCCGATATAACCCATAACAACAATAATCCCATTCACACATACAGGAATTACAATGCTGCTTTAGCAGACTGTACAGTTTCTTTCTGGAAAAACGCTTGAACTGATAGTCTACATCGAACGTCTTGCTATATTGATCTTTTGCGTAATTTAAAATCTTATATCTTTCCTGTCGTTTCATCAGCTCACCAGCCCCCTAATATCACATTTATCTATAATGTCAGCAAATTCATAACCAGCTTGACCATTATACCTTTTTCTTCCGGATTTGACTCTGCGATCATGAGCGTGATTGCTACAAGCGCACCATCACTGATTCGTTTTTCCCCATCCTTATACAGATTTACAGCTCTGAACACATCTGCCTCCTCGACATCCAATGTGCATGCCAGCATTTTTTGTCTGGATATCAACGGTTTTCTGCAGAGCCGCAAGACGCTTTTAATTGATTGCGTATCCCTGAAAAATATACTGTTTCAGAATCTTGTTAGCCCACTGTCTAAATTCTACTCCTCTTTTTGATTTGACTCTATATCCGACCGATATAATAACCTCTAAACTATAAAACTGAACTGGCTTATCGGAATTTGCAATGTGCATTTTTTGCACATTTCTTTCTCTTTTAAGTTCATTATCTTTAAAGACATTATTTACATGCCTGGTTATAACAGATCTGCCCACATTAAAAAGCTCCGTCATCTGAGCCATACTGTTTCATTTTCAATAGGCACATTAAGTCTTATTTCTTTATCTTCCGTTTCAAATAATACAATCTCATTCTCCATTCATAACCCTCCCATTTCAAAACCACACTCACTGTCACCCACATATTTTCACTATATACTATCTCTCATTATATCTTAGCAAATCCATTTAAGCTATAACCTCATAATATAAAATGAACCCGCCAGCCCTGTAGTAGTTGCTGACGGATTCGTTCTTTTCTAATATTCTCATTTCCACACATCTTCAATCCCGGAAATGCAAGTGTTAGGTACATGCGAGCCTATCAGGCATAGACAGACGCCCCATAGTTCTTTGTCTGCCTCCTGCATTGTTAATTGCATTTGCCGAGCTATCAGTTCATATCAGGAACAATAAGCCTGCAAACATAACAACTCCTATAACATTTGCTTTTGCCGGCAGTTTCGTTGGCATAATGACAATTGCCAGTGGCAGCAGATTTAAAATACATGCCCAGGCTGGAAGTGATGTTGTTCCAGTCACAACTGCTATCAGAAAACTGACAGCAAATACCAGCATTCCTGCATATCCCAGATACATAGTGTAGCATGTTGTCTTGAAGAAATCCCATACCGCACACAATGCCTCCTCTGTCAGATTTAATTTTACAAAAAACCATTCCACCAGACAGCAGAACAGATGATGCAGTGCCAGATTGATAAACATAACAAGAGTTGCAGCATACATTATCATATAATACGTTTCAGAGAACTGCCGCATCCAGTCACACAGAGCCAGATATCCGAAAATCTCAAGTGTCATGGCAACTACGCCGAGTACCATGGCAAACGACAGATTTTTAAGCGGCATCCCCTTAAATGCAGCACTAGTTTTCTTATAATCTTTAAAACTGGCAAGATCCACTTTACCATTTGGTGCATATGTCAGTAAACAATCCGAGATTCCACAGAACACATGACCAACCAGTGCCATGATCATAAATATTTTCCATTGTAACATTGTTATTATTCCCCCTAATATTTGTTTTTCTCTTATGATCTCATTTCCACACATCTTCAATCCAGCGTATACACGCTTTCCCCATTATATCTCGTTCTTCGTAGCAGGCCTTGGGATCTTCTTTCTCAGATTTTATGAAATACTTTATTTCTTTTCCACAGTATTCCAGCATCATGTGACTCATATGATCAAATGCTATGTGTTCATATTGATAAGGAAAGCCCTTCATTTTCAACCTTTCACAAATCTTTTCACAACTCTCAGTTGATGGCCAGACAGTATCAACCCTTGTGGAAAACATTAAAATTGGTGCTTTTATCTGTTCAACAGGAATCACAGACTCAGAAACAACATTTTTCCCTATGTTAATTTCAAGAATGTTATATTCTTTTGCTTTCCATAGGAGCTTCAGCATATTTATCTTGCGGGATTTATAAGGAGTGTATGGCAGCCCTTCTCCTTTGTATGACCAGCAGCATGAACCTGATGGCCGGTTTCCTAAAAGCCCCTCACTGTAATACCATGACGGTGTCTTTACAATCACGCAGGATAATTCCGGATAGAATACGGCTGCTGCCAACGCCAATTCTGCCCCCTTTGAAACTCCTTCTATCCCTATTTTTTCATATCCCAGCGTTTTTAATCTGTCAACCACATCGCCGATCATTTCTATAGGAATCATATTTAATGCCTTTGCGGAATGCTTCGTTTTAAAATATCCCAGCGCAAATGCAGGAATTCCATGATCCTGAAGATACTTTGCGGTCTTGCCCGCATGCTCAAGTCCACCTTCGCTCCCTGTGAACACAATCATAATTTTGTCTTTTCTGCCGCTTATCGGATACAGAATACCATCCCAGTCAGAACCATATATCTTATCTATCATAACAACCAATTTCCTCTCTAAAATATGCCTGTCCTGATGTTAGTTACCTCTAACCAGATTATCACATTTATTTTCCAAAGTAAATAATTGCATATAAATAACTGTTCGTAAAAAAACAGATGACTGAATTTTCAGCCATCTGTCAGACGGTAGGCGGTTAGCCTTCACCACAGGAGTTATAGCCTGTGTTTACATAGAAATCCTTTTATGGAAATCTATCATGGAGGTTTGTGCTTATGCTTACAACGGAACTTTTCATAGCTATCATAAGCTTATGCATTACATGCTTTGCTCTTGGCTATACCGTTGGTTCTAAGAGCAATAATAAGTCAAAAAAATAACCGCCCTGTCCTGATCAAACTTAGCGGTTATTTCTAATAACTAATATCAGGCTAACCGTCTATCGGTAGCACCTTTTGATATTATATTAGCATCTAGCCCCTCTCATGTCAAACATATATTCGATTCACATTATCCTTTTTCCTTTGGATAATGCTGTGCTATCTTATTCACCTACTGTCAATTTTTCCGAAAATCTCATACAATATCAGATCCCGCATACGTTCCATCGTCTCTTCATAAACAGCCTGATGAAGGATATCTCTTCCCTCCGCAGCAAGCACATATATCTTGATAAGATTTGCCACAAGTGGAATGTTCACATCTGGGCGGACGCCCTCCATAATCTGAAAAAAACGCTTTCCGATACCTGTCTCTTTTCCCAGATCAGGTCTTGCCTGCTCCGGAAGCATCTCAAGTAGTCTCTGTTCATCCTCCGGTGTCAGACTTGGGAATACACTGTATCTGTCATCTATCATCATCTTCAGATACGTCCTCGCCTCAGCAGGTCCAGCCTTTTCTTTTCCATTAAGTGCAAGCTGCAAATATTCCGGAATCTTTCTCCGCCTGTATGCCATCACTTCATACACATACTGCTCCTTTGACTCAAAGAAATTGTAAAATGTACTTACACCGATTCCGGCAGCCTCAGTAATTTTGGCAACCGACATATGTGTCATCCCATATTCCTTCAGCAGATCAAATCCCGCATCCAGCATTTTTTCTCTGTACTCTGTCCGCTCTTCCTCTGTAAATACACGCTTTGCCATGTGGACCCCCTTAAGGTAAAATTCTACTCATTCCTATTATTTTCCTTCAAAGCCTCCACCATGTCAATCCTTGATATTTTTCTTTTCTGAAGAAACAGTGAAAGCTCATAAGTGATCCATGTAAGTACAAATCCAAGGACAATAGCTTTTACAGTCAGGACAGGAGCCAGGAGCATTCCATAATTTTCTATGGTGTCTGAATATCCAACCTTTACAAATGCATAAGCTGCCGGAATTCCTATCAGGAAACCTACGCATACAAGAATATGATTAACATTGAGCACTCTGTTTACTATCTCTTTTCTGCTAAATCCAAGAATCTTCATGACTGATATATTGGTCCCGGTCTCGGACACGATCATATTTATGACCAGATACAGAATAAATACTCCAAGCACTATTCCAAGTATCTCTATGCCGATAATGATAGCCTTCATCGGACCCATCAGGTTTTCCATTGTATCCGCAGATACTTTCATACTCGTCTCGCTGGCCACCAGATTCTTGTCGAGATCCAGCTTTTTATCACTTATGATACAGTTATAGGTCCCCGGATCAACACCTGCAAGTTTCGTTGCATTATCTCTGGATGTATACAGATAGCAATGGGTATTATCCGTCACCACGCCGCTTATCTTAACCCTGTGCTCCTTGAGATCGGCAATATTGTAAAATGTCAACTCATCCCCGGCATTTACCCCATAAGTTTCAGCAGCCGCACTTGTGAGATAACATTTGTCCAGATCCAGTTTCTCGCCTGTATCCGTCTTATCTGGGAAATACATAGATTCTTCATCTATCCCCTGTGCAGACAGCTGAACCATATTACCATCAATCTCATAATAATTCTGGAACAGAGCCTCGCCTTTATCCGGAGATCCATTTCCAAGAGTTTTTAATCTGTAAAGATATTCATATTTAACCGAGCTTGTGAGCCCATCATGCATAAGACTGTCAAGACTGTCACTCATGATAAATCCGGCAAGAATGCAGAAGGCTGCCACACATACACCGATGATCGTAACTACACTTCTGCCCGGGTGCCCTATGACACTTCTCACTCTCATCTTAAGCTGCGTTTTTGCATGACTGTTTCTCATTATACGGATTGCCCTACTGTCCCTGCCTGTATTTCTGAGAAGGTCAACCGCAGACTTCCTGAGCAGCTTTGCAGCCTGCAGGGCTATCGCTAGGCAATATGCAAAAGATGGCAGAATAAGCGCAGCCAGTATGGACGCTGTATCATACCGCACTGTATAATCAATCGTCTCAAAATCGTATGCTATATAGAAATATGTTATAGCCCTTGTGACCGGGATGGATGCTATCGTTCCAAGTACACTTCCCACAATTCCCGGAATCAGACCGAATCGCATATAATGTCCTATGATCTGCTTTCTGGAAAATCCGAGGGAAATGAATGTGCCAAGAAGATACTGTTCATTTCTGATATTTCTCCCCAGCACCATCACGATAAGTGCCAGTACTATTATGAACATAACTGGCGCATACATAGTAGCAATTTTTGATACCTCGTCACCCTCATTTACAGGCATTGATATTCTCGTATTCGTGGTTGCCGCCAGATAACTTGCTATGACATACTCGTCATTCAGCTTTTCCCTGACTTCCTTCTCATTATCCCTGTTGTATTTTATCGAATAATACCCAGTCTCATCAGCTGATATCTTCTCATAATCATCATGTGTCACAACCATGACCGCAAATTTTGATTTTTCAACGTACCCCGACTGCTTTTCAAGCATATATATGTAATCTGCCTTTGTCGCAAATGCTGATACCTTATATGAATAATCGCCAAGGCTTACCTCATCGCCAACTTTAATTCCATGGAGATCTGCAAAATTCTGGGTTATGAGAGCCTCACCATTTTCAGGCATGCTGCCGTCCCGGACATTGCACAGATTGAGTTTTTCCGGCATATCAAATACCCTAACCGTGAGTCCGTCCACGTCTCCGCCACTAAACTTCAGATCCTTATATCTGCTATATTCCATGACCACATCATAATCACTTTCAAGAGTCTTCATGTCGTCCTCAGATATAGGATTATAAGTGACAAATTCAGCATCCTCAGTCTTATACTTCTCCACAAAATCATTTATAACCTTCTTCATGTTGTGACCTGTCGATAACGGCGCAATAATAAGTATCGATATGAGCACAGTAAGAATGGTGCTTATTATATAGAAGGATATATTTTTCTTTACGCTGCGCACAGCTCTTTTGTTGATCGTCATATTACAGCTCCATCTCCTCTACACTTTGTTTATTTTCATTTCTTACATTTGCCACTGCCTTGCCGTCCTTGATCCTTATAACACGATCCGCCATGCTTGCAATATTCTCATTGTGCGTAATTATCACAATGGTGGTTCCGTATGTATCGTTCATAGCCTGAATTCTTCGCAGCACATCTCTTGATGACTTTGAATCCAGCGCACCCGTGAGCTCATCACACAGAAGAAGATCCGGTTTCTTCACCATCGCCCTTGCGATAGCCACCCTCTGCTGCTGTCCACCGGAAAGCTCCTTTGGAAAATGCTTTTCATATTTTACAAGTCCCAATTCCTCCATGAGTTCATCTACTGGTAATGGCTCTTTTACAAGCTCAGCCGTCATCTCGATATTCTCTCTGGCTGTAAGGTCAGGTGTGAGGTTATATGACTGGAATATAAATCCAAGTCTGTCTCTCCTGTAAAGCTCAAGTTCTTTGGCAGACATCTTTTCCAGATCCACCCCATCCACCATAAGTGCTCCTTCCGTGGCCTTATCAAGTCCACCAAGAATATTTAAAAGTGTACTCTTACCACTTCCACTCGGTCCCAGGATTACTACTATCTCTCCTTTTTCCATACTGAAATCCGTATGGTCCAGGGCATACACTGTCGCCTCACCCTTTCCATATTTCTTTACAAGATTCTTTCCTTCAATATACATTCTGCATCCTCCATACTCATACTTTATGCGAATATTTTTTATATTTCATTCGCATATATGTTAGTCTATGCTAACCAGGATGTCAATAGTATTTGCGAATATTTTTAAACTTTAATTCGCATATAATTTTCACTACGTTAAAAATATCTGATTATGAGAATACCTCTCTTCAAAATTCTCAGGTTATCATGTCAATTTATCGTGTCAATCGCCAAGTCTTGTACAGCCACCGATTACAACTCGCACTTCGCAAAAAAAAACAGGCTTACGTCGAGTAAACCTGCTTTAACCTTGCCATATAATCTTTTTCTTCTATCTGGCGGAGCGCCTTGACACACGCAGTGCCCATGTCGCCATCATCTGCATATTTCAATTCAATTGCTATACCTATACGTGATTATAGTATAGCGGATTGACTTTCAAAAAACAACAGCATTGGCTGCAATAATAAGCAGTACCGAAAGCAGCACAAATCCAAATCCGAGTGCTCCGATGATTCTGACACCACACTTCTTGAGTGGCATGAGAACTACCAGTGAACCTATAGGATTCAGGACAACACACCACTTGGGAACAGGAAGTGCCCCGGTAAGGATTGCTGCTATCACTATAACCGCAATGCCGAACCAGAGCATTACGCCTGCCAGGTACATTGGCGGATTAAAAATCGGATCTATGACTTTGATAACCTCATTGCTTTCATCGTCAGGCATTTTCCTGCAGAGTTTCTGGTACAGGAGCGGTTTCAGACAGAACACAACATGACACATAAGACCTGTATAACACCCAATCAATGTTACTACCTTGAGAATACATGCAAGTGATGTATTCTCTTTTGAGATCAAATCAGCAAGGAGCCACATAACTATATATCCTCCAGGCTGTCCCAGAAACGAAAGCCAGAACGACACCCTAAATCTCTTTGAGGTCGCATCTGCCCACCACGGACATACACCAGCAAGCTTAATATTTTCACCTTGTTTCGGCATGACAAGCGGTACATCCGCAAAAGCAGCCAAAAATCCGCTTATTATTCCAAAGATTCCCCACGCTACATAACTATTCATAATTTTCCTCCTTACCTAAACTCAAGCCATACACAATTTGCCTTAGGCAAATGGCTGGCGCTACATGTTTAATAACCGCTCTAGCGATTGCAACTCTCTGCTGCTGACAGCCCGACAATTCATTTGGAAATCTGTCCTTATACTTTTCAATATCCACAGCCTTCATAACTTCATCCAGCTCTAGCCGCGTCTTCTATATTCAAGCGGTGTACAACCGCAATATCTTTTAAATATCACACCAAATTTGCTCTGACTCTCATAACCGACAGCCAGCGCTATATCAGCAATCGAAGTATCGCTGTTTTTTAGCAGCTTTGCCGCCTTCTGCATTCTTTGGTTCTGTATGTATCTTTTCACCGTATCTCCATACATGATCTCAAAATATTTGTTGATTGATACAGAGCTCAGATCATACATTTTCTCCAGCTCATTCATAGTTATCTCACGGATGTGGTCCTGCCTTACCATATCGTGAATCTCCTGCGCTATACGCCTCTGCCCCTTCGTCAGGTAAAATTGTTTGTCAAATATATCTATGTCATCTGTTCTTATAAGGTCAAGCACATTCAGCATATTTACCAGATACGAATATCTGTCCTTATCCGCCGAACTTATGATATCCCGAAGATCGTCAAATGCATGTCTAAGCCTTTCATGACACTGTCCAATATAATACTGATCATTTCTCTCATAGGCTTTTCTCAGTGTATCCATATCAATCCCGGCTCTTCTAAGAAATCTCTCATCCTCCGAACTGATGCTGTCCATGCTGATGGATATCTCAATTCCACCGTATAACTCATCATAGAAATTGATTTTCTTACCAGTCTCCTGCCGCCACTCTATACAAAGAGTACCCGGACGCATATAGGCGTACCTGCCACTGTCAATATTTATCTCCGCACTACCCATGTTGCAATAATGAATAACCATCGTATTGTCCAGTGCTTTTGCCTCGGAATGTCCCGGGATGTCATCCAATCCGCCCATGTAATATTCCATTATTTCAATCCCCTGCATAGGACTTAAAAAACTCATATACTGCCCATTTTCTCCCATTTTCAAAAGGACAACTTCACCTTCCAGGTCTGACACGCTAAACTGAATTTTATCAAGGAAATATGACAGCATCTCCGTCGGAATTCTCCCAACAACATTCCTTATATAAGAACTTTTCTCCATCAATTTCTGTACCCTGACATCCATACACACTCCCTTCTTTACCATTGAACTCCAGCTATACAGATTTGCCTCCGTTGTATGATCGCATCGCTTCGCAATGCGATAGGTCGTCGATGCCATTTTAAGATGTGGCTTCGCCACATGGGCATCTCCTCGGCAAATGTCCGGAGCTGCATGTCATGTTTTCATAGAAAACCAGACACATCACTTTCAATAATATTTTGTTATAAAACGCTAATCTCTGTTCGTCTCTGCTAACCATGTTATAACATATAAAATAAAAAATCTATTCCAAATACACATTTTTGTTCCATTTTCAAAACAAAACAGGTGATATACAAAAGACCAGCCGGTATATCCGTTTCTGTCCAATGTATATCACCTGTTTTTAGTAATATTAACTTTAGTATTATATTTTTATATCAACCTAACTATACAATAATGCAAACAAACAAATGTATCCCTGTCTACATATAGAAGTTTCATAGATAACTTTACATAGTCTCCAAAATATTCTTTGCAAGCTTCTGCTCCTCATCAGTAGGCGGATCAATTCCTTCAAGCTTATATGGTATTCCAAGTCTCTCCCACTCAGTGATTCCAAGCTTGTGATATGGAAGTACCTCAACCTTATCGACAGTCTTAAGAGTGTCGATGAACTCCTTTGTCTTCTTCAGATCATCCTCATCAGTTGTGATGGTTGGTACCAGTACGTGTCTGATCCACATATGCTTACCCTGATCTGACAGATACTGTGCAAGATCAAGTATATTTCTGTTGGAGAATCCTGTGAGATCTCTATGCTTGTCATCATTGATCTGCTTGATATCGAGCAGGAACAGATCTGTGAGGTTCATCAGCTCATTGAACTTGGAGAAGAATGGCTCCTCCCTTGTAAATGGATTGCCGGCTGTATCTATTGTTGTATGAATACCCTCAGCCTTTGCAAGCTTGAAAAACTCGATGAGGAAATCCATCTGAAGCAGCGCCTCACCACCGCTCACTGTTATACCACCGCCGTTTTTCCAATATGGCTTATAGCGGAGTGCCTGCTTTAACAGATCCTCAGGGGTCCTCGCCTCGATCTTGACGCCCTTATCCTTCAGCAGCTTTGTATTCTCTTCTATCTTCTTCTCAAGTTCTTCTCTCTCAGCATCGCTTGTTTCATCTGAGTAAAGCTTACTATAGTCTGTCACAAGATTCCATGTCTCTGGGTTGTGACAATATTTACATCTCATCTTGCAGCCCTGTAAAAAAACTACAAATCTTATGCCTGGACCATCTACTGCTCCAAAGCTCTCTGTCGAATGGACATATCCTAAAACCTGTTTCTTTTCAGACATATTTCACCTCTAAGTTCTTCCTATTCAAATACAACTCTCAATTAATGAAAGTAATTACAAACAAAACTACATGTCTATTATCTCTTATAAAAATGATATAAATACATATTCTTAAAAAAAGTCCCGGAGAGGTTATCCCCGGGACCATGGTTCTTGTTATATCTGACAAAGCATCTATAACTTCACTGAAAATCCAGCGTCAGCTAAGAATTAAAGTGAGTCATGGAATGTTCTGTTGATAACATCGAGCTGCTGCTCACGTGTAAGTGATATGAACTTAACAGCATATCCTGATACACGGATTGTGAAGTTAGCGTACTCTGGCTTATCTGGATTCTCCATAGCATCAAGGAGCTTATCCTTACCAAATACGTTTACGTTCAGATGATGAGCGCCCTGATCGAAGTATCCATCCATTGCGCTTACAAGCTTTGTAGCTCTCTCTTCCTCATCATGTCCAAGTGCTGATGGGTTCATTGTCTGTGTATTTGAGATACCATCCAGTGACCACTCATAAGGAATCTTTGCAACAGAGTTAAGTGATGCAAGAAGTCCTGATGTCTCAGCGCCGTAGCTTGGGTTAGCACCTGGTGCAAATGGTGTCCAAGCACGTCTTCCATCTGGAAGGTTACCTGTGAACTTACCATAAACTACGTTAGATGTGATTGTAAGGATAGATGTTGTAGGCTCTGAATTACGATATGTGTGTCTCTTCTTGATGTCTGTAAGGAACTCATGAAGAAGCCATACACCGATGTTATCAGCTCTGTCGTCATCGTTACCATACTTAGGGAACTCGCCTTCGATCTCGAAGTCCTCAGCAAGTCCTGTCTCTGCGTTACGGATAACCTTAACCTTAGCGTACTTGATTGCTGACAGTGAGTCGATTACGTGTGAGAATCCAGCGATACCTGTTGCAAATGTACGACGTACATCTGTATCGATAAGTGCCATCTCAGCTGACTCATAGTAGTACTTGTCATGCATGTACTGGATGAGGTTAAGAATATTTACATAAAGTCCTGCTAACCAGTCAAGCATCTTCTTGTACTTAGCAAGTACTTCATCATAGTCAAGGTACTCTGATGTGATAGGTGAGTACTCTGGACCTACCTGCATTGGCTTACCAGTCTTCTTGTCAAGGAACTTCTCATCCTTACCACCATTGATAGCGTAAAGAAGACACTTAGCAAGGTTGGCACGGGCGCCGAAGAACTGCATTTCCTT
>OGYE01001301.1_pt1 | contig 16255 bp, 9 predicted proteins | sample 1576471 | NCBI WGS metagenome assembly OGYE01 (sample SAMEA3541532, study PRJEB24748) | human gut metagenome | biome: human gut; feature: human-associated habitat; material: faeces | place: China | collected 2012
GCTGGATGGCCGGTGTGCTGGCAAGCCTGGGCTCCCTGCTGCTGGCCTGCGGATGGTTCTTCACCCGCAAACAGTATTCCCCCAAGCACTGAGCACCCCTGAACCGCAGGAATCTCCGCACGGACGCATAAGAACCGCCGCATCCTGTGCCCCGTTTATACTGTCTGTTGGTGTAGGAGACACTTGTGGGGTAGTACTGGAAGTCATTTCCAGCAGACGCTTTTTGTTTTCGGCAGCAATGCTGTCGGCTATGGCAAGGCTGTCAGCAGCCGTACTTGAGGATGCCGGAGTGTATAAATGTACAGAAAAGGGAAGAGAAGCATTTTTAAGATTTGTAAAAACATTATAAGATGTTAGAAAAACGTCAAAAATCAGAAGGGATGAAAAGCCTGGAAGGTTTTTGGCGTTTTGTCATGTTTGAGTTGTTATGGTGAAAATGTAATAAAATTTTACGTAAATATAAAGTGCTGATTGTGAATCCTTCTTTCCGGAAGAACGGAACTGGACCTTGTAGTTGATGAAGAACTCGCAGCCGATGATGAAGAACAGGATGATGCCCGTCAGGATATCGGAGAAGGAGCGGTTCAGGCCGAAGGCCGTGGAGATCTCGCTGGCGCCGCGGCTGAGGACCACCAGCAGCAGGGACACGAAGATCATGATAACGGGGTTGAACTTGGCCATCCAGGACACCATGACGGCGGTGAAGCCCCGGCCGTCCACGATGGTGGTGGTGCCGCCGGCGGCGACAACAGGCACCGAGAATATAATCAACATAAATAGGCCAAATCCGCCGTTGTCGCCAATCTGTCCAAACATGGTAATGACGGCGTATTACTTCAATACCACCTTGAGCCCAACGTTTTCTCTGTCTCCACAACCCACGGATGCTTTCAGGGACTAGCATCCAGCAAATCATATTCGGTTCATAACGTATATCCCAGAAATGAGTTTCCAGCTTCCAGGTCATTTCAATATCATCTGTGATTGCTACAGTATCCCATAAACCGACATGAACGATAGCACTCCGGCGCCAAGCTGCAACAACGCCGGATACAGTCATGACTTTGCCCATGAGGCGCTGGGCCCGCTTGATGAGGCCTATGACGCTGGAATACTCCGCTGTCTGTATCTTGGCTAAAAGTGTACTGCGATTGCGCACTCTGGGATTACCCGTAACGGCACCGACGCGGGGAAAGGTAATGAAATGCCAGACAGCCCATTCAATAGCCCTATCGTCAAGCATGGAATCGGCGTCGAGGGTAACGATAATTTCGCCATGACTCATGGCCAATGCTAAGTTAAGACCGTGGGCTTTGCCCATATTCTTGCGTAAATGAAGCAGGCGCAGGTGCGGATACTCTTGCAATAGTTCTTGGAGAACAGTCTCCGTACCGTCCGTACTGGCATCATTGATGACGATGACTTCCAGATTATCATAGCAATTGGAAAAAATGGAATGGACCGCATCAGCAATCGTTTCTTCTTCGTTATGGGCTGGAATAAGGACGGATACTAAAGGGTGTCGTTTCAAAACCGGCGGTTCTTTGGATACATGGCGTTCCCGCCGGACATAGAAACAAATACCACCAAAAAGCCATACCAGGCTCATAATGACAGGATAGTAAAAGACATAGCTTACCAGCCATGTTTCCAACACAACAGCCAACGGAACGCACCTCCTCTATTTCCCCCAGGTGTGGAAAGTCTGGGGATATACACCGACATTGCGAATACCTGATTTTTTCAATGTCTTTAGTTCGTCTTGGAACGTGTCTTTATCAAGCCATTTTTCTTTTTCCCAATCATAGGATTGAATCTTGACGATGGTCTTATCGGTACCGCCCGCTTTTTTTACGGCCTGGGCTACATCCTGTAAATACAACTGAGCATCGACTTGATGGTCCATCTGAGGATAAGCCATAACAACAGTATAATCATAGCGTTTCAGGCAATCTCGATAGTCTTGGGCAAACCATTCCCGTGACTTCGGGTTCAGTACCGGCGCAGAGTAGACATCGCGCATGGTAATGGCATTGGGGCGAGTTTGACGAAAGGCCTTCAGTGCTTTATCTGCCGCTTCATTGAGGCGTTCCGTTTTCAAAGCAACCCATTTTTCACCTTGCTGCCCCTTCTGGGCTGTAAAAGTCTGGCCAAAGGCTTTTTGATAGGCTTGTTGCCCGACAGGTGAGGCATCTTCAAAGTCATTGAGGTAAAGGTCATCTTGTAAAAGTACCCCTTGCGCCGTCGTATAACGTCCTAAATCACCATACAAAGTCTGGACTTTTTGCAGTCCTTGTTCATCAAAAGGACTGAGGCGGCGATACCAACCAGTTTTTCCCTGCAACCCCTGGACCATATTTGAACCATCAGCAGCTAAAAACGGTGTATATGCTAATCCGGGCATCCAGGCAATGACAGTGATATTCTGCTGCTGTATCGCCGTTGCCACTGTATTGAAGATGTCAGCGACCACAGGTAATTCATGATTATAAAAATAAACAGCATCGACATTGCCATCCCCATCGGGATCGGCAAAAGCCTGCAAGGCGACAACATTGACCTTGCTGGCCTGAAGCTGCGACAAGGTATTAGTAATATTACGGCGAAATATCAACGGGTTGGCATCATAAAGATTGTCGATATCGATTTGAGCCATCCGCAATGGCTTGCTGTTCCAAGTATCATGGTCTTTCGTAAGCAACTTCTTTAAAACGCGGACACTTGTATCGCTGCTTATAATCATGCGTCGGGCATAGACTTGATGCGCTTTGTCTGCCGGATTGACACCGCCATCAAGAAGGAACGTCGCCGTCATTCCATGGCGGGCAGCCGCATCAATCGCTGGACCAGAATAAATACCATAAGGCCATACCATGACTTTCGACGGATGGCCTAGATACTGACGGAATTCGGCCTGGGTCTGAGCCATATCATTGTCCAAACGGCGGATGTATTCTTCGTCTGTTTCATAACGGCCGTTGAGATATAAGCGGGCTCCGGCAATGCCATTGCGGTCTCCCTGAGGATCCAAGACCTGTTGTTTATGCAGGGCATGACTATGAGAAACAACGGTGACTAAGCCGCTCTTTTCCATTTCTTTCAGTTCATCCCACGTTGCGACAGCACGTACATCTGTCGGCAGTCCTTCTCCATCGGTCCAGCTAGTGACGATAGCCAGCATGGCCGGTACATCATATTTTTTCAAGAGCGGATAGACCTTAGTATAAAAAGACCGATACCCGTCGTCAAAAGTAATCATTACACTTTTATCGGGAAGTTTCAGTTTCCCGTCCGTATACGCCAAGTACTCATTTAACGTTACAAAATGATAGCCTTCTTTTTTTAAGTATTTCAAATGCGCTTCCAACCGTCCTGATGAAACAGCAAAAGCATCATTCGGACGATCGACTTCATGATAACAGAAAATGGCTACCTTAGCCATGACAGCTGGTACCGCGAATAGCAACAGACATCCCAGTATCAGGAGCGTACGCAATATTCTTTTCACGATGTTCACCATCCTATTTCATATCCGGCTTCAAAGAGATAGCCATGATTTCGTCGATTCCAAGCCGCATCCGGATCTTGATGGAAATACCAATTATACTGGACAGCAGCCCGCAAGCTCTGATTATGTGGTAAATGCTGAATAATTTCCAAGCGGCTCGACGGAGAAATCCCCTGCCGTTCATCATTATCGTGTCCGACATTGACCATATTCGTCCAGCGCCAGATACGGTCTTTTCCTTTGTCATACCATGAACGGCTCCAGCCGATTCCGTAGTTTACGCTGCGATAGGGCGAATCATACGTATCCGATTGGTCGTCATAGTGGCTGCGGCTGAACGTAAAGGGAATCGTATCCCAATAATTATGATGACCACCTAGTGCATAAGACCCGTCCAGACCGGCCTGCCAGTAATGATTGCCATCGGTCAAGCGGGACCAGTCGTATTCCAATCCCAGCCGCCAGCGGGCTGACGGGATGAAGTCCCAGCGCAGGCTATGGAAATCTTCCATGATGCGGTCATCAACAGCTCCGGCTGCATCATGCGGCCGCCGTCCCATAGCATAGGTCCAGCCGGAAATATCATTGACGTCATACGATGTCGACAAGGTATACCCATCTTTCCATTCGTTGCCGAAATTATCGTACAGCGCTTTGACTTGCCCATGCGGATGTTCCCAGGAGGCTCCACCATAACGGTGAGTATACGACGAATGCAGGGCGCCATCTTGCAGGCGGTTCCATCCCATACCTGCCAAGGCATAGAAATTACGACCTGCATAGCCGCTGTAATCGAAGTCCAGATTAGATTCATGATTACGTTTATTATCTATATGGCTCCCATAGTAGAACGAAAGATAGTTGTTCGCACGCACTTCATTCTTAGCACTAACATCGAGGACATCCGGAGCATCATTATCTTGCTGGAGAAGACCGGTAATTTCCTTTTCCGCTGTGGCAAAACGGCCTTTCTGCAATTCATTCTGTGCCAGTGCGGCCTGAGCGGAAACGCGGATATCCGAATCAGCACTCTGTGTCAAGGGCTGCAGGACCCGATGGGCTTCAAAATAATAATCTCGCCCATCGAGCGCGCTGTCGCGGAAAAAGTTATTCAAGCCGTTGTCCAAATCCCGATTGACACGGACCAGGGCCTGACCATATTGGAGAGCCCAATCCTGCCGTTCCGCCGGCGTATAGCCCAACAGCGCGTAAACCTGTCGAGCAGCATGAAGCTGACCATTGCGCAAAAAAGCTGCCCCATCACCGGCAACAAGGCTGGCTGCTGCCGGGCGCACCTTTAAGGCCTGGGCATACTGTGCCACCCCTTCGCTTTCACGTCCCATCATGACCAGAGCGTAAGCGTCGCCCAGCAGGACATAGGGCATCGGCTCCGACGGATTATGCCGTAAAACGTAATCGTATATTTTATGGGCCTGACGGTATTTCCCACTGCGTAAATAAATATCCCCCATGGTTTGCTGCCCATAAGCCGGTAACTGCTGCCAATCCGGATAATTTTCAAAAGCCTTAACAGCGTCTGTCATCTTGTTATCCAAACGCAAGGCCATGAGATAATCGCTGAACATGTGCGGCAATGCCTGTTTCTGCGCCACATAAGGCTGCAGGATACGGACGGCACGGCCGGCCTCACCTTGCTGGATGTACAAGGCAGCCCGCTTGGCATCGACATCGCGGCTGTACTCCGTGAGCCACGATGGCGCTTCAACCTTGGACTGGCTGAAATAACGTTCTCCTTCGACATAATCCTTGCGGGCCATAGCATCGAGAGCCCGCTGGTAGTCGAGTTCATATGATTTATCACCGCCCTCACCACTGCGGCCGGCTAAGATGGCATAGACAGCATCAGCTTTAGACGTCATGCCCTGATGGGTATAAGCTTGGGCCAGTGGTTTCAAAGCGTAGTCCGGCAAGGAGGTGAGCCCTTGGGGATAATGAGTTTCCGCCAGCGCCGTCATCTCCGATTCTTTTCCAGCCCAGGAAAGGATAGTCAGATAGTCCGCCCAGAATCCAGGATCCTCATATCCAGCATCGGCTAACTGGCGGCACAAGGCCAGCGCCTGATCATATTGATTGCTCCGGGCCAGCGTAACCGCCTGACTACGCAGCGAGGCGGCCTGGGGCAGGTCGATTGCCAGAGTCGGATTTCCCGCAAAGGGCATACTCAAGCAAACCGTCCCGGCCAAGAACATCGCTAATAGTTGGAATCTCATAGAATCACTCCTAAATGAACGAGGACTGCCTATGGATGACAGCCCTCGCACGCTTATCTTTCTTTTTCACCGTACAATAAATCTTTGACGAAATTCGGCAGGACGAAGGCGCTCTGCTGGATGCCTTCGTTATAGTACCGCGTCGGGAAGGTCCGTTTGCGGTTCGGCTGCCACGTAAGGGGATCGTATTTCTTCGAGCCCATGGTGAAGCAGTGCATGCCCGACGGATAGAGGGGGATGAAGGCCGTGTACAGGCGGGTGATGGGGAAGATGTCCGACACGCAGTCGAAGATATCCTTGACCAGCTTGCGGTGCATGAACGGCGATTCGGTCTGCTGTACGAAGAGGCCGTCGTCTTTGAGGGCCCTGAAGGTATCCTTGTAGAAATCATACGAGAACAGGCCTTCGCCGGGACCGACAGGGTCCGAGCAGTCGACGATGATGACGTCGTAGTAATTTTCCGCTTCCCGCATGAACGCGATGCCGTCGCCGACTTTGACGGTCAGTTTCGGGTCGCCTTCGATCATGGCCTTGGCGATTTCCGGGAAATACTGCTTGGATAATTCGATGACCTTGCCGTCGATGTCGACCATGGTGACCGATTCGACTTCCGGATGGCGGACGGCTTCCCGGGCAGCGCCGCCATCGCCGCCGCCGATGATGAGGACTTTCTTGGGATTGGGATGGAGGAACATGGGGATGTGGACGATGCTTTCATGATACATGAATTCATCTTTGATGGACGTCTGGAAAACGCCGTCCAGGACGAGCATACGGCCGAATTCCTTAGAATCGGCGACGATGATATCCTGGAACTGTGAATGGCCGCGGTAGAGGATATCCGACACTTCCGTCGTCAAATCCAGGTAGGGGGACTGATGTTCCGTTACGAATTTTCTCATGACAAGGCTCCTTTATCATATAAAGTATAGTTTTCATTAAGACATTGACACTTTTATTCTACCATATTTACCACCATTTGTCGTAACTCATTTTGGGTCGTAAAAAAATCCTCTGCCCCACCCCTTACAGAATAAGAGGAATATGGTACAATATAAAGTAGACTCTTTATATATAGTCTTTATCATATAGAAATTTATAAGAAAGAATCGGTTGGTAAACCGATAGGGTGACAAAACATGAAAAATCTCTTACATATCGGCATTGACATCGGCTCGACGACGGTAAAAATCGCCGTCCTCAACCATGCCAAACAGTGCCTCCACGCATGCTATGTCCGCCACTATACGGATATACGCCAAAAAGTCTGGGATTTACTGCAAAACGCCTATGAAATCTTTGGCGACTGTCAAATCACCATGGCCATCACCGGCTCTGGCGGCATCGCCCTGGCAGACTACCTGCACATCCCCTTTTTGCAGGAAGTCATCGCCGGTACCAAAGCCGTCCGCACGTACTATCCCCAGTCGGACGTCATCATCGAACTCGGCGGCGAAGATGCGAAGATCACCTACCTGACCGGCGGCAACGAACACCGCATGAACGGCAACTGCGCCGGCGGGACCGGGGCCTTCATCGACCAGATGGCGACCCTCCTCGACACCGATGCCGGCGGCCTCAATGAAATGGCCAAGAAAGCCGACACGATCTATCCCATCGCCGCCCGCTGCGGCGTCTTCGCCAAGACCGACATCCAGGCCCTGCTCAACGAAGGGGCCAGCAAGGAAAACGTCGCGGCGTCGGTCTTCCAATCCATCGTCTTCCAGACCATCACCGGTCTGGCCTGCGGCCGCCCCATCAAGGGGACAGTCTGCTTCCTCGGCGGCCCGCTGACCTACTTGTCCCAGCTTCGGGAACAGTTCGCCAAGACTCTCCACTTGACGCCGGAACAGGTCATCGCCCCGGAAAACGCCCAGGTCTACGTGGCCATCGGCGCCGCCCTGGGCAGTATAGACACGAAACCCGTGTCCTTCATGAACCTCATGGGCCAGCTGAAAAACGTCGACGAATCGACACTGGCCAAATCGGACCGCGTCGAACCGCTGTTCAACAATCAGGCTGAGCTCGACGAATTCCGGGCCCGCCACAGCCAGCATACCGTCCCCCAGGCGGATATGTCCACCTACAGCGGCCCGTGCTACCTGGGCATCGACGCCGGTTCGACGACGATTAAAGCCGTCGTCCTCAGCGAAGACATGAAGATTCTCTATTCGCACTATCAGAACAACGAAGGCAGCCCTTTGGCGGCAGCCAAGAAAATCGTCGCTGAAGTCTACCGCCGCCTGCCGGAAAAGGCCTTCATCGCCAAAGCCGGCATCACGGGCTACGGCGAATCGCTGCTCAAAGAAGCGCTGCACCTCGACCTGGGCGAAGTCGAAACCATTGCCCATTATCAGGCAGCGTCCCACTTCTGCCCGGACGTCGACTTCCTCCTCGATATCGGCGGCCAGGACATGAAATGCAGCCGCATCAAAGACGGTCATATCGAAGATATCCTGCTCAACGAAGCCTGCTCGTCGGGCTGCGGTTCCTTCCTGGATACCTTTGCCAAATCCCTGAAAATGTCCATCCAGGACTTCTCCCAGGCCGCCCTGCTGGCCAAGAGCCCCATTGACCTGGGCTCGCGCTGCACGGTCTTCATGAACTCCAAAGTCAAGCAGGCCCAGAAAGAAGGGGCCACGCTGGCCGACATTTCCGCCGGCCTTTCCTATTCGGTCATCAAGAATGCCCTTTATAAAGTCATCAAAGTCAAAGATCCGGCCAAATTAGGAAAGCACATCGTCGTCCAGGGCGGTACTTTCTACAACGACGCCGTCCTGCGGGCATTTGAAAAGCTCCTGGGCCGCCACGTCATCCGCCCGGCCATTTCCGGCCTCATGGGGGCCTTCGGCATGGGCCTCATCTGCCGCACGGCCTACCACGAAGACCATGCCAAATCGACCATCGTCAGCCCGAAAGCCCTGGAAGAATTGCAGGTCACGACGTCCATCCGCCACTGCGGCTTGTGCACCAACAACTGCCTGCTGACGGTCAACACCTTCAACGACGGCCGTTCCTTCATCACGGGCAACCGCTGCGAACGCGGCGCCGCCGGCTCGACAGCAGCCCGCAAGAAGCCCCTGCCCAACATGTACAAGGTCAAATATAACCTGCTCTTCGGCTACAAGCCCGTAGAAAATGCGCCGCGCGGCACCGTCGGCATCCCGCGGGTCCTCAATATGTACGAAGACTATCCCTTCTGGTTCACGTTCTTCACCAAACTCGGCTACACCGTCGTCCTCTCGGACCCGTCATCGAAGGCCCTGTTTGAAAAGGCCATGGACACGGTCCCGTCGGACTCGGCCTGCTACCCGGCCAAACTGGTCCACGGACACATCGAGAACCTCCTGGAAAAGGGCGTCGACCGCATCTTCTATCCGTGCATCCAGAACGGCCCCAGCGAAGGCAGCAAGGACAATACCTTCAACTGCCCCATGGTCATGAGCTATCCCGAAGTCATCCGCAACAACATGGGCGAACGCCTGGCCGAAACCAATACGCCCTACCTCTGCCCCTTCCTGCCCCTCCACGACAAGAAACGCATCGGCAAACGCCTGGCCGAAGAATTGAAGGCCTGGAACCTGCCGGCTCACGAAGTCAAAGCCGCTGCCGCTGCCGCCTGGGATGAAGAAGAAGCATATAAACAGAAGATATACGACATTACCAAAAAAATCCTGGATAACCTGGAAAAGACGGGCCAGCGGGCCATCGTCCTCTGCGGCCGTCCGTACCACATCGACCCGGAAATCAACCACGGCATCCCGGAACTCATCAACAGCCTGGGCCTGGCCGTCCTCACCGAAGACGGCGTCGCTCCCCTGGGCCAGTTCCCGGGCCACCTGCGCGTCGTCGACCAGTGGTCCTACCATTCGCGTCTCTACCGGGCTGCCCAGTACATCACACAGCATCCGAACCTGGAACTGGTCGAACTCAATTCCTTCGGCTGCGGCCTCGACGCCATCGTCGCCGACCAGGTCCAGGACATCCTGGCCCACGGCCACAAGATCCATACACTGCTCAAGATCGACGAAGGCTCCAACCTCGGTGCCATCCGCATCCGCCTGCGCTCACTGCTCTTTGTCATGAATCACCGTCCCAAAGAAGACCACGTCGTCGAACCGTATTCTTACGAAAAGACGATTTTCACCAAGGAAGACGCCAAGCAGAACGTCATCCTGGCTCCGTCGATGACGCCGATTCATTTCCCCTTGTTCAGTGCCGCCTTTGAACATGAAGGCTACCGCGTCGAACTCCTGCCCCACCAGGGCCAGAAGGCCATCGACACGGGCCTGGCCTATATCCACAACGACGCCTGCTATCCGGCCATCATGAGCCTGGGCCAGATCATTACGGCTCTCAAATCGGGCAAATACGACCTGGACCACACGACAGTCATGATTTCCCAGACCGGCGGCTGCTGCCGGGCGACGAACTACATCGGCATGATCCGCAAAGCCCTGAACGACGCCAACATGTCCCAGGTCGCCATCTTGTCGCTGAACCTCAAGGGCATGAACAAGCAGCCCGGTTTCCAGCCCGGCATCGGCTTCTGGCACCGCCTGGTCATGGGTATGATCTACGGCGACGCCCTGCAGCAGGTCCTCTACCGCACGCGGCCTTATGAAAAGGTCAAGGGGACAGCCGAAGCCCTCTTCCACAAGTGGCAGAAGAAATGTGCCGAACAGCTGAAGAAAGCCGATTTCAAATCATTCAAGAGAAATATCCGCGACCTTATCGACGAATTCGACCACATCGACATGAGTGAAACCATGAAGCCGCGCATCGGCCTGGTCGGTGAAATCTACGTCAAGTTCCACCCCATCGCCAATAACCACATCGTCCGCATGATTGAAGAAGAAGGCGGCGAAATCATCGTCTCCGGCCTGGCAGACTTCTTCCTCTACGGTCAGCTGGACAACCAGTTCCGCCATAAATACCTGTCGGGCAGCTGGAAGGATTCCTTCCTTAGCAAGACTGCCGTCCGCCTCTTGGAATGGTACCGCAAGCCTTACGAACAGGCCGTCGCCAAGAGCCGCCATTTCGACCCGATCACATCCATTTACGACATCGCTGACGAAGCGAAGAAATACTTGTCCCTGGGCCATGAAGCCGGTGAAGGCTGGTTCCTCACGGGGGATATGATCGACCTCATCCACCGCGGCGCCAAGAACATCGTCTGCCTCCAGCCCTGGGCCTGCCTGCCGAACCACGTTACGGGCAAAGGCATGATCAAGACCTTGAAAGCCGCCTTCCCGGAAACGAATATCGTCGCTATCGACTATGACCCCAGCGCCAGCTCGGTCAACCAGACCAACCGCCTGAAGCTGATGCTGACGACGACCTTTGAAGGCATCCGCGAACCGGTACAGGAAGATACCAAGCCGGTCATGCCCTTCATGAGCGGCGTCCGCATCAACAGTTCGCTGGAAAAATAGTCTCTATACAAAGGGGGTATGTATCATGAAAAACATCTTGGTTCCTATTGACGGTTCCAGACCGTCGCACAACGCCTTGCAGCATGCCATCGACATTGCCAACGTCTATAATGCTGAATTGACCATCGTCAACATCACCAATGCCGATGCCGTCCTGGACTCCTTCGACGTCTTTGAAGACATGACCGACGAAAAGGTCAAGGACCTGACCCAGCTGGCCAAAGACAAGAGCGGCTACGTCCTGGAAAAGGCCATGGAAGCCGTTCCGGAAAACCTGACGGTCCACACGGTCCAGCTGGTCAGTACGCCGGAAATCGGCATCCTCAGCGAAGCCGACAAATGCGACGCCGACCTCATCGTCATGGGCCGCCGGGGCAGCCATTCCCTGTCGGAACAGATTCTGGGCAGTGCCAGTACCTACGTCCTGGCCCATGCCAAATGCCCGGTCCTCTTGGCGCACAATAAGAAAGAAGAACCGTACCGGCGCATCCTCGTCCCGGCTGACGGCTCGGAAGAATCACTGAAAGCCGTCCGCTACGCCGTAGAATTCGCCAAAGCCGACGGCGCATCGGTCACGGTCTTCCACGTCGCCAACATGCGCGACCTCATCGCCGAAGAAACGGCACTGGACCAGAAAAAACGCGGCCTCGAAGACTTGACCGACCGCCTGCGCCAGAGCGCCGAACGCGTCTTCGCCCTGTGCAAGGCCGCCATCGCCGACCATAAAGGCGGCGTCGACATCCACTTCGTCGCCAACATCGGCCGTCCGGGCCCGACGATTCTCAAAAAAGCCGAAAAAGACGGCTCGGACCTGCTCATCATGGGCAGCCGCGGCCGCAGCGGCCTGGCCTCAATCCTCCTGGGCAGCGTCAGCCGCTACATCACGACCCATTCGGGCCTGCCCGTCATGATTGTGAAGTGAGGAGTTCGTGGCTCGTGGCTTCGGCCTTCGGCCTAGTGGTTCGTGGTTCGCAGGCCGAAGCGGTCCCCTGGACCGTATATAGGGGCCGTCCTGCTAAGGCGGCCCGCCCTGAATGATGGGGATAACGCAGACCGCAACGGTCCCTTGGACCGTATGTAGGGGCCGTCCTGTCAAGGCGGCCCGCCTCGAATGACGGGGATAATGCACTCCGACTACACCCGAATACATAAAAAGGGGCTATCGCATTAAGCAAAAACACTTAATACGATAGCCCTTTTTCATTGAAATTTCTGAGAAAAAGCAACCTCTCAGTCAGCGTTGCTGACAGCTCCCCTATAAAGGGAGCCAGGGCAGGCCGTACAGGACGGCTCCTGCATTGCGGAGTGCGACTTGCGACCTGCGGAGTGCGACCTGCGACCTGCGACCTGCGACCTGCGGGCCGCCCTTTGGGCGGCCCCTACAGTTGCATAGCCTTGTAGAGTTTTTCGGCGGTCATGGGCAGGTCGCGCAGCCAGATGCCCGTAGCGTTATAGATGGCGTGGGCAATGGCCGGTGCCGGCGAGTCGATGACCAGTTCGCCGATGGACTTGGCGCCGAAAGGCCCGTTCGGTTCATAGCTCGGTTCAAATTCGACGTTGATCTGGCCCAGGTCCATGCGTGTCGGCATGCGGTACTGCATGAAGGAGTTATTCTGCAGACGGCCCGACGGCGTATACTGGATATTTTCGGTCAGGGCCATGCCGATGGCCTGGACGATGCCCCCTTCGGTCTGGACTTTGGCCAGGGCCGGATTGATGACCGTACCGCAGTCGACGACGGCGTCATACTGCACCAGGGAGATATGCCCCGTTTCCGGGTCGACGTCGACCGTTGCCGCACCGGCCATATACGGCGGCGGACTGGTCGGCGAATAACACGATTCCGTCGCTTCCAGGGCGATGTCATTCATGAACATGGCGTCATTGCCCAAGTCCTTGAGGGTGATTTTCTTGCCAGTAGACAAGTCAGTAATGGCTTTGCCGTCGAATTCCAAATCGTCAACGTTAGCTGCACCGAGCTTGACAGCTGCCCGTTCTTTCATGCGCCGTATCAGGCTCTGGCAGGTCTTGACGACGGCATTGCCCGTGAGGTATGTCGTCGACGACGCATAGGAGCCGCTGTCGTACGGCGATGTATCCGTATCGACGCCATAAGTAACGACATTGTCGACAGGGCACATAAGACATTCCGCGGCAATCTGGGCCAGGATGGTATCGCAGCCCGTCCCCATATCGGTAGCTCCGATATTGAGGGAATAGAAGCCGTCGTCATTGACCTTGATGGTGACCGAAGCGACGTCGACATTGGAAATACTCGACCCCTGCATGGCCGTCGCAATGCCGATGGCCCGGATATGGCCGTTGGGCAGGACCTGGCGCGGGCAGTCGTCCTTCCAACCCGACATCTGGACGACCCGTTCCAGGCATTTATCCAGCGTACAGCTCAAGGCCGTTTCATTGAAATAGGCCGGCAGGACCTGACCCTGGCGGACCATATTTTTCAGGCGCAGGGCGACGGGGCTCATGTGCAGGGCCGCAGCCAGTTCGTTGACAGCCGTTTCCAGGGCGAACAGCCCCTGAGTTGCACCGTAGCCGCGATAAGCACCGGCTGCAATGGTATTGGTATAGACGCAGGTATAGCTGAAGCGGAAGGCTTCGGCTGCATTGTATAAAGGAATCGACTTATGACCTGACAAGGTGACCGTCGTCGGCGTGTGTTCGCCATAGGCACCGGCATTCCACAGGGAATCGAGGAAAATGCCGCGGATATGGCCGTCTTTGCTGGCACCGAGGACGACGCGGATCTGCGATTCATGACGCGGCGTCGATACGGTCATCGATTCTTCCCGGCTGTAGACCATGTACGCCGGCTTGCCCGTCAGCCAGGCGATATAAGCCGGATAGACTTCCATGACGACAGTCTGCTTGGAGCCGAAACCGCCGCCGATACGCGGCTTGATGACGCGGATCTTCGATTTCGGGATTTCCAGGGCGTTGGCGACGACGCGGCGGACATGGAACGGGACCTGCGTCGAGCTGACGATGGTCAGGCGGCCAAAGGCATCCTTATAGGCATAGGCCCGGAACGTTTCCATAGCGCCCTGCTGATTCTGACGCGTATGATAGGTCCTGTCGATGACGACGTCCGACGAAGCCAGGACGGCATCGACGTCGCCGTGTTCGTCACAGGCCTGGGCGACGAGATTGCGCTTGTTGTCGCCGCCGACATCGACGAGGGGCTTCCAGTTGTCTTCGGGATGGACGACGATATCGTTGTCCAGAGCTTTGGTGAAATCGAGGAGCGGTTCCTGGACTTCGTATTCGACGCGGAGGACGCGGAGGGCCTTGTCGACGGCGTCTTCATTCGTACCGGCAACGAGAGCGACGGGATCGCCAACGAAGCGGATCTGCTTATCCAGGATGAGGCGGTCATACGGGCTCAGTTCCGGATAGGTCTGGCCGGCAATGGTGAAACGCGACTGAGGCACGTCTTCAGCCGTGACGATGCAGACGATGCCCGGCACCTTTTCGGCAGCGCTCTTATTTACCTTCTTGACGATGGCTCTGGCATGGGGACTGCGCAGGGCCTTGACGATGAGACAGTCCTTGGGCCGCAGATCATCCGTATAGACCGGCTGGCCCGTGACCAGGGCCTGAGAATCCTTCTTGGCGACAACGTGATTGATAGCTTTGTATTCCATTATGCCCGGACCTCCTTCCCCTTGGCTTTGAAATAGGCCTTGATAGCCCGCATATGGCTCATGTAGCCCGTGCAGCGGCAGAGATTGCCTGACAGGAATTCCTTGATTTCCTCTTCTGTCGGTGCATCCAGCTTGCGGACCATGGCCAGGACGTTCATGACGAAACCGGGGTTGCAGAAGCCGCACTGGTCGGCGCCTTCGCGGCCCATATAGAAAGCGAATTCTTTGGCTTCATCCTGCAAACCTTCGAGGGTCGTCACATGGCGGCCGTCGATGCGGACAGCCAGCAGGGCACACGACAACATAGGCACATCGTCGACCCAGACCGTACAAAGGCCGCAGTTCGTCGTTTCACAGCCGCATTTGACGCTGTAACAGCCCTGGCTGCGGAGAAAATCATAGAGCATCAGGCCCGGCGCGACGTCAGCCGTCGCCTTCTTGCCATTCAGCCAATACGTAATGGTCATCACTGGTCACCTCCCAGAACTTTTGCCAATAAGCGCCGGCAGAGGACGACAGCCGTATCCTGGCGGTAATCGGCGGAACCGCGCATATTGCTTTCATAAGTCATGGAATGGGCAATTTGTTGGGCAGCCCCTTCCAAGCCCTGGCGGCGCACATCAGCTGCCGGCAGACGGACGACTTCTGCCCGGGCCGGGCGGGCGCCGATGGCACAGCGCACGTTTTCTGCGTCAGCCGATACGGCCACGGCGATGACAGGGAAGTCCGTTTCATTGAGGCGCAGCGAATCATACGCCGTCTGGCAGGCCTTTTTCGGGATGATGATGTGAGTCACGATGTCTTTCCCCGGCCCGGTCTGACCGAAATCGGCCAGGCTGACGACACCGCCCTTGTACAATTCGACCTGGGCATCCAGGGCCAGGAACAGCGTCCAGATGTCGGAAAAGCCGAAGCGCCCGCTGATACTGCCACCGACGGTCGCCATGTTGCGGAACTGGGTCCCGACGATGTGACGGACCGCTTCCTTCATGGCGCCCTGAGTAAAAGCGGCCAGCCCATCGTGGCCTTCGAGCTGCCCTAACGTGACCATAGCACCCAGGCGGAAAGAGTCCTCCCCTTCTTCGATCTGGTCCAGCCCCAGCGCCGACAAGTCGATAGCCTGGGCAATGCGCCGCTGCGGCGACAAGCGGAGCCAGCAGCAGCCGCCGAGGACGACAGCGGACCGTTTCTGGTTGAGCTCCCACGCTTCTTCCAGAGAGGCCGCTTTCGTATATTGCGCAATATTCATAAAAAACCCTCCTTTGCAGGGCAAAAAATAAATTTTATGCATAGTCCATCAAGTTTATTATACCAGCAAAAAAGGGCGGGCCGCAAGGGCTCGTGGCTCGTGGCTCGTGGCTCGTGGCTCGTGGCTCGTGGCTCGTGGCTCGTGGCTCGTGGCTCGTGGCTCGTGGCTCG
>OGYE01001304.1_pt1 | contig 16251 bp, 21 predicted proteins | sample 1576471 | NCBI WGS metagenome assembly OGYE01 (sample SAMEA3541532, study PRJEB24748) | human gut metagenome | biome: human gut; feature: human-associated habitat; material: faeces | place: China | collected 2012
CAATTTACATTTCTCACAGACTATCATCATGCAGATTCTGCGATAGAATAATAGTTCTGGAGGATGGTTCAGTAGTTGAAGAGGGAAGCCATGAGAAATTAATAGAAAATACCAAGGGATTGTATTTTAAAATGTATAATACCCAGGCGAAACATTATAGTTAAATAAAATGATAAAAGAGGAACTAGTAAGGATAAATTGTAAAGATTAAAAGTTATTTCAAATTAGAATGTAGCTTGAAATCAATAAGGTTCAAAGTTATTTAGAATTAGAAAGTAACTTGAAATTAATAAGATTTATTATAAGAATTAACTAAGGAATGGACTAATGAAGATAACAGTTTTAACAGTTGGAAAAATTAAAGAAAAGTTTTACACAGCAGCCATTGATGAGTATTCAAAGCGATTATCAAGATACTGTAAACTTAATATTATTCAGGTGGCAGACGAGAAGACCATCGAGAATAGTACTGAGAAAGAGATGGATATTATAAAAGCTAAGGAAGGCGAGAGAATTCTCAAAAATATTCCCGATGATGCTTTTGTAATAACATTGGAAATCAATGGCAAGATGCTTGATTCAGAAGAACTTGCCGACAAAATTAACAAGTTGGGAATAATGGGCGAAAGCCATATTATGTTTGTAATCGGTGGTTCCTTAGGATTGCATCAGGACGTTTCAAAGAGAGCAAACTTTAAACTTAGCTTTTCTAAGATGACTTTTCCACACCAGTTAATGAGAGTTATTTTGTTAGAGCAGATTTATAGAAGTTATAGAATAATAAATAACGAACCTTATCACAAATAAAAACAAAATAATAATGCCGTTGCTTCGAAATTAGATTAGTCTATAGGATTTAGGCAACAGACCAAAAGGTATAATCCCTACAGATTTAGAAAAAACTAAATCTGTAGGGATTTTTGCTGTGGAGATATTAAAGAATATGGTAAAAATTTTTAATTAAGAAGCTAGAAGTATAACAAACTAGTTGGGAAATTTTATCAAAAACAGTGCTTGCAATATTCCTAAAGTTAGGATATTATAATAACAGTTAGAAATAACTAACCAAGAATAAATCATTTTGAACCGGATTTATAGGGGGAGGTGTAGTAGCCTCTTCCGTATAAGTCTAAAGGAGGATGCTTATGAGCAGAAATAATGTTTTGGAAAAGTACATAATTGATTTATGCTCACCTACATTGGCATCACTTAAAACAGCAAGTTTAATTAATTGTTACTTCATAAATGAAAAACAACTTGAAAAAGACATGGCAGAATTAAATCTTTTGCTTAACGGCAAAGGAATAAAAATCCAAACTCTTCGTAAAAGTAAAAAATCAGTCCTTATTTATGTATATAGAATAGATATGTTGGCGAAGGATTTAATGAAGCCGGGGGTTAAAGAGGTGTTGACCTATTACGGGTACGACAGTACAGAGCCTGAGATGGCTATTGAAAAACTTAAAATGAGATTAAGTGAAACTACACAGTTCCCTCACGAAATTGGATTGTTCTTAGGATATCCGGTGGGGGACGTTGTAGGATTCATAAAAAACAAGGGGAAAAATTTTAAGTGCTGTGGATGTTGGAAAGTTTATTGCGACCAGTGTGAAGCTGAGCGTAGATTTGAACTTTTCAATAAATGTACAAGAATTTACATGGAACAGTGGAAAGCCGGCAAGAGCGTTTTAAAACTTACGGTAGTATAAAATAATTATATATTAGGACTTTGAAAGAAAATATGTAATAAATGTTATATATGAAATAAATTGTATGGAAAATCATTACATATTAGAAACTTAAAAATATATAATAAACGTTATATATAATAAAAAATGAAAATAATAAAAAAGTCCCTATACATATAAATCATTTCAATACAGGAAAGGAAGACAAAAATGAGTAAGGTAGCAGTAGTTTTTTGGAGTGGAACAGGAAATACAGGAATTATGGCAACTAAGGTTGCAGAAGGAGTAACAGAAGCAGGCGGAGAAGCAACAATTCTTCCTGCAGACCAGTTTAACGCAGAAATGATGGATTCATATGATGCCATTGCATTTGGTTGTCCTTCAATGGGAGCTGAACAGCTTGAAGAAAGTGAATTTGAACCAATGTTTATGGAATGTGAACCTAAGTTAAAAGGCAAAAAGATTGCTTTGTTTGGTTCTTACGGATGGGGTGATGGTGAATGGATGCGTACATGGGAAGAAACATGTATCGGTGATGGAGCCGTTATGGCGTGTGATTTTGTAATTTGTCAGGAAACACCTGATGAAGAAGCAGAAAGTGAATGCAAAAACTTAGGCAAAGCTCTAATTTAGATTTAATAAATGATCTTTCACAGGCACTTGAAACTATATAGAAGTATATAATTACAGCGGCAAAAATCTTGTTGTGTAATATATATAAACTGTACAAAAAGGAGACTTTGCATAAGACTTAAGTTTTATGCAAGTCTCCTTTTTGTTTAAAGTTTATTTATTTAAGATTTCATCAACCAATGCACTAACACTATCCATATCAGCATCCTTTAATGTAGACTTGATTGTTACTGTGTTATCGCATATTGTAATATTTTTCATGTTTTCAACAAATCCTTTCATAACCCTTGCAGCACATGGAGCCCATGAACCGTTTTCTACAAGCCCTACAGTTCTGTTCTGGTAAGCCTTGTGTGAAAGTCTGTTAAGAAAGTCTTCCATAGGTGGAAAAACACCACCATCATATGAAGAAGCAGCAATAATAAGTTTGCTATATCTGAAAGCATCTTCAATGGCCTCAGCCATATCATCTCTTGTTAAGTCAGTAATGGCAACTTTAGGAGCACCTTTTTCCTCTAAAGTTTTTGCAATTAATTTGGCAGCTTTTTCAGTGTTGCCGTGAATTGAAGCATATGCAACAAGAACGCCTTCGTCCTCAGGCTGATAGCTGCTCCAAGTGTTATATTTATCAATGTAATATCCAAGATTTTCTTTAAGAATTGGTCCGTGAAGAGGGCAAATCGTCTTGATATCAAGATTTGCAGCTTTTTTTAAAAGAGTTTGAACAGGAGCACCGTATTTACCAACTATGTTAAAGTAATATCTTCTAGCCTCACAAGCCCAATCTTCATTAGCAGAAAGAGCACCAAACTTACCAAATCCGTCTGCGCTGAAAAGTATTTTTTCTTTTTCTTCATATTCAACCATTACTTCAGGCCAGTGAACCATAGGTGCCATAATAAAAGTAAGTTTATGCTCACCAAGTTCAAGTGTGTCGCCTTCTTTAACAGTAATGCAAATATCATCTAAGTTATCAATTTCAAAAAACTGTGGCATCATTGCTTTAGCTTTCATACTGAAAACCAACTTAGCTGTAGGATATTTTTCAACAAAATTCTGAATATTTGCAGCGTGGTCAGGTTCAAGATGGGAAACAACAAGGTAATCAGGTGTTTTTCCATCTAATGCCTTATTAAGATTATCAAACCATTCGTCTGTCTTTCTCTGGTCAACAGTGTCCATAACAGCAATTTTTTCATCCATAATAATGTACGAATTGTATGAAACCCCGTTAGGAACAATATATTGGCTCTCGAAAAGATCTAAAGTAGTATCATCTGCACCAATGTATTTAATAGAATCTGAAATATATGTATCGCTCATATGTGCCTCCTAAAAATTATATAAGTGGGACAAAAATTGCCCCCTGCGTACTATAGTATAAATAGTAATATAATATAGAAAAATATACAAGAACTTGACAAAATTAAATAAAAGATTTAGAGTACTAATATAATACCTACCAAATAAGTAGGAAAAGTACAAATTACATTAAAATCATAAAAATCGGGAAAAGAAATTATAAAAGAGAAAAGGAAGAGAAAAATGAATTTATCAAAGAAAAGCAGATACGGATTAACAGCCTTAATAGATTTATCAATTCATTCTACAAAAGGTCATGTTTCATTAATAAGCATTGCAGAAAGAAACGGAATTTCACCACAGTATTTAGAGCATATTTTTGCCTCATTAAGACGTGCAGGAATTATTAAGAGTATAAAAGGTGCCCAGGGCGGATATTTACTTGGGGACAGCCCTTCACGAATTACAGTGGCATCAATTATCGAAGCTTTAGATGGCGCATACAGAATTGAGGGAGAAGAAGTATCAGAAAGTGAAAATCCGAGAATTGCCTTAACAATTCAGAACTCAATTATTGACAAAATCAATGACAGACTGGATGAAGTACTTGAAAACACCACTTTGGCAGACTTAGAAAGCAGCTACAAAGATTATGAGGAATACAATCAGGGAATGTACTACATTTAATACATTATTTCCATTAAAAGTGTTGTAATTTTTGAAATATGCTTTAAAATTAACAGAGAATAAAAAGGAAAAAAGAGAGAGTAGAAGTTATGCCAGTATTTGATTTTAACAATGCACCTGAGGAAAAAAAAGAAGTTGTATGTACATATACAACATTTAGCTCTAATGAGAAAACAACTTCAGCAGAGAAGCCAATATTAGTATTGGACAATAAGAAAAGACAGTGGAAACATCACTCAAGCGGTAAGTTCACTAATCCTACAAAAGCTACAACTTTTGAGTTTGAAGAGGAAGAAGGAACAGTTACAGCAGATATTTTAAAAATAGATTCACGTTTTGTAAGTTTATTAAAGTGGCTAGGTGAAAACCATATTAATGTAAGACTTTCAGGTGAGAATACAGAGAATGGTTATGCTGTTTACAAAATCAGGGAAACAGCAGCAGGGGGAGTTACAAAGCTTTCAGCAGAAGACGGATTCCTTCAGTTTATGATCGAAAGACTTCTTGCAAGCAATCCTCCTATTGAAGAAGAATTAGACGAGGATCAGGAAGAAGAAGGGGACAGCATGAAGCTTACAAGTATTCAGAGTATTACTGACTTTATGAACTGCGCCGGAAGAACTTTACCTGATAATATCAGACTTTGGGCAAGAAGAAACTTAGCAGTTGCCCGTTCAAATGAAGTTTCACAGGAAGAAAGACATCACGCACAGAGAGCACTTTCAATTATGATGAACATTCAGTGGAAAAATAATTATTTTGAAGCTATTGATCCTGTGGAAGCAAGAAAAATATTAGACGAAGAATTATATGGTATGGAACGGGTAAAACAGCGTATTATGGAAACAATTATCCAGATTAACCGTACACATACACTTCCTGCATACGGACTTTTACTTATTGGACCTGCAGGAACAGGAAAATCACAGATAGCTTATGCGGTTGCAAGGATATTAAAACTTCCTTGGACAACACTTGATATGAGTTCAATCAACGACCCTGAACAGTTAACAGGTAGCTCACGTATTTACTCAAACGCCAAACCGGGAATTATAATGGATGCCTTCTCAATGGCAGGCGAGTCTAACCTTGTATTTATCATAAACGAATTAGACAAAGCAGCATCAGGAAAGGGTAATGGTAATCCGGCAGACGTGTTATTAACACTTCTTGACAATCTTGGCTTTACAGACAACTATATGGAATGTATGATTCCAACAGTTGGTGTTTACCCAATTGCAACAGCTAACGAGAAAGACCAGATAAGCGCGCCATTAATGTCAAGATTTGCAGTAATAGACATTCCTGACTACACAATCGAAGAAAAGAAAATCATCTTTTCAAAATTTGCACTTCCAAAGGTATTAAAGAGAATGAGCCTAAAAGAAGACGAATGTGTAATGACAGAAGAAGCACTTGATGCAGTAATGGAAATATACAAAAACACAAGCGGAATAAGAGATTTAGAACAGGCAGCCGAACATCTGGCAGCTAACGCATTATACCAAATCGAAGTAAACAATCTTAAAAAAGTAGAATTTAACGGCGAAATGGTAAAAGAACTCTTAGCCTAAGATTTTAATGGCAAAACGGGAAATTTTTTAAGTTAAAATTTTAGAGCAAAAATCAATTAAATTTATAAAAAAAGAACAACCAACTCTAAAGAAAGTGCTTTGAGGCAGTCGGTTCTTAGAAGATAGGGCAGTGAAACTGCCATAGATTCTTAGTACCGCTACGAGCCGAGAGCAGCAAAAGTGTGCTTTCGTTGAGTTGGTTGTTCTTTTTTGTGGAAAATTAATCCCTATTAGGACTAAAATACATTACTCCGTTTTTAAGTTTTTTGCCTTTAAGGCTGTACAATTCGCTTACTGTTACCAGTTCGTAACCTCTCTTTTTAAGTGTTGGTAACGCCTTTATAAATCCGTCTACTGATGTCTGGTGTATATCGTGTAGAAGTACGATATCCCAAGCTTTTGTTTCTTTTAGGATTGTACTTGATACGTAGTTTACGTTTCTGTATTTCCAGTCAAGTGTGTCTACTGACCAGTATATCATTGGTACGCCTGCGTACTTTCCCGTTGTTTTATTATAGCTTCCATATGGTGGACGAAGTAGCGTAGGTGTTGTACCGATTACACTTTTTACTACTTTATTTGTTGAGCCAAGTTCTTTTTTGATTTGTGGCACTGATAAAGTTTTCAGGTTGCTGTGATTGTATGTATGGCTACCTATTTCCATATGAAGTTTATATTCATTCTTTAATTGTGTCTTATGTGAGTTTACACATGAGCCAACTACGAAGAATGTTGCTTTTGCATTGTTCTTGTCTAAAGCTTTAAGAAGCTTGTCTGTGTAGATTCCCGGACCGTCATCGAAAGTGAAGGCAACGTATTTTGTCTTTGCAACGGTAACTTTACATTTTACGGTTTTGCCTGTGATTTTTGATTTTAAAGTTATGTATGCCTTTCCGTTTGATTTTCCTTTTACTACACCTTTCCGGGAAACAGTAGCAACTTTTTTGTTTGATGTTTTCCAGATTAAAGGTTCGTTAACGCCTTTTTTACGCTTCTTGTATTTTACGTAAGAAGTAAGAGTTCTTTTGTCCCCCTTATTTAAACGAATAGCTTTCTTGTCTAATGAAATAGATTTTACTTTGTTGTAAATCTTTGTTGTTTCTTTAACATTGTTCTTAGCAGCTGTTGTAGTTTTAGGCTTTGTAGCTGTAGGTTTAGTAGTAGCCATCGGCTTTGTTGTAGGTTTTGTCACCGGTTTAGTAGTTGTTACCGGCTTGGTTGTAGGATTAGTAGTTACAGGTGTTGTAGTTGCAGGAATTGTTGTAACACTTGGTGTTGATTCCTGAGTAGCTTCATAAGTGTTAATGTTTTTGTTGCCTGAACTTTCATATCCGTAGATTGTTATTGTGCTAAGTAGAAGCACTGTAACTGAAATTATGCCTATAATATGTGTATTTTTCATAAGCTCCTCCTAATTATTTATAAAAATTGTTACATAAAATAATATGTGTACTTAATATTATTTTACTTTATATTTCATAAAAGTAAATAGAATAATAGCAGTTTTTTCACATATATTTTCATAAGGAGATTGAAAATATGGAAATAATTGAAAAATATTTACCGCCTAATGTGAGAAATGCCATCAGAAATAAATGTGAAAATCAGTGGATGGATTTTAATGATTTAACTGAAATTAGGCTGCGTATTAATTGCCCTTTAATAATTTTTATTAAGAATAATGAATATGTAATTTCAGAATATATTGTAAATGAGGAAGATATTAAAACAGCTTTTAATCTGATAACTGAATATTCGGCTTATTCTTTTGAAAGTAGCATTCGTAACGGATATATTACAATTCCAGGAGGACACAGAGTTGGACTTGGAGGACAGGTTGTAATGGATGATAAGGGAATTAATATAATAAAAAATATTAAATTTATGAATTACAGAATTAGCCACGACTTAAAAAACGCAGGTTGTGAATTGGTAAATAAAATTGTGGAAGAAAAAGAAAATCTGCTTATTATATCCCCGCCGGGTTTGGGAAAAACTACTTTGCTTAGAAATATTATAAGGGGTTATAGCAATTTAAAAGGAATAAATGTAACAGTTGTGGATGAAAGAAATGAAATAGGTGGAAGTTACAGGGGAGTTCCAATGATTAATTTAGGACTTAGGACAGATGTTATAAGTGATTGTACAAAGTATAGTGGCATTGTTATGGCAATAAGGTCTATGGCACCTAAAGTTATAGCTGTTGATGAAATTGGAAGTGGAGCTGACTTTAAGGCGATTGAATATGCAGTAAACAGCGGGGTAAGTGTTGTGGCAACTATTCATGGAAAAGACTTGGCAGAAGCAAGGGAAAAGCTGGGACAAGATATAGATAAGATTTTTAAAAGAAAAATAGTTATAAAAAGTATGGGGGAATATGTATGTATCTGAAAATAACAGGAATTGTTCTGATTATGATGTCAGCCTCCTTAATGGGCTATTTGTTTAGCAAAGATTATATTGAAAGAATTAACAGATTAGAGCAAATACAGAAAATGCTGATTTTGCTAAAAGGGGAAATTAGTTATAGCAATAATTCTGTTCAGGAAGCTTTGGAAAATATATCGGAAATGATAGAGGGGAAGGTGGGGGAGTTTGTGACAAATGTTCAGGAAAGTTTTAAAAAGTCAGAAATACCTTTAAGCGTGGCATGGAGTTTAGGTGTGGATAATATTTTTGATAAAAAATCATCACTAAAATCAGAGGATAAAAACAGTCTGAAAGATTTTGGCAGAGGGCTTGGAATAACTGACAGACAAACCCAGATTAATAATATTGAAAAATATCAGTCACAAATCCAATTAACAATAAAAGAATTAAAAGCAGAAAAAAATGAAAAATGTAAGTTGTACAGAATGCTTGGAATTACTTGCGGGGCATTTTTAGGAATAGTTCTTATATAGGGAGAAATATGGATATTAGTTTGATTTTTAAAATTGCTGCCGTGGGCATAATAGTTTCTGTTGTGGGTCAGATTTTAAAACATAGTGGAAGAGAAGAGCAGGCTTTTCTTACAAGTCTTGCAGGACTTATTCTTGTTCTTATGTGGATTGTGCCTTACATATATGAATTGTTCAGTACTATACAGCGTCTTTTTGAATTATAAATTAAAGGTTAGAAAATGTTAGTTATAGGAATAATGGGAATTGTTGTTGTACTTATGGCAATTCAGTTTAAGTCAATAAAACCTGAATATGGAATAATGATTTCGGTGGTAGGATGCGCTTTTATTTTCTTATATTCACTTGTAAGAGTGAATGAAATTGTGGAAATGGTAGAAAGGCTTGCCGGTATAACTTCTGTTAGCAGGGAATATATAAAAATTATTTTAAAAATAACAGGGGTGACTTTTATATCGGAAATTGCTTCGGATATAGCAAAGGATTGTGGGTATCAGGCTGTGGCAAATCAGGTTCAGATTTTTGGAAAATTATCTGTATTGGTTATAAGTTTTCCTGTTTTTACGGAACTGATTTCTTCTATTGGAAAGTTATTATCGTGAGAAAATTATTGCTGTGAGAAAATGATTATTCCGAGAAACTTTTAGAAAAGAAATATTCCCAATCAATTATCGTAAGGAAAATATTATGAGAATTATTAATACAAAATTCATATTTAAGCTTGTTTTGCTATTTTTTATTTTGCTATTTTTAACGTCTAAACCTGTTAAAGCAGGAGTGATTTCGGAAGAGATTATAACAATTGATGATTTTGACTTGGAAGACAGCGGAAAAATTCTTAAAACTCAGGGGTATGATAACATTGATTACAAATATATATTAAAAAAGTTAAAGGACGGAGATGTGCTTCTTGTTTTAAAGGAGATAGGAAGAACTGCATATGAAAAAACAATAGGGGATGTAAGTCTAATCGAAAAAACTCTTGTTAATCTGCTTTTGATTACAATTATTGCTTCTTTTTTTACAAACTTTGCAAATGTGTTTTCAAAGAATGGCATTAGCGATACAGGCTTTTATATATGTTATATGGTTACAGTTGCAATTATGGTAACTATGTTTGAGGAGTTTTCAATTATAGCTGCCCAATTAGTGAAGCTATTATTAAAGTTTGTTGGCGGAATGATTCCGGCGTATTTTTTGTCGGTGTCAATAGTGGGACAGGCGGCAGCAGCCGGTTTTTATCAGTTAACACTTGTGATTATTGAGGTTTGCCAGTTCGTTTTTTTGAAAATAACATTGCCTGCAATAAAAATATACATGGCAATAAGTCTGGTTAATAATATTTCCAGAGAAGATTTTTTGTCGGGAACAACCCATGTAATAGAGAATTTTATAAATTTTGTAAATAAGACAATGGTGGGAATAGTAACCGGGCTAAATATTATTCAGGGATTAATTTTGCCCTCAGTTGATATGGCAAAAAACACTACAATAAAGAAGTTTATCGGAACCTTGCCGGTTATAGGTGATGGGGCTGATGCGGTTACGGGAATGCTTTTAGGTTCAGCTAATTTAATTAAAAACTGCATCGGAACATTTGGAATCATAATGATAATATTGATTTGCTTTGTTCCATATATGAAACTTCAAATATATTCAGCGTCGATTCAGATTTTTACGGCAATAATCCAGCCCGTTGCAGATAGACGAATAATTGAAAGCCTTAACTGCCTTTGTAAGGGCATAAGGCTTCTTATAAGAGTTGTAATAAGCAGTGGTTTTCTTTTTGTAATAAGCATTGCAATTATATGCATGACAACTAACGTAAAAACATAATGGAATCAAATTTTAACATTTTGAAGCTCTAATCATAATAAAAAAGGAATAGTAAATGGAATTTTTGTATCAATATATAAAAAATATATGTATTTTTTCACTGGTAATTTCCCTTGTTTTAAATATATTTCCGGAAAGCAGCAGTAAGAAATATATAAAACTTTTTGCAGGTATAGTTTTGCTTGCACTAATCGTTAATCCCATTATTAATATAAAAAACAACAGTGGTGACATTGAGCAAATAATTAAAAACTACACTCATGGCAGTTTAAAAGAAGAAAATTATACTTTTGAAAATAACAGGGAGAGTCTTGAAAATAAGGTTTATGAAAGGGTGAGCAATGGATATAAAGAAAATGCCGGAAATTAAGGATATTAGCAAAATAGGAAAAATCAGTAGAATAGGAAAAGAAAAAATACTTCTTTTGGCATTGGCAGGAATAATGCTTGTAGGTGCATCATATTTTGAAAATATAAAAGATAAAAAAGTGACGGATGGCAATGTTAAAACCAAAACAACGTCAAACAATTACGAAACTGATATGGAAAATAAAGTTGAAAAGCTTTTAGAGAATATTAATGGTATATCTAAAGTTTCCGTTGTAATATCTTTTAAATCAGGCAGCGAAAAAATATTACAGGAGGATGTGGAAGATTCGTCAGGAAAGGAAAAAAATGATAATAGAGATAACATAAATGCTTCATCTAAAAAGTCAACAGTCATATTTTCAGGAAATAACGGAGAAGAGCCTTATATAGTTAAGGAACTTTATCCAAAAGTTGAGGGTATAGCAATTACGGCAAAAGGTATTTCGGATGAAAAAAAGAAGGGACAAATTATTAATATGTTATCGGCATTATTTGATGTTCCGATACATAAAATATCAGTATTAGAAGTTGATTAGGAGGGATGTCCAATGAAAAAAATATTAAAAAAGAATCAGATTATTGTTACGGCTCTGGCTGTTCTGATTGCAGTTGCAGGGTATTTGAATTATACGGATAATCTGTCAAAGAAGGAAAAGACGAAAGAGGCAAACAACAATACATATGACAGTGTTTATTCACAGGATAATCTTTCAGATGAAAACGGTGAAATAAAAAGTCTGGACGGTGAAGGTTTGGACAGTAGTGCTGAAAATTCGGGGGATGATGTAAATGGTGAAAATGAAAAAAACGATGGTACTAATCAGGAAGAAACCAAAGAGCCGGGAGCTGCAATATTAACTAATGGCACATCAGTAAGCAGCTATATGGTTCAGGCAAGATTAAGCAGGGAACAGACACGTTCAAAAAATAAGGAAACTTTATTGGAAGTGATTAACAATAAGGACTTGGAGGAGAATCAAAAAAAGAAAGCAGTAACCTCAATGACTGAACTTACAAAAACTACAGATATGGAAAATACAGTGGAAACGTTATTAAAGGCAAAAGGTTTTGAGGATGTGCTTGTAACGATTACAGACAAACAGGTGGATGTTATTGTAAATGATGCTGAGATGGATGAAACAAAGAAAGCCCAGATTGAAAATGTGGTAAAAAGAAAAACAGGAATAGCAGCAAAGAATATAACAATTACACCAACAAACAACCAATAAAAAATGCCGCACCATCCGGTGCGGCGTTAATATTAAAATTATAATTTAATATGTTCCTTTAAAGCTGCAAAACTTTCTTCGCTTATTACATGTTCAATTCTACATGCATCTTCTGCTGCAATTTTCTCATCAACCCCAAGGCTTGTTAAAAAAGCTGTTATGAAACGATGACGTTCATAAATCATTTCAGCGATTTTTTTGCCTTCATCTGTAAGATAGATAAAGCCTGCATCGGTTACTGTAATCTGATTCTTAGCTTTTAAATTCTTCATTGCAATACTAATACTTGATTTCTTATATCCTAACTCGTTTGCTATATCTACTGATCTTACAACAGGAAGCTTCTGACTTAACATTAAGATTGTCTCTAAATAATTTTCTGCTGATTCGTTACTATGTGCCATATTATTACCATCCTAACTTAATTCTTTTAAATTTAAAATAATTCCAACTAAGTAACCGGAAAGAACCGGTGCTGTGAAACCTAAGGCCGTTAACATATACGTAAACCATATTATACCATTTATTATATAAATATTCAAATTAAATAAAAAATTATAAAATAATCAAAATAAAGAAAAAAGTTATTGACATAGAACAGAGGTTAGGGTATACTAACTACTGCAAGGAAAACTTCTAAATGTTAATATATAGCCAAGCAGGATAGCAAGATTTTATGGGCAAGAAAATCTTGCTATCAACTTTGCGTTTAAAAGGAAAAATGGAGGCGAATGATATGGGAACAATCATTGTACTAATAGTATTAGCAATTATAGTAGCTTTAATAATTAGAAGCATGGTTAAAGATAAAAAAGCCGGCAAGTCACTTCAGTGCGGTGGAGATTGCAGCAAGTGTGGCGGACACTGCCATTAAGACTAAAACGGTACTGGTAAAGGTTCCTGACATAGACTGGCAATAAACTAAATACAATAATTTAGTCAGTTGTAAAATGACATCAATGATGGTATAATAATCACAAGAATACGCATTAGGAGGTCAATATGGAATCTCAGAGAACTACTTATATTGAACATGATAATTCTGACTTAGGAGAAGTTCAGATTAGTAATGATGTACTTGCTGTTATTTCAGCGATGGCAGCAATGGAGGTTGATGGTGTTGTGGCTATGGCAGGAAACATCACAGCAGAGCTTGTTTCAAAACTTGGAATGAAGAAATTATCTAAAGGCGTTAGAGTTGACGTTGTAGATAATACAGTAATGGTAGATTTATCAATTATTCTTAGAATTAATGAGAATATAGTTACAATATCAAAGAAGATTCAGGACAAGGTTAAAACAACAGTAGAAAACATGACAGGTATGGAAGTTGCCAATGTTAATGTGAACATTGCAAGTGTAGCAACTAACTAAACAAGTTATTTTTTAGGGTGTCTGTAACAGACACCCTTTTTGACATCATAGGAATACTAGCAATTTTAGGAGGAAATATGAACAGAGTTAAATTAAGAGAGAATACATTTAAGTTATTATATTGTAATGATTTTCACAATAGATCAGAAATGCCGAAACAGTATGATTTGTTTTGGGAGGAAACACCTGAAGTATCAGAAGAAGACAGAAAATTTATTTCTAACAGAGTTGATGCAATAGCAGAAAAGATAGACGAAATAGATGAAGCAATCAATAAGGCTGCTGTAAAGTGGACAACAGATAGAATGTCAAAAGTAGATCTTACAATATTAAGACTTGCTTATTATGAAATGAAGATTGATGAAGATATTCCTGAAAAAGTTGCTGTTGATCAAGCCATTGAACTTGCTAAGAAATATGGAACAGATGATTCACCTTCATTTGTTAACGGTGTACTTGCAAAGTTATTTTAGGAGTTAATATGGCATCCATATATACTGTAGGACAGGTAAACAATTATATAAAAAGAATGTTTAATCAGGACTTTGCCTTAAATAATATCTATATAAAAGGCGAGGTAAGTAACTGCAAATATCACACATCGGGACATATTTATTTTACGTTAAAGGATAAAACCGGAGTTATATCCGCAATTATGTTTGCAGGTAACAGGTCAGGACTTAAATTTAAGATGGAAGAAGGACAGAAGGTTGTTGTTCTTGGCAGCGTAAGTGTTTATGAAAGAGATGGAAAGTACCAGATATATGCTAAGGAGATTATATTAGAAGGGGCAGGGTTACTTTATCAAAGATTTGAGCAATTAAAAGTTGAACTTGAAGAAATGGGACTTTTTGATCCTATGTATAAGAAACCTATTCCAAGATATGCTACAAGAATTGGAATATGTACAGCACAGACAGGTGCGGCAATACAAGATATTATTAATATAACAACCAGACGTAATCCGTATGTGCAACTTTATTTGTATCCATGCCTTGTGCAGGGGGCTGATGCAGCAAAAGACATTGTTAACGGAATAAGATGTCTTGACTCAATGAATCTTGACACCATTATTGTAGGCCGTGGTGGTGGCTCTATAGAGGATTTGTGGGCTTTTAATGAAAAGATTGTGGCAGAAGCCATTTTTAATTGCAATACCCCTATTATATCTGCAGTGGGACATGAAACAGATACAACAATAGCAGATTATGTTTCGGACAGAAGAGCACCTACTCCGTCGGCAGCGGCAGAATTGGCAGTGTTTGATTATATGGAATTTGAAAATAAGTTGCAGAATTATAGAAAGATGCTTACAACTTACGAAAAACATTTTATTGAAAAATACAAATTACTTACTAAGAATCTGGAAAATAGTATTCAGATGTATAGTCCTAAGAATATGTTGCTTACAAGAAAGCAATATATATCTGACTTGCAGATGCATCTTACAGATTGTTTTCATACTATTTTGGATAGTAGAAAACATATGCTTCAGATATACGCAGTAAGACTTAACGGATTATCTCCACTTAATAAGATTTCAAAAGGCTTTGCCTATGTTGCAAATGATTCAGGAGAATCAATTAAAACAGTGGAACAACTTAAAAAAGGAGATAATATTAATCTGACAATTTCAGACGGAAAAATAAAAGCAAGTGTATTGGAAGTTCAGGGAGAAAATAATGGAGAATAACACTGAAAATAACGTTACAGGTATTATGGAAGAAAATAATACGGGAAATAATATGAATAATACAGAAAATGTCGGCATAGAAGATAATTTTGAACAGCTTGAAGATATAATTTCAAAAATGCAGTCAGACAAAACCTGATCCATGCCTCCGTCGATCCCAAGACGGTACAGTATTTGGCAGGTCATGAAAACAGCAGGATCACCATGGACATCTACGCCAAGGTGAAATACAATCGACCTGACGATGTGGTAAAGGCTATGACCAGCGCCTTCGCTGAATGGGACGCTTCATAAATTAAGTTGTACGCACACAGGGCGGGGAAGAAATTCCTCGCTCTGTTTTCATGCCGGTTTGCACCTTTGCGCCCAACGCTGATTTCTGGTAAAACGGATATGCCAATACATAAGGCTAAGAAAGGAAGGTACTTATGGCGAAGAAGAAACAGAACATACCGGCATACGGCACCGCCGAGATCAACGGTGTCACCTATTTCCGTACCAGGATCACTGACGCCGATGGAAAACGGGTTCCCATTTACGCTTCCACCTGTGAGGAGCTATACAAAAAGGAACAGGACGCACGGCAGCAGGTACAGGACATCCTTTTTCGGAAGCAAAACCCTACCGTAGAAGATTATTGTGAAAGATGGCTGCTCATGCGTTCAGCCACGGTAACACAAGATACGCTGCGGAATTATCGCAGGGAGATGTATAAGTATATTGTCGGGCCGTTAGGAAACCTGTATCTTTCCGATGTGACCTCCGACGACATCAAGCTGGCGCTTGTTCCTGTGTCCAAAAGAGCAAAGCACACTTTTGATACCGTCAATATGCTTATTAAAAGCGTCTTTTACTCGGCAGAGCGCAGCGAGGTCATCGACTACAATCCTGCTGCTAAGATCAGCGCCAAGGGCGGTGTGCCAGGTAAACCGATGGACGCACTGACGGATGAGCAGGTAAAAAAGC
>OGYE01001305.1_pt1 | contig 16245 bp, 16 predicted proteins | sample 1576471 | NCBI WGS metagenome assembly OGYE01 (sample SAMEA3541532, study PRJEB24748) | human gut metagenome | biome: human gut; feature: human-associated habitat; material: faeces | place: China | collected 2012
CGGGACGTTGTAGACGATCACCGGTGTTTTGACCTGATCGGCGATGGTCGTGTAATGCTCGATCAGGCCGGACTGCGTGCATTTGTTGTAGTACGGCGTGACGAGCAGGAGCGCGTCCGCGCCGACGGAGGCGGCCATCCGGCTCATTTCCAGCGCGTGGGCGGTGGAGTTGCTGCCGGTTCCGGCAATGATCTTGCAGCGGCCCGCCGCATAATCCACAGCGTGGGAAATAAGGGACAGCTGCTCCTGCGTGGTGAGCGTTGCGGATTCGCCGGTCGTGCCGCAGATGACAATGGCATCGGTGCTGTGGGCAATCTGGTCCTCAATGATGCGGCCCAGCTCGTCAAAATTGACACTGCCGTCCGCGTTCATGGGGGTAATGATGGCCACGGCGGCGCCGGTAAATACAGGCTTCTTCATAAGAAATTCTCCTTACACCAAGCTGCACTTTGCAGCAAATCAGTCAAAATAGCCCTTCGCGGCCAGCAGCTCTGCAAGCAGAACGGCACCGCCGGCGGCACCGCGCAGCGTGTTGTGGGACAGGCAGACGAACTTGTAATCGTACTGGGTATCCTCACGCAGGCGGCCGATGCTGACGGCCATACCGTTTTCCAGCATACGGTCCAACTTGGGCTGCGGGCGGTCGTTCTCCTCAAAATAGTGCAGGAACTGCTTCGGGGCGCTAGGCAGGTTCAGGTCCTGCGCGGGGCCGTGGAACTCCTTCCACGTCTGCAGAATTTCCTCTTTGCTGGGTTTATGCTCAAACCGCACAAAGACAGCGCCCATATGACCGTCCGAGACAGGCACACGCAGGCACTGCGCCGTAAAACGAGGGGAGTTGGCGGAAACAATCTTGTCGCCCTCAATGTGGCCCCACAGCTTCAGAGGCTCCTGCTCACTCTTTTCTTCCTCGCCGCCGATGTAGGGGATGACGTTATCTATCATCTCGGGCCATGTCTCAAATGTCTTGCCCGCGCCGGAGATCGCCTGATATGTGCAGACGAGAACATCCTTGACTCCGAACTCGGAAAGCGGGAACAGCGCCGGAACATAGCTCTGAAGCGAGCAGTTCGATTTGACGGAGATGAATCCGCGCTTTGTGCCGAGCCTCTCCCTCTGCGCCTTGATTATGTCAGCGTGATCGGGGTTGAGCTCGGGGATTATCATCGGAACATCGGGAGTGAAGCGGTTTGCGCTGTTGTTTGAAACAACGGGACATTCGGCTTTTGCATATTTGAGCTCGAGCGCCTTTATTTCATCCTTGTTCATGTTGACCGCGCAGAAGACGAAATCGACCATCGATGCGATTTTTTCAACATCTTTTTCCGCGTCCATGATTATCATGTTCCTGAACTTTTCGGGAATGGGCTTTTTCATGCACCATTTGGTTCCGAGAGCCTCTTCGTATGTCTTGCCCGCGGAGCGCGAGCTAGCGGCGAGCGCGCAGACCTCGAACCAGGGGTGATCCACAAGCAGGGTGGCGAACCTCTGACCGACCATACCTGTTGCGCCTATGATACCTACTTTGAAATGCTTCATGATAAAGTTCCTCCGAAAAACGTTTTTGAGTGAAAAAATTGTTGTATTGACAGAGATTTTGCAATATAATAGTGTGTGACCTTGAAAAGAAGCTCCGTCAGGATATAACATTAAAATAATACCACCAACGGATATTGCAAGTCAAATACTTTTTTAGTCTCAGGACACGAAAGCTGAGGAAAAATAATGAAAAAAAGCGATTTCTTTTACGACCTGCCGCAGGAACTCATTGCACAGCATCCCGTCGAGCCGCGCGACAGTTCGAGACTCATGGTGCTCGACAAAAAAACGGGCGCCGTCAAGCACGATATTTTTCATAATATCGCGCAGTATATCGAGCCCGGCGACTGCCTTATTCTAAACGACACAAAGGTTCTTCCCGCACGCCTTTACGGCACAAGGGTAGACACAGGCTCTGTGGTCGAGTTCCTTCTTCTTAACAACAAGGGCGACGACATCTGGGAGGTTATCACAGGTCCCGGCAAAAAGGCACGCAAGGGTCATAGGTTCACCTTCCATGATATGCTCTTTGCCGAGATTGTTGACGTTCTGCCGGACGGCAACCGCCTTGCTAAGTTCACATATGACGGCGTATTCTTTGAGCTACTTGATAAGATAGGCGAGATGCCTCTGCCGCATTATATAACAGAGAAGCTCGAAAATAACGACAGATATCAGACTGTCTATGCCCGCGAGCGCGGCAGCGCCGCCGCACCGACAGCAGGGCTGCATTTTACTCCCGAACTCCTTGACTCCCTGCGCGAAAAGGGTGTCGGCGTCGGATTTGTCACCCTCCATGTCGGTCTCGGAACATTCCGACCCGTCAAGGCGGAGAATGTCGAGGATCACCATATGCACTCCGAGCATTATATGCTGCCGGAGGCTACGGCGAAACTCATAAACGATACGAAGAAAAACGGCGGACGTGTTTTTGCCGTGGGAACTACCTGCTGCCGCACGCTCGAAAGCGTCGCGACTAAATGCGGCGAGATACGTGCCGACGATGACTGGACGGATATATTCATCTATCCCGGATATCAGTATAAGTGCATCGACGCGCTCATAACTAATTTCCATCTCCCCGAGAGCACGCTTATAATGCTCGTCTCCGCCTTCTGCGGATATGAGAACACTATGAATACGTACAAAATTGCGGTTCGAGAAAAATACAGATTTTTCAGTTTTGGGGACGCCATGCTTATCGAATAACTCAACCGAAAGGAATAAAAATGAAGTTTACCGTTATAAAAAAAGAGGGAACAGCTCGCCGCGGCGTGTTTGAAACTGTCCACGGAACCGTGCAGACTCCGGCTTTTATGAATGTCGCAACCTGCGGCGCGATTAAAGGCGCCGTCTCGGCATATGACCTCAAGGATATCCACTGTCAGGTTCAGCTGTGCAACACATATCATCTGCATCTGCGCCCGGGCGACGAGCTTGTGAAAGAATTCGGCGGACTCCATAAGTTCACCGGATGGGATGGGCCCATACTCACGGACAGCGGCGGATTTCAGGTCTTTTCACTCGCAAAGCTTCGCAAGATAAAAGAGGAGGGTGTCTATTTCTCCTCGCATATCGACGGACGCAAGATTTTTATGGGTCCCGAGGAGAGCATGAGAATCCAGTCGAACCTCGGCTCGACTATCGCTATGGCATTTGACGAGTGCGTCGAGAATCCCGCAAAATATGAGTATTCCGAGCAGTCCTGCGCACGCACGGCGCGTTGGCTTGAGCGCTGCAAGGCGGAGATGGAACGCCTCAATTCTCTGCCCGATACGATAAATAAAGATCAGCTGCTCTTCGGCATAAATCAGGGCTGCACTTTCGATGACCTGCGCATAGAGCATATGAAGCGTATAGCCGCTCTCGATCTCGACGGCTACGCCATAGGCGGACTTGCCGTCGGCGAGCCGAAAGAGGATATGTATCGCATAATTTCGGCTGTCGAGCCTTATATGCCTGCCGATAAGCCGCGCTATCTCATGGGAGTCGGCACTCCAGGAAATATTCTCGAGGGTGTTTCGCGCGGCGTCGATCTTTTCGACTGCGTTATGCCCAGCCGCAATGCCCGTCACGGACATCTTTTCACCATGGGCGGTATAATCAATCTCAACAACGCAAAGTATGAGCGCGACCTGCGCCCGATCGATCCCGAGTGCTCCTGCCCGACCTGCCGCAGACATTCGAGAGCATATATCAGACATCTGTTCAAGTCCGGCGAGATGCTCGCCATGCGCCTGTGCGTCATGCACAATCTCTGGTTCTACAATACCCTCATGGAGAAGATACGCCAAAGCCTTGAGGACGGCACTTTCATGGAGTTCAAGGAAAAATACACGGATCTTCTCGACACGAGGATATAAATAAAATACGGTGACCGCCTTTTGACGGCTGCAAAGAGGTGATATGCCTTGGAAAAAAAGTCCGGTAAAAAAGGAGGAGCGTTTATGTGGGTAACTTTCGCGTTGCTTTCTGCGGTGTTCGCCGCGCTGACATCGATTCTCGCCAAAATAGGTATAGAAGGAGTTAATTCCAATCTTGCCACGGCAATAAGAACCGCCGTCGTGCTCGTTCTCGCTTGGGGTATAGTCTTCGCCACAGGCGCACATCACGGTATCAGCAGCATCGGCACACGCAGCTGGATTTTTCTTATCCTCTCCGGCGTTGCAACGGGGCTTTCGTGGCTGTTCTATTACCATGCCCTCCAGATCGGCGAGGCGTCAAAAGTCGTGCCGATAGACAAGTTCAGCGTCGTTATAAGCATCGTGCTTGCGTTTGTTATTCTGCACGAAAAGGTGACCTGGACTACCGTTCTCGGCGGAGCGCTGATAACCGCCGGCACTTTTGTACTTATTCTTTAAAACAAGCCCTGCAATAAGTGAATAAAGCCCTCCCGTTTTGCATATCTATTAGCGACATTGAAAAACGGGAGGGTTCGTTTTGAAAGGAATAGTAGAGGAGAGAGCCGTTGAGCTTGCTGAGTATATAGTTGAGAACAAGACAACTGTCAGGGCGGCGGCAAAACAGTTCGGAGTTTCAAAGTCAACCGTACATATGGATGTCGCGCGCAGACTCCGCAGCCTTAATCCCCAGCTTTACAGCGAGGTGCGCGAGATACTCGATATAAACAAGGCTCAGCGCCATATCCGCGGCGGACTTGCTACCCGCGAGAAGTACAAAAGCATGAAAGAAGAAAACAAATAGACAAACTATGTAAAATTCATTGCATTTTTCTGCCTGTTGTGGTATATTTTTATACACAATCACAACAGGCATTGCTTTTGCCAAAAAGGAGAACTGAAATGTCGAAGAAAAAGAAGAGTGGAAAGAAAACCGCGCTAAAAGTTATTGGTATTATTTTAGCTGTTGTAGTCGTCTTTGTCGGCGTGTATGCCGCGCTCATGGCGTGGACGCCTGCGGCAACGACTTACAGCGGCGAGATCAATCCTTATATCACTGCTGATGCCGCGCTCGTTTCCGCACATCGCTCGGGCGGCGGAATCATGCCCGAAAACACGATGCTCGCGTTCGAGTCATGCATGAACAGCAAGGATTTCAATACAGATATCTTTGAATTTGATCTGCATATCACAAAGGATAACAAGCTTATCCTCCTGCACGACGATACGCTTGACAGAACCACCAACGCAGTCGAATATTTCGGCTATGAGGATGTCAAGCCCATTGACCATACATATGCCGAGCTGCGCGAGCTAAACTTCGGTGAAAACTTCCAGGCGGAGGACGGCAGCTATCCCTACAGAGGCCTGCGCGGCGATAAAATTCCCGGTGATCTGCGCGCGGTGCTGCTCGAGGATGTGCTCGACAAGCTCGAATCCCACGGCAAATACAGCTATATTATTGAGATAAAAGACGGCGGCGAGAACGGTATGCGCGGCGTTGATATTCTCTATGATGTGCTCAAGGAGCGCGGACTTCTCGACCGCGTTATCTTCGGCACCTTCAAGGGCGAGGTTACCGAATATGTCGATGAAAAGCACCCCGATATGCTCCGTTCCGCGGGTGTATCCGAAGTGCTCAAGTTCTACGGCGCGGCGCTTCTCAATCTCAACCTCGATGAGGATTCGATTAAATACAGCGCGCTCCAGATTCCCGCCAATCAGTACCGTGTCGTCCGTCTCGGAACGAAGAAAATAGTAGATTACGCTCACCGCTACAACATAGCCGTGCAGTACTGGACGATAAATGACCCCGACGAGATAGAGCGTCTCAACGATATCGGAGCCGATGCAATAATCAGCGATACGCCCGATGTCGCCTATAAAATCATAAAAGAATAAAAGCTGTTTTCAGTTTTTGAGGTCTGTGCCGTCGTCGCGGAGAGTCAGGTGCTCTTCGTCCGTGCGGCACAGACTTTTGTTTTCCATGCCAAAAAATGCACCTGCAACATCGGCTGAATAGGCATATCTGACCGCTTCACCCTGCGTATATTGTGTTATCGCGGTTGCATATTCATTTTCGTTCGGTATGTTGAGCTTCGCAGAAATGTTTTCGTATGTGTCCTCGCTGTTTGAATAGGCGGGGACTGCGCATTTGCAGAATGCCAAAAAACGCGCAAAAAGTCCGTTTTGCATCTCCCCGACATTCCCGTGTGCCGTTATGCTTATTCGTTTTATTCGCACTCCGTCGCTGTCCGTATACAGAGATATCAGAATGTTTTCGTCCGGTGTCAGACTAAACACGGTGCATCCGTCCGTCTCTGTGACCGTCGCCGTTTCAATATCGAGCAGTGATTCTTTATATTCTCTGTTGAACCGCCTGCAGAACATCGCCGCGTCGGAATATCTCTGCACCGAGCACGCACCGAGCAGTAGAGCGAGAACGGCGAGCAGAATTGCTGCGATCCTTTTCATTTTCGTTCCTCCGATGTCGCTGTGATTTTCACCAAGAAACGGTATACGCATTCCGGGCGTTATATATCTATATGTAAAACTTGCTTTTATCAGACTGAAACGCCTCTGGGGTTCTTGAAAAAATATCAAAAAAAGTTTATACTGATTAAAATTCAAAAAATATTCACAATTTATACAGCAACAGGTCTATATTTTGCCTGTACAATTTCTCTATTATATGTATGCGCTTTGCGCTTTTTCAAAACTTTGAGACGGAGGATACGCATGGAAACAAAGAAGTGGTCAACAAAAAAGAAAGTGCTCGTGTCGATCCTTGTGATCCTGTGCGCCGCGATTATCGCGGGCGTGCTGTATATGTTCTTCAAACCCGATCCGCTGCCGCAGGTCTCGACCGCAAAGGTGACAAAGGGTTCGATAACCCAGACTCTTGATATGTCCGGCAAGGTCTCATCGTCGCAGAAGGGTAACTTTGTCCCGATAGACGGCACAAAAGTCCTTACTGTCAACGTCAAGGTCGGCGAGTATGTCAAAAAAGGCGATGTGCTTGCGACATTCGATACATCGTCGCTCAACTCTGCCCTTGCGGAGAAGCAGCAGGCGTATCTGACCGCCGTTGAAAACTATAACAACGCGAAGAATACCGCCGTGAGTTCGTCTGCTCAGCTCAAAGAGATAAATGCTCGCCTTGCCGAGATAAACAAAGAGCTCGAAAAGCAGGAACAGGAGCAGAACAAGAACAACAATCAGAATAAAAATGACCAGAACAAGACTGACAGCGATGCGTCAAATAAGTTCTGGGAGCTTGTCTCCAAGGCTCTCGGCATGGACGATATAAACGCTGCGCTCAAGAAGCTCGACGAGCTGCTCAACAGCGGCAATTCCAATATCTTCGGCTCCGGCGTTTCCGAGCTTCAGATGGAGAAAATGCAGCTCGAACTCAAAAAAGTCACTCTCGAAGCTCAGTCCGGCACGATAACCCAGAGCACATATAAGACGATTATGGAAGCTTCTAAGAAAGAGCTTGATTCGCTCACAGCCTCTATATCTTCGCTCAAAAAGGGCTGGATAGCAGAATATGACGGCATCGTCAGCGAGGTCAATATAACTCCCGGCGAGACCTGCCGTTCGGCGGCGAGCGCGAATATTGATATTTCTTCGATAATCGACCTCGCGAGCGGCAACACAAATGTCGCCGATATCGTCAACGCTCTTCTCGGTCAGACACAGAGCGGCATAACCGTTGAATATTATCCGTTCGTGGTCGATTTCGTCCTCGGAAAGGCGGATATCTTCAAAGTCAGCCTCGATATGCCGTGCCGCATCACTGCGGCAGACGACACAGTTGTTGACGGCGTAGTTACTTATATAAGCCCCGTCGCCACGCAGTCGAGCGGAGTCGATATCTCTTCTCTCATCGGCTCGGGCTCCGCGAACGGCGTCGATGCAAAGGTGACTATAGATAATCCCACTTCGAGCGTTATAATCGGTCTCGATGTCGATATATCAATTGACGTCGATTCAAAGAACAATGTCCTTCTCGTGCCCAGCGAGGCTGTCAAGAACGACAGCACCGGAACATATGTGTATATCTACAATCCGAAGACGAAGAGAATAACCTTTTCAAAGGTCGAGCTCGGTATCTCAGATGACACTAGATATGAAATAGTTTCCGGATGCAACGAGGGAGATATAGTCATAACCTCCGTGCCGACAGGAACAACTCTTGCCGACGGCGATAAGGTAAAAGTGGTAACGTCGAAATAATTGCCGGAGGTCAGGGATGAATATAAAAGAAAACATCAGAATAGCGATATTTTCGATAAAGACGAATCTCATGCGCTCGCTCCTGACTATGCTAGGTATAATCATCGGCGTCGCGGCGGTTATCGCTATTATAACGCTCGGCAACGGCGGCCGCGATTATATCGTCGGCATGATAAAAAATATGGGTTCGAGCGTTATCAATATCTCAATCAACAGCAAGGAGACCAACGCCTCCGATTATATAACCGCAGAGGATATAAAAGCTATCAAGAATCTTGACAGCGTCGCATATGTCTCACAGGTCACGATGTCCGTCGGCAATGTCACTACTAAGCATAACGAGAGCCTCGGACTCGCGATAGCCGGCAACTCCGATCTCGGAAATATGATGTCCGCCGGAATGCTCAGCGGACGCTTCTTCACGGAGGAGGAATATGAGTCCGGCGCGCGTGTCGCCGTGCTCGATTCTATCAGCGCAAAGCTCCTGTTCGGTTATTCCGACCCGGTGGGGGAGAAACTGAGCTTCACAGTCAGCGACCAGACGGTGCAGATAAAAGTCATCGGTATAATAGATGCATCTATGCTCTCGGGCTCAAGCTCGAATATGTCTGAGACAATGTCGTCTTATATGAGCGATGCGCAGACAGGCTGCAGCATAATAATCCCAGCAACCCTCGCAGATGCCCTCAACGGCAACTCGGCGGGCAGATACGAGATGTGCTATATTATGGCGAAATCCGATTCCGAGCTTGACGCCGCGGGCAGCGCTGCAATGAACCTGCTCTATACCCGCCACGGCAATTTCGGCAAGAACGCCTATTCGCTCATAAATATGGCAACTTATATCGACCTTCTTGATACTGTTATCAACGTGTTCACCACCTTCATCGCGGCGGTCAGCGCGATATCGCTGCTCGTCGGCGGTATCGGCGTTATGAATATAATGCTCGTCACCGTAACGGAACGAACGCGCGAAATCGGTATCAGAAAAGCGCTCGGCGCAAAGACCTCCACAATACTGTTCCAATTCCTGACCGAGTCGGTCATATTGTGTCTGCTTGGCGGATTGATAGGGCTTATATTGGGATCTGTCGGCGCGTTCGCCGTGGCGAGCTATATGAATATACCGATTGAGATGAAATTCTCGACTATAGTTATCGCAGTTGGATTCTCTACCGCAATAGGCGTGTTCTTCGGAATATATCCCGCACGCAGAGCCGCAAAGATGCAACCCATCGACGCGCTTAGAAGTATGTAATCGGCAAAAAATTGTAAATTTTCGGAATAAAATTGCCTCCGTTTGTATAATACTATTTTTTGTAGTCATGCACAGGTGTATATTGTTTGTATAAAATTATATATACAAAAATATTTTTAAACAAATTCTAAACAAATCGTTGACTTTTGTTTCTGAATGTGTAATAATAACACTTGTGCCAGCACGAAAAAAGAAACGGAGGCAAGTTTTTATGAGATCAGGAAAGAAGAGTATTGCTGTTCTTGCGGCTGTGCTCGCCCTTGTTCTCGCGGTTCAGGCGTTCGCTTTTACCGCTGTCAAGCTCGGCACTTCCGACGCTGCGGACAGTGTTGAGGCAGGCGTGACCCGCCAGGTCATGGACGCAAAGCCTGAGAACAAAACGACTGTTGTCAAAGTCACCCAGAGTGCAGATGGGTCTGATGCATCGGGAATGACCTCGATGAAGCCGGTGACGGAGTCGATAGCTCCCAGCGATGTCGCGGACACCGCGAACAATGTCAAGGTTCTCTCGGAGGAGGATACAAAAACACTCACCGAGATCGCCGAGAAGAAAATCAAGGATGAGAACATCACCGTCAGCGACGGCGAAGTAGTCTTCATCCCGAAGGAAGAGCTGCCCGCAGAGGCGGCTGAGATAAAGGATATCGGCGCGGGTATTGCTTATGACCCGAACACCGGACTCCTTTACGGCGTTGACGGACACGGACTTCTCTATATCGGCTTCGATTTCGATTCGAAGCAGGGTATATTCTATAACCCCAAGTATCCCTGGCAGAGATATTTCGGTTTCTGCGAGATATACGACAAGTGCGCTCCGGCGACCATGATGTTCTACAACACTCAGCGCTACAAGTTCGATTACGAGGGCAAGAATTGGATGATTCAGGTCTGGAAGGGTCAGTACGGCATCACCAGCGGTGCGGAGATCGGCGTTTACACCAAGTCTCCCAAGAATCCCGTTGAGTTCTATGCCTGCGCATCTGATGAGGATTGCCTGAAGATGTCTTTCGACCTCTATAAGAAGGGTGAACTCTTCTTCCACCGCGAGGACGAGAGCCATTGGTGGCTGACGGGCTTTGCTCCGCTGACCGCTACTTCGGCTTCCGATTTCGAGATGAGAGCATCCATCACCTGCAAGAGCGAAGAGATGGCAAAGGCTTTCGCCGGCGGACTTGAGGATAACGGCTATGTCCTCGGTCAGAACTATTGGGTCGACGGCGCAGTCGTCAGATTCAATTGGGACAAATAATCAAATTAACAGAGTTGCCGCCGCAAGCTTCGGTTTGCGGCGGCTTTTTGCTATATAAAACCATATTTGATTTATCAGGGCAAGCTTGTGATGCATATTGCAATTTGCCCAAAATATATAATGCGTTAAAATCACCGGTTATCAACGGTTATATTATATATCTAACAAAACATTTAGCATTATAAAATGTGTTTTAGAAATGTTGACGGGCGCAGGGCACTATGATACCATACACGGGCAACACTGCGTTGAAAAAACCAAAATAAAGGAGACTTTTATGGAAAAACTACACGATCTGAAATTCTTCGCAAAACCGCCCAAGGGAAAGATGAAAGGCCTGCTTATCGTTTTCGCATGGATCATTCTTTGGAACTTTATCTATCAAGCTGTTCACGGCGCTTGGCACGATATGCCGATTGCAAACTGGGCCTTCTTCATCAGCGTAACAATTTTCTTCATGCAGGAGGAGCTTACCTATAAAGCCCGTTTCTGGCACACGCTTATAGGCGGAGCCGTCGGACTTCTTCTTGCAGCCGGCCTCGTTACTGTTGATGTTCTGCTCGTGAAAAGCGGAGTTCCCCATCTTGCAGCTGTAATGATTCCGCTCACGGTTTGCATTGCCGCATTGATTCTGCTTAATCCCTATCTTCCCGTTTTCTTCAACAACGTCGGATTCTGCTATTTCATTATCTCGCTTATAAACGCTAAAGCGGCGGTTGAAAAGCTTCCCGTATATCTTCTTTCGCTTCTTCTCGGAAGCATCTTCCTCAACCTCGGCTGCAGCGGACTGCTCGCTCTCTATAAGAAAGCGATGATGAAAAAGGCTGCAGCAAAGGGCCAGGGCGAAAAATAAGCCTAATCTCAAAATTAACACATAGCATAAGCTTAAAAAAGCCGCAAAAACGGCGCCCTGGAAAAGGATTTATCCCTTGACCGAGACGCTCTTTTGCGGCTGTTATTTTATTTATCAGTAAAGGTCGTCGTCATCGTCGTCATAAAACGCCCTTCTGATTTCGTCATACATCTCTTCAAGCCTCTTTATCTGTTTTTGAGCATAGGGCAGGAGGTTTGAAGAGCTTGTGAAGTGGCGGTTGAGTTTTACCTTCAGCTTGCTTCTGCCGCTCTCTTTCTCTGTGCTCTCGTCATCGGTTTTGTCAGACGAGGGAGTGAAGTGGAATGCATCCCTGAGCTGTGCCGTTGCGTCTCTTCTGAAGCTCTCAAGCTTTGCCTTTGTCTCGTCAAGCGACGGAACCTTGTCGGAAACGCCGTTCTTTACGGTTTCGGCAAAATTGCTCAGCGTGTCGGAGAAGCCCTTTATCTTATCCATGACCTTTCTGACATCGAGTGCCCTGTATACGGCGAACACGAGGTCAACAAGAAACACCGCAAGCACGCAGGCGAAGATAGCTATCGCGGCCGAATCGAGCAGTTGTGAGAAACAATATACAACTATCGGGTGCACGAGATAAAGGAAGAGCAGCGAGGCTATGCCCCAGTAGAACGTGTGCCCGAGGCAGATGCGCCCCTGAATGTTGAATTTTTTGTTGGAGTAGTCCCACCATCTCGCGTGGAAGAGCTTTTCCATAAGCACGCTCGTTATGAATTCGACAATGTCGCAGACTACCATGCCCGCAATAAAGACGAGCAGGGGAGTTATCAGAACATCGTGACCGAACATAGGAACCCTGATGTCTAGATTTTTGACCGGTGTCAGGGTTATCGCCATCGCGAGCGCGCCCGTGCCGTATATCGGGCACATCGGACCTTTTAAGAATCCGCGATTGACCCATTTGCGCGCGCCGACCGAGCAGTATATCGATTCGCCGAGCCAGCCGACTGCACTGTAAAAGAAGAAATACAGCACATATGTAACTATCGTCATAAAAATTTTCATAAAGCTTCTCTCTCTTTCGTTGATCGGTTCATGCTTGCGCCGGATATCAGCCTTTCGCGTTCTGCTTGGCTATTTTCATCTCTCTCGATGCGCAGTATTTGTCCGCGAGCGAAAGAACCATTCCCTCGGGGCTTGTCGGCGGCAGCGGCGTCAGAGGCCACATGTGCCGGATTATCATCATTTCACTTTTTCTGTCAAGTCCGCCGCAGAGTAATTTCGCATTCGCAGCGGCGAACTTCGGGTGCCTGTAGCCGTGTGGACGGTGGCTCCAGTCGTTTTCGTGCCAGTCATAGTAGAAAAGATCGTGCATCGTCGCGGCTCTTGCCGCCTTGCGGTAGTCGAGCCCGAAATGTCTGCAAACGCGGAATGTCAGATATGCAACGCTCGTTATGTGCTGGAGTCTGTCCATTTTGTCGTGCTGCGGATATTTTTTCAGACTCTGCACCTCTGGCGAAAAATATATGTCGTTGACGCAGTCGAAAAAATCTGCGTCGCGCCCTGTGTCGAGCGAGTATGTCCGCGCATATACTTCCTTGAGTCTTTTGAACGGAGAACCCATGTTATCCCTGCTTTTCGAGTTTCTTTATCATCAGCTTGGCGGCTTTGTATATGTCGCCGCAGCCGAGTGTTATCACAAGATCGCCCTTTTCGACATTCTTGACAACATAGTCGGCAACCTCTTCAAAGGTGTTGAACCATACGCTCCCGGGAATCTTCTCGGCGAGCTGCGAGGTGTAGATATTATATGTGTTTCTCTCGCGCGAGCCCATTATCTCGGTTAGAACCGTTTTGTCCGGAATGCTCAGAACGCGGCAGAAATCGTCGAAGAGCATTGCCGTGCGCGAATATGTGAACGGCTGAAACACTGCCCAGACTCTGTTGAAGCCCATGCCCATAGCGGTCGTGAGCGTCGCTTCAAGCTCTCTCGGATGGTGGGCATAGTCGTCCGCAATGGTTATGCCGTTGATTCTCTTGAGTATCTCAAAACGTCTGCCCGCGCCGTGGAAAGCTTCGGCGCACGCGATTATCTTATCCATCGGTATGCCCGCATTGTCCGCCGCGGCAATAGCCGCAAGAGCGTTGTATACATTGTGTTCGCCGGGGATGCCGAGGCTTATTCTGCCGACATTCTCGCCGTATTTGATTATGTCAAAGCTCGCAAACTCGTGCTCAAGCACGATGTTGTCGGCTCTGAAATCGTTGCCTTCTTTGAGGCCGAAGGTGATGAACTTTTTGTCCTTGACCCCCGCGATGGCACGCAGCGTGTTTGCGTCGTCGCCGTTATATATGACCTCTTTGCGGGTCATCGAAGCAAACTTCGTGAACGAAGCGATGAGGTTGTCGAGCGTCTTGAAGTAGTCGAGGTGATCCTCGTCTATATTAAGCAGAACGCAGACGTCGGGCGAGAGCGAAAGGAAAGTGTCAACAAATTCGCACGCCTCGCAGAGCATATGCTCGCTCTTGCCGACAAGACCGTTTGTGCCCGTGAGCGGAAGCTTTCCGCCGATAACCGCCGACGGATCTTCGCCCGCCTGGATGAATATCTGGGTGAGCATCGATGTCGTAGTGGTCTTGCCGTGAGTGCCGCAGACGCAGATGCAGTCGTCAAACATTCTCGTTATCGCGCCGAGCATCTCCTTGCGCTCAAAGGTCGGGATTCCCGATGCCTTTGCCGCGCAGAGCTCCGGATTGTCGGGGAGAAGAGCGGCGGTGTAGACTATCATCTCCGCGCCCTCAATATTCTCGGCTCTCTGTCCGAGCGTTACGGGTATACCGAGCGCACGGACGCGGTTGAGCGTGTCGCTCTCGTTATTGTCCGAGCCGGTTATTTCATATCCTTTTGAATGAAGTATCTCAACGAGCGGACACATTCCCGAGCCGCCGATTCCGATGAAATGAACCCTCTTTACCTTCTTGAGCACTTCGTCTATTTCTTTCATAATTAACAAGCCTCCGAATTTGTCAGCATATTCAAAAACGAGCCAAAATCAGAATACGCTTCATGATATACATACATATAAATTATAAATGCTCGATTTGTATTATAATACACTGACAAGAAAAATATAATATATTTTTATAAATATTTTGTTACAAAGCTATGACATAGCCGAGCGGCGGTTCATATACTGGGATGAGGCAAAGGAGGAAAGCCTATGATGAATATCAGAAAACTTCTGACCGTCGGCGGGGATGAGCGTATGCTCTATACCTCTCAGAGCCTTGCGGAAAAAGGGTTCGATGTTGAAATATTCGCGCCTTCGCCGCCCGCAGGCTTTGAACATATGCGCCCGACGGGTGACAAAACTATAGATTCGGCTGCCGCGCGTGCCGATGCGGTCATTCTGCCTCTGCCCGTCAGCCGCGACGGCGTTCACCTCAACTCAAGCCCGCTTACATTGAACGAGCTCTCCGACACCCTCGAACGCGGTCAGACCGTTTTTGCAGGAATGATGGACGGCGCGCTCAAATCGAGCTTTTTCAAAAAAGGTATCCGCGTGTTTGACTATTTTGAGCGCGAGGAACTCGCTGTCAACAACGCCGTGCCGACGGCGCAGGGCGTTATAAAAATAGCCATGGAAAATATGAAGATAACCCTGCACGGCGCGCGGTGCGCCGTCACGGGCTACGGCAGAACAGCTAAAGTGCTTGCCGATATGCTCGCGGCTTTGGGCGCCCGCGTGACGGTCGCGGCGAGGAAGTGCAGCGATCTTGCCTGGGCGAGAACCGGCGGACTCGATGCCGTGAATATCTCCGAACTCATGAAAACGGCGCCGGAGCTCGATTTGCTTGTCAATACTGTTCCGAGCCTCGTGCTTGATTGCAAAACGCTCTCCGCGCTCCGCCGCGACTGCCTTGTGATAGATATCGCCTCAGCCCCTTACGGAACCGACTTTGCCTGCGCGCGTGAACTCGGACTCAATGTTATAGTTCCCGGTTCTCTGCCAGGCAAGACGGCGCCCAAAACGGCAGGAGAAATAATAGCGGATGCTATACTCAATATTATAAAGGAGGGGAGTTGATGAAACAGTTGCGCGTGGGCTTTGCCCTGTGCGGCTCGTTCTGCACGCTTTCAAAGGCGATAGCCGAGATGCGGGAGCTAAAAGCAAAGGGCGCGGATATTCTTCCGATAATGTCCGCAAACGCATATTCTGTTGATACCCGATTCGGAAAAGCGGAGGAAATTGTTCGCGAGATAGAAAATATCTGCGGAAAACCCGTTATCCATACCATAACCGATGCCGAGCCGATAGGACCTAAAAAAATGATAGATATTCTTATCATTGAGCCGTGTACAGGGAACACCCTTGCAAAGCTCGCAAACGGAATAAATGATACCCCGGTGACTCTTGCGGCAAAATCGCATATCAGAAACGGGGGAGCGGTGCTGCTCGCCGTCTCCACAAACGACGCACTCGGCGCGGCGGCCGCCAATATAGGCAGACTGCTCAACACAAAGCATATATATTTCGTCCCGATGCGCCAGGACGATCATATAAAAAAGCCGAATTCCATTGTCGCCGATTTTTCAAAAACTTACGATGCAGCCGTTACCGCGCTCTCGGGCGTGCAGCTTGAACCTCTGCTGCTTGCTCCGTCCGCGGTTTGATATATGGGGGCGTGTCTCATATCCTGTAACACCAAAACTTTTGGTGCGGGTACTCGG
>OGYE01001307.1_pt1 | contig 16238 bp, 17 predicted proteins | sample 1576471 | NCBI WGS metagenome assembly OGYE01 (sample SAMEA3541532, study PRJEB24748) | human gut metagenome | biome: human gut; feature: human-associated habitat; material: faeces | place: China | collected 2012
GTTTAAGTAAATGTACTGCTTTGGGTTCTGCTGGTGCTGGTGCTGGTGCTGTTCCTGGTGCGCCTCATCGCCAAGCAGAACCAGCTGCTGCTGCTCAAGGGCGACTCCGCCTCCTGGTTCATGATAAAAAAGACGATGCTGGGCTTTGACAGAACCGCGGAGCTGAACTTCTTCCAGGAGACCTTCCTCAATAAGGTGTACCTGAGCAACTATGTATGCGTGCTGGTATTCATCATTCTGGCCATTATTCTTTACAAGACCAAGTTCGGCCTGCGGCTGCGGGCCTGCGGTGAAAACCCCCAGGCGGCGGATTCGCTGGGCATCAATGTAAAGAAGATGCGCTATGCCGGCACCACCATTTCCGGCGCGCTGGCCGGTATGGGCGGCTTTGTATACGCGGTGACCACCGCCAACTGTTCGGCCAACGGCGATGTGGCGGGCTTCGGCTTCCTGGCGCTGGCAACTACTTTGACAGCTCTCTGCCGTTCCAGCTTTCTTTCATTAACCGCCGTTCCCACTCCCGGAGCCGCTACAAGGTGAACATTCCCCAGGCCGAGGATGACTTTAACAGCGTCCGGGCCGAGTTTACCGGGATGCTGAAAAATCAGATTGCCCGGTCAAACAATGGGATTGAACGCTCAAAATATATTACCTTTGGCATCCCGGCGGAAAGTCTGGACGAGGCGCGGCCCCGGCTGGAGCGCGTGGAGGCGGACGTTATGAGCAACTTTAAGCGGCTGGGCGTGCCCTCCGAGCCTATGGACGGGCGGGCGCGTCTGGCCCTGCTTCACGGCCAGATGCATCCTGGGAGCCGGGAGCCGTTCCGCTTCTCCTGGGGGGATATTGCAAAGACGGGGCTCGGCACAAAGGACTTTATTGCCCCCGACAGCTTTGACTTCCGCCAGCCCCGGCTGTTCCGCATGGGCCAGTATTGGGGCGCGGCCTCCTACTTGCAGATTTTGGCGTCGGAGCTCTCTGACAAGCTCCTGGCGGAAATTTTGGAGCTTGACGCGGAAATGACCGTGACCCTCCATATCCAGACCGTGGATCAGCTAAAGGCGATTAAAACCATCAAGGGGAAAATTTCTGACATTGGAAAAATGAAAGTGGAGGAACAGCGCAAAGCTGTCCGGGCCGGATATGACCCCGACATTCTGCCGCCCGACCTTATCACATTTTCCAAGGACGCGGCGGAGCTTCTGGCCGACCTCCAGTCCCGCAACGAGCGGATGTTCCTCTTGACCTTTACCGTGGTAAATCTGGCCCCCACCCGCCAGCGGCTGGAAAATGATATTTTCACGGTGGGCGGTATCGCGCAGAAATACAACTGCACATTGAAGCGGCTGGACTGGCAACAGGAGCAGGGCTTTGTTTCCTCCCTGGCCCTGGGCGGGAATGAGGTGGAAATCCAGCGGGGCATGACTACCAGCTCCACGGCGATCTTCATTCCCTTTATGACCAGGGAGCTCCGCATGGCCGGGCCGTCCCTCTATTACGGCATGAACGCACTTTCCCACAACGTCATTATGGCGGACAGGAAAAAGCTGAAATCCGCGAATGGGCTCTACCTGGGCTCTACTGGCTCCGGCAAGAGCTTCGCGGCAAAGCGGGAGCTGCTCAACGTCTTTCTTACCATTCCCCAGGATCGGATTATCATTGTAGACCCGATGGGCGAATATGCCCCGCTGGTGCGGCGGCTGGGCGGCCAGGTGATTGAGATTGCCCCGGACAGCCCTAATCACATTAACCCTATGGACATCCAGATGGGCGGCAACGACGAGGACAGCCCCCTTTCCATGAAAGCTGATTTTCTGCTGTCCCTGTGCGAGCTGGTGGTGGGCGGCAAGGAGGGCTTACAACCGATTGAGAAAACCGTCATAGACCGCTGTGTGCGGTTGGTCTACCGGGATCTGGCCCTGGGCGTGGGGGACGGCAGGATGCCCTTGCTCCAGGACTTGTACGAGGAACTTTTGAAACAGCCGGAGCCGGAGGCCCGGCGCGTGGCGACGGCCCTGGAGCTCTACTGTACAGGCTCCCTTAACCTGTTCAACCATCCCACGAATGTCAAAACCGACTGCCGTGTGGTGTGCATCGTGCTCAAGGGCATGGGAGACAATCTCCGAAAAATTGCGATGCACGTCACAAATGAGTTTGTCAATTCCTCGGTCAATACCAACTATCAGAGCGGCATCTCGACTTGGTGCTACTTTGACGAGTTCCATGTTCTGCTCCGGGATCAGCTCACCGCCAGCTATTTTGTTTCCATCTGGCAGATGCTCCGCAAACGGGGCTGTGTGCCCAGCGCGTTGACGCAGAACGTCAAGCACCTGCTGGCCAGCCCGGAAATCCAGAATATTCTGGACAACACGGATTTTATGATCCTGCTGTCCCAGGCGCAGAGTGACCGGGCAATTCTGGCAAAACAGCTCGGCATTTCCGAGCATCAGCTTTCCTATATCACACACAGCAATTCCGGCGAGGGCCTGCTGTTCTATGGGAATGTGACCATCCCCTTTATGGATCGTTTCCCCCGTGGGGAGATTTACGATCTTCTGACCACCCGCCCGGAGGATTTGAAAGATGGCGCGGCGGGATAAGGCTGGCCCTGGGCCCCGTGTGCGCCCGGAGCAGGCCGCGCCCCAGGGGGCTCCGGGCCCGGAGGCCGGGGCTGGCACGAAAGAACAGGCCGGGGGCACTTCGGGACAAAGTGTCCCAAAGTCCAAATTCCGGCAAAAGAGCAGGCAGGAACAGGCCGCCGCGTCCAAGCTCCGTATGGAAAAGCGCGGGGAGAAGCTGGAGGCGGCAAAGGGCAAGCTGGCAAAGCAGAAACCCCAAAAGAAACCCGGCCCCGTCAAACGGGCGGGCGGGGCCCTGGGGGGCTCCGCCCACGGCTTTGTGCATGGGAAGATTTACGAGGTAGAGCAGGAAAATGTAGGCACCGAGGGGGCCCATCACTCCGAGCTTTTGGGCGAGTCCGCGTTCCGCCAGGGCTCCCGCTTCGTGGGGCGGCGCATACGGGAGCACCCGGCGCGGGCCGTCCGGAGGGCCGAGGCCCGGTATGGCAAGGCTGCGGCGGACTATCAATTTTACACCGCCGCCCAGGAACACCCGGAGCTCTCGAAAAATGCCCTGTCCCGCTACTGGCAGAAACGGCGGCTCCGCAAGCAGTACCAAAAGCGGGCAAAGGAGGCCGCCCGCCAGGGGGCCGTGGCCGCTGAAAAGACCGCCGCCGCCACCGAAAAGCTGTCGGCCCAGGCGGTGGGCTTTGTGAAGCGGCATCCCCTGGGCGTGCTCCTGGCCCTGGCCTGTGTCCTGCTCATTCTGTCTATGCAGTCCTGTTCGTCCGCATTGGTTTTGCTCGGCAACGCCGGGGCCGGGGCTGTTGGGGCTACCACCTACCCATCCCCGGACGGGGAAATCCTGGCGGCGGAGGCGGCCTACCTCAATCTGGAGGCGGAGCTCCAAAACTATCTTGATACCTACACCAGCACCCACAACTATGACGAGTACCATTTTGATCTGGATGAAATCGAACACGATCCCTATGTGCTGATCTCCATTCTCTGTGTGCTCCACGAGGGGGAATGGACGGCGGCCCAGGTGCAGGGTACGCTGGGGATGCTCTTTGACCGCCAGTATATTCTCACAGAGCGCGTGGTGGTGGAAACACGGTATGACAGCGACGACGAGCCCTATTCCTGGTATATCTGTTATGTAACGCTGGAGAATTTTGACCTGTCCCATCTGCCTGTGTATTTCATGGGCGAGGAGCAGTTGGCCCGGTACTCCCTCTATATGTCTACCCTGGGAAACCGCCCCGACCTGTTCCCCGGCTCCGCCTATGTGGATCGCTATGTGACAAACCCGCCCGCCGGATATGAGGTGCCGGGGGAATATCTGGACGATGAAACATTCGCCGCTATGCTCTCCGAGGCGGAAAAATACCTGGGCTATCCCTATGTATGGGGCGGGAGCTCCCCGGCCACGTCCTTTGACTGCTCCGGCTTTGTGTCCTGGGTAATCAATCACTCCGGCTGGAATGTGGGCCGCCTGGGGGCCCAGGGGCTCTATAACATCTGTACCCGCACCAGCTCCCCGCGTCCCGGTGATCTGGTCTTTTTCAAGGGCACCTATGACACGCCGGGCGTTTCCCATGTGGGCATCTACGTTGGGGACGGAATGATGATCCATTGTGGCGATCCCATCAGCTATGCAAACTTAAATACCAGCTACTGGCAGTCTCATTTCTACGCCTACGGGCGTTTGCCTTGAATGGAGGTTTTGAATGGCAACAGCAAAAAGTATGAAAATCCAGGCCGAGATTGATAAGGTCAAGGCCAAAATCAGCGAACAGCAGGCCCGGCTGAAAGAATTGGAGCAGAAGAAACTGGAGGCCGAAAACAGCGAGATCGTGGACATCGTGCGGGGCATGAGCATCCCCCTTGCGGAGCTCCCCCTGGTGCTCCAGAAGCTCCGGGACGATGGCACTTTGGGACAAAGTGTCCCGAAGTCCGAGCCCGCGCCTGTTACCGAGGGAAAGGAGGACAACTGAATATGAAACGCTTTCGAGTCTTGACGGCGGCGCTTTGCGCCGCTGTTCTTTTATGCGGCTTTACCCCCGCAACGGCCTACGCCGGGGGCGGCGAGGACTGGGAGGGGCTTGACCCCGTGGAGCCCGCTGTCACGGAGGAGCCGGTGATTGAGCCCGGCGAGGGCTTTTCTGAGGACGGCAATCTTGTGACCCGTGATCTGCTCTATGACAAGCATACCAACAAGCAGTTTATTACCGTCCAGACCAGCGGCGGGGCCACCTTTTACATTGTCATTGACTACGACAAGCCCGTGGACGAGGACGGCGAACAGTACCAGACCTATTTTCTGAATACGGTGGACGAGGCCGACCTGCTGGCCGCTGCCGAGGCCGCTGGCGTAGAGCTGGCCTCCTGCTCCTGCTCGGACAAATGCGCGGCGGGGGCCGTCAATACCGACTGCGCGGTGTGCGCCGTCAACATGACCGAGTGCGCAGGTGTGGAGCAAAAGCCGGAACCAGAACCGGAGCCTGTGGCCGAGCCCGACGCCGAGCCGGAAACAGAAAAAGGCAACGCCGGGATGCTCCTGCTGGTGCTGGCCGTGGCGGTGCTGGGCGGCGGGGCCGCGTTCTATTTCAAGGTGTACCGCCCCAAACAGCAGGCGGCAACAGAGCCGGAGGAGGACTACGGCGAGGAACTGGAGGACTATGACGGCGAGGAGGACGGCCCGCCCTGGGATGAGGACGAGGACGAAAACGAGGATACGGAGGACGGGGAATGAATTTCACAGCAAGCTCTTTTGAACGGATGATGAAACAAAAGCCCCGGCCCCAGGCTCCCGGCCCGGCCAAACCGCCCAGAGGCTCCGCCTGCTCCGGCTGTCCCTACTGGCGGGGCCTGCGCTGTGTCTGCTGTTATCAGAAACTTTCTCCCAGGCCGGGCGGCGGGAGGTGACGCTTTGGCCCGCGAACTGACACGGGAGGAAAAGGCGGCCATCCGCTCCCTGGTGGTGAAATGGTGCGCCAACTATGACCGGGCCTGTGGATGCCTGCCCCTGGACTGTGAGTGCTATATGCTGGGAAAGTGCTGGACAGGTGCCTATTGCCGCTACTTCCGGGAGGCCGTCCTGCCCCTTGATCCAGCTCTGGAGGCCGCCCTTACTACTGTGGGCCCCAGGCCGGATTTCAAGCCCTGCCCCATCTGCGGCGGGGCCGTGGCCCCGGACAGGCGGCAGGCATATTGTTCAGAGGCTTGCGCCTTAAAAGCCCACCGCCGCCAACAGCGGGAATATATGCGCCGGAAACGGGGGTGATCTGTTGACAATTAGCCCCCGGAAAACCCGCTGATTTCAAGGCTTTTTGGGGCCGCTTTTGGGGCGGGCCGTAGTTTTATATGCCCGGCCCTGGAATGGCCGAAATGTTGTCAACATGGAAAAACGGGACTTTGGGACAAAGTGTCCCGAAGTCCCAGGCTGTTATGCTTGAGGAGGTGTCTATGGAAAAACAGAAAGACCAGGAATTTGCACATCTGGAGGTCAAACGTCTTTGCGGCGTGTTCGGCGCGCCCCTGCCCCCTGTGGAGGAAAAGCCCGTGGATAAGGTCAAGGAGCCGCCCCGCCCCTATCGGAGTCGGGAACGGGAGGAGCGGTGACAAAGAAACGCCGCCGCCCTGTCCATCTTCATGTCATGGTGTCTGAGGAGGAGCAGGCGCTGATCCGGGAGCGCATGGCCGAGGCTGGCATCCGCAACATGGGGGCCTATATGCGGAAAATGGCCCTTAACGGCTATGTGCTCCACGTTGACCTCTCGCCCGTCCGGGAGCTGGTGTCGCTCCAGCGGCGGTGCTCAAACAATCTAAACCAGGTGGCGATCCAGGCCAACACCTACGGCGGCATCTACCCGGAGGAGATCGCCGCTCTGCAAAGGGACTATGCGGCCTTATGGGGGCCGCTGTCTGATTTACTGGAAAGGCTCTCCGCCGTGGTGGAGCTTTGACCCTCCGGGGAGCGGTGTTTTACCGCTCCCCGGTTTTCACGACTTTGGGACACTTTGTCCCAAGGTGGCGAAAGCCGCATACAGAGAGGAGGGGTATTCACGGCCACAACCTACATCCGGCCTTACAAGGTAGCGGCTGGAAAAAGCGCAATCCAGACGATGGAGGAGCGGTTTGATTATGGGCTCAATCCCAAAAAGCTGGGGGCCGTGTCCGCTTATCTCTGCGACCCGTCCACAGCTCCCGCCGAGTTCCTGCTGGTAAAAAGCCAGTACCAGGCGGAAACGGCCCGGCCCGTGGAGCGCGGGGCCCTGTTCTTCCAGATCCGGCAGGCGTTCCCGCCCGGCGAGGTGACGGCGGAGGAGGCAAATAAAATCGGCTATGAAACGGCGATGCGCTGGACGAAAGGCAAATACCAGTTTTTTGTCTGCACACATACCGACAAGGGCCACATTCACAATCACATTTATTACAACTCCACGGCCTTTGACCGCTCCCGGAAATTCCATAATTTCATCGGCTCGTCCTTTGCCCTGCGGCGGCTGTCTGACCGGGTGTGCATTGAGCACGAGTTGTCCTATATCCAAAATCCCAAACTGCACAGCAAGGGCCGTTTTCTCCATTACGGTCAATGGATCGGGGAAAAGCCGCCCTCTGCCCAGCAGAGGGTGCGGCTGGCTGTCATCGCGGCCCTGGAGAAAAAGCCCGCCGACTTTGCGGCGTTCCTGCGGCTCATGGAGGAGTCCGGCTTTGCCGTCAAGCATGGGCGGGGCGGCGTGATCTCGTTCCTGGCTCCCGGCCAGGATAAACCGACCCGGCTCCGGGTTTCTACCCTGGGCGCGGGCTTTGACCCGGAGGACATCCGGGCGGTGATTGCCGGGGAGCGGCCCATCCCGGAACTCCCCCAGGACGCTCCGGCCCCGCCCCGGCGCGTTGATCTTGTGATTGACATTCAACAGCGCATGGCCCAGGGCAAGGGCCCGGCCTATGCGCGGTGGGCCAAGGTCTACAATCTAAAGCAGATGGCCGCCGCGCTCCAGTATCTGCGGGAGCAAGAACTGGCCGACTATGCCGCGCTGGAGGCCAGCACCGAGACGGCGGTGGATCGCTTTCACAAGTTGGCCGGGGAGCTGCGGGACACGGAGGCCGCCCTCTCCAAAACGGCCCGGCTTATGGAGGCCACGGTGGACTATGCCAAGACCCGGCCTGTGTTCGATGGTTACAAGGCGGCCCGGTACAGTAAAAAATACCTGGCCCAGCATGAGGCGGAGCTGGCCGCTTATCGGGCGGCAAAGGCGGCCATGAATGAAATCCTGGACGGGGCAAAGCTCCCCAAAATAGACACGCTGAAAAAATCCCGCCGGGAGCTGGCGGAAAAGAAAAAGGCCCTCTATGCCGAGTACCGCCAGGCCCAGGCGGATATGCGGGAGGCCGTGGCGGTCAAGGCGAATATTGACCACCTGCTCGGCGTGACGGACGGGCGGGAAAATAAGGCCCAGGAGCGGTAGCGACAGGCCGCAGACAACAGGCGCATAGCGCCGGGACTTTGGGACACTTTGTCCCGAAGTCCTGCGGGTTTGGGGAGCTCCCCAACAAGCATTTTTGCGGGCCTGCGGCCCGGCAAAAATTTCGGAGTGTGGACACACTCGAATTGCTTGCCAAAACGTGCGGGCCTCGGAAGTACCCGCGTTAAAACATCGGACTTATGTCATTTCACTCTTGTATTGTTCTATTGGATGTGCTAAAATAAAGTTGATTTTTAGAATTTGTTTTTATTTTGCAGGGAAGAGGTGACGGGATGCCAAAGGTAGCTTATTCTGAGGAGGATAGAGAGCGCATCAGAACGGAACTCGTTGCAGTTGGTCTTGAACTGATGGCAAAACAGGGCATACAGCATACTACTGTGGAGCAAATATATAAAAAGGTTGGTATTTCACGAACTTTCTTTTACTCTTTCTTTGCAACGAAAGAAGATTTGATCGTTGAAACGCTGTACTTGCAACAGCCTAAAATTATTGAGCAAGTGCAAAGACTGATGGCCGATCCTGCTTTAAGCTGGCGTGATGCCGTGAAACAATTTCTCTATGCCTGTTGTTACGGAGAGAAAAATGGCATCGCTGTTTTAACGATTGAAGAACAGCAACTCATTTTCAAACGTTTGTCAAAGGAAAGCTATCAAATATTCCGTCAAAAGCAGCTCCGTCTTTTTGGAGAAATTTTAGAAACCTTTGGTATAAAGGCGGACGCGGCAAGGATCAATTTATTTACGAATTTGAGTCTGACAGCGATGGTTGTACGCAAGGCAATTCCTGATACGTTACCTCTGTTTGTTCCCGAAGTTGCCGATGAAACAGTTGACTTTCAAATAAACGCTATTGTGGATGCCCTGGAGAAATTAAAAGCAACACCTACCGCTTGAGTGATTGAAATGAGATAATCCGTCCGAATATCATGTTTCGGCCATATATTCAGACGGATTTCATTTTAGCCAGGATAAAAACAAATTTGGTTTTTTGCTCTTATTTTTGAGAGATAAAACCTAAAATAAAACGCAAAGGAGAACACGCGATGAAAGTATTTGATCTGTTCGTAAGCAAATATCCACCGGGTAATGATTTGAGAAAACCTACTGCGGAAACGCTGGAGCAATTTCAAGGGAAAGTGCCAGCGGAGCTTCTGAACTTTTGGCAGGAATATGGTTTCGGAAATTATGGCGGAGGTTTGCTAAAAATTATTGATCCAACCGATTATATTGATACGCTCACTCTTTGGCTGGGCGAACAGGAGGGGTGCCTTCCCATTCTAATGACTGGATTTGGAACGCTTTTTATTTACCGCAAGCTGTCTGATACAGCCGATGATATGTGCCTGCTTGATATTCACAACCGCAGATCGGGCAGTTTCTCTACCAGCTTTTCCGATTTTTTTGAGCGTATTATTCCTGCCGAAAATTTTGCGGCGCAGTTTCTGAGAGTGGGTCTATTTCAAGAAGCATTTGCTAAACATGGCGGCCTTTCAGAAAACGAGATTTTCTTCTTTGCTCCGGCTTTGGCTTTTGGGGGAACTGAGTCCATTCAATATGTCGAAAAGGGAAATGCCGTTGTTCATCAGCACTTGTTGTTTGAAATGGGGGCGGATCATTCCGATGATACAGAACCGGATGATATGTGGTCGCAAGCCTATGAAGCAAATCCCCATGTGTTTGAATTGGATAATGGCGGGCTTATGGTTAGCTTCACCTTTTCGGAAACTGTGGATACCATCCTGCCAGTAGCACCAGAAACGCTATATGAGATTGAGGGAGAGACTATTTCTCTATGGGCGCTGACTTTCGTTAGTCTAACAAAAGAGGAAAACCTTGGCTTTTTGGAGTACCACAAGGCTTTGAAACAATTACAACCCTACATTGTGGAAACGAGAGGAGATCACATATTAGTTCGCGGCCTGAGTTTGGCAGAGATGGAGCATATTCTGGCAAAGCAATAAATTTGCTTTACCGCTACTTTGGGACAAAGTGTCCCGAAGTGATATAGCTACTATCAAAATTATTTCATTTATGATGCTGTGGGTATTGCCCCATCCAGTTTCATATAAACACATTCAAACATTTAGGAGGAAAAGTCATGGGATTTTTTAGCAAGTTATTTAAGGGCCCTGAAATTGACATGGAAAAGAGCAACGCAAATGCAAAGAAAATGCGTGCTCTATTTAATCAGGTTGTAGAGAACGGGGACAATTACAGACTGATTTTCGGATATACCGAGGATGTGAGCCGGTTTAACTATGGCTTTGTTCATGGGAGCAAAACAAAGATCGGAAATTTAATTGTCGGCTGGAACGAAGCCAGCCAGACGATTGTGGTTGTTCCCACAGTACCCGATCTTTCCGGCTGTGGCGATCCGACCTACTATCGCCGTTCTGAAATTTTGAAAGCCTATCGGAACAAATACCCTACCGATGCTTTTATCATTTATCCAGACAAAAAAGGATACATTGGCATCAATGCCTATGACTGGCTGGAAGATGAAAAGCTGTATGTTTATGTATCACAGGATGATGAATTGGCCGCTTTTACCGACTTCTTTATGAATCGCTTTGCAACAAAGTGAGGTAAAAGATGCCTATTGGAGAAATCGGAGCGTTCCTGCTGTTTCTTGTGATCGTGTTTATAGTTGGAAATCTATGGTTTCATTTCGTAGAAGCAATTCTGCGGCAGATTAAAAAGCTATTTACACGTCACAAAAAACCTCCGGCATGGCATCCGCTCCCCCCGGACAAGGAGGATTGAAAATGTTCGATATAGACGAGATTAGGAAACAGGCACTCGCTTCTATGAGAGAAACCATGGAAAAGAACGAGGAACGAATTAGCAAAATTGAGGTTCCCAGCTCTGAAAAAGGCGCATCTGTGTCTGCCGCCGAAGTGGAAGAACAGATTGCCGCTAATACTCAACGTCAAGTAGAAATTCTTGGACAGATGTTTGGGCCAGATAGTATGGCTCAAATGGCTGTTAATGAGGAATTGCTGCAAAAGATGGTAAATGATAAAGTTGCTGAGGCAACTTCAGCTACTGCTGGGGACTTGATGGGACAGCTTTTCGGAGAAGATATGGGCATACTTGCGGCTGCTCTGGAAACGCTGGAAATGGAAGATGCGGACGATGAGGAAGAACTCTCATTCGATCTGGAACTGGAAGAAAAGCTCTATACTACCTTGGAAGAAACAATGGCCCGGCTTGAGGCCATGCCTGAGCCAGAAGCGATCCCATATCAAAAAGACGATGTAAAATGGGAACGCTTTGGCATCCTGCTGTCCGGTATTTTATCGACCCTTAACAGTCACGATCTGGATAGTATGGATGTGGAGGAACATATTCCTGTTATGGAGCAGAAAATCGTGTCCCTCGTGCGCCGCTCCTGGGGGATAGATGGCCGGAGTGATCTGCTGGACATGATCCGTTATCTGGCGCAGGAGGGTTATATCCTGCGGTATCAGCTTTATAGTGAGGCATCTTCGCCGGAGGAACTCATGGACGAAACTATGGACGAGGATGACCGTGAGTCTACCTGCCGGGCATGGAGGTTTGCACAACGGTATAAAGGTCAATATGCTCCCGGTTTTATGGCTGGATGGGATATTGGCCGGGCGGCGATGCTGACACGCTGGGGATGCTATTTAGGCTGGATCACAGAAAGCGAGGCTGTTGGTATTCTGTGGGATCTCTCCCAAAAGGTTGTTGAGGAACTGCATAGCTGGCGCGAATTTGCGCAATCTTATCTTTTTGGCGGTCTGATGTGGAAATTGCTATGCGGTGACAGCTCCGCAGGAAGTTACCTGGGTTATCTTGCAGACGCCGCCACAGACCTATTGACTGGAAAAGCAGAGCAGGATAACGGACAATGGCGTGATTGCCCTTGGCCTGCACAGAGAAAAATTGGTTTCACATTATAAATCTTTTTGAAAATTTGTTGCTATTCATCAGCCGCCAACGGAAACGGCATATAAAAAAACCGTTGGCTTGGCGGCTGTGTTGATGCACGCCTAAACTAAAGTTAAGCGGCGGTTTTGAAATTAACCATTTCAAGGCCGCCGCCTTTTTATATCACACGGCGGTAACAAAGGAGGTACGTCGTGTCCCGCACAATCCTTACCCGCCCCTCTAACTTATCAAAAAAAGCCAGGGCCCCGGACAAGGATATTTTAACCGTAGTTGCGAAAATTGTTATAATGTAGGTGAATATCTCAATTTATGCGCTTGCGCGGCTTTATGTCGTGCAGGCGCATTTTGTTATCCGTACTTTGAGACAAAGTGTCCCAAGGTGCGGGACGGCCCTCCCAGGTGCCGCTCCCCGCCGGCCCTCCATTTCGTTTCCCCTCAACCCGAACAAAACGAAATGGAGGACAAGCTATGACAACCATCAATCTGAAAGATTTTTATTATTGGTACATACAGGATCAATTTATCGAGGTTGCTGACGAGGTGGCCGAGGCTCTCACCGCCAGCAGACGCCAGGAGGCCGCCTATGTGGAGCGGGCCCGGTACAACAAGGCATATTATTCCCTGGACTGTGATGACGGGATCGAATATTCCGCCTGCCAGCATGAGCCCAGCCCCCAGGAGCTCCTGGATCGCAAGGAAATGTTTTTCCGGCTCTGGAACGCGCTCAACTCCCTGCCGGAGCTCCAGGGCCGCCGGGTGGATGCCCACCTCATTCTCGGTAAAAGCTATCGGGAGATCGCCCGCGAGGAGGGCGTGGATAAAAGCGCCGTTAGGTGCTCCGTCCTCTGCGGGATCAAACGCATGAAAAAATATTTGCGGGAAAATTTCTAAAAAGCATCTCCATTACCCCCTGTTTTTCTGGTGGTATATGAGAGGTAGGTTGCCTACCTCTCCACAGCAGGACGGCGGCGGCTCCGAGCATAGCGCGGGGAGCCAGGCGGCGGGTGCGCGGTGACTTCTCCACAAGAGAACGAGCGACCAACACCTGCGCCGCAGGTGGGCCGGGCCATCCCACGGCCACGATCCGCCACAGGACAGGCTGGCCGCCTGTCCCTCCGGGCCGCTGTCTCCTGCTGTGTGGGAGTGCTGCGCCGAGTATGGTTGTCTTTGGACAGGTCAAGGAAACGGGCGCGGCCTCCCTCTATCTTATGAAAGCGGGGCCTGCTTTATGAGCAGGGCTCCGGCTGGCTTCGAGACATTTTGTCCCGAAGTCCCGGTCAAAACAAGGGCCAGCACTTTCGCGGTGCTGGCCTTTGTCATTTCTGAAATGGGAGGTATTCTATGCACGCACAGACCAAATACAAAAGCGAAATGAAAACGGCTGTACTTGGTGATCGGACAATTACTATTAAAAATCTTACTCCCATTCTGCCCCCGCAGGAACGGGAAAAGCGCAGGCGCGAGGTGGAACAACAGCTTTTTGACGTGTTCCGCAAATATGCCGGACAGCGGGGGTAGTCAAAGGCATCCTTGTTGAATGGGGGCGGCAGAGGTATAATATAATTGTAGGTTGGCTCCCGTATAAACGGAAGGGAGCTAATTATGGATAATAGAATAGATGCAATTTACGGGCGGCAGTCGATTGACAAAAAGGATAGTATCAGCATTGAAAGTCAATTTGAATTTTGCCGGTATGAACTAAAAGGCGGTGAAGCGAAAGAATACAAAGACAAGGGATATTCCGGGAAGAACATAGAACGCCCCGACTTCCAGCGGCTTCTGAAAGACATCCGGGCCGGACTGATCCGGCGGGTGATTGTTTACAAACTGGATCGGATTAGCCGCTCCATTGTGGACTTCGCAAAGCTCATGGAACTGTTCAAGCAGTACAACGTGGAATTTGTCTCCTGCACCGAAAAATTTGATACGTCAACCCCGATGGGCCGGGCGATGCTCAATATCTGCATCGTGTTCGCCCAACTGGAACGGGAAAGCATCCAGATGCGTGTGCAGGACGCTTTTTATTCCCGGTGTGCCAAGGGCTACTATATGAGGGGCCGGGCTCCATACGGTTTTGATACGGAGCCCATCGTCATGGACGGTATCAAAACAAAGCGGCTGGTTGAAAACGCTGAGATGGACTACGCCGAGCTTATGTATGAAATGTATGCCGAGCCGGAGAACTCCTACGGCGACATTACCCGGTATTTTACCGAGAATGAAATCATGGTGTATGGAAAGACATTGAAGCGCGGCTTTGTGGGCCAGCTTTTGAGAAATCCGGTTTACGTCCAGGCCGATATGGATATTTACGAATATTTCAAGGCCCAGGGCGCGAAAATCGAAAGCCCGCCGGAACTGTTCACAGGTGAATTTAGCTGTTACTTGTACCAGGGCCGCGAGGGGGAGGAAAACATTCTGGTGATTGCGCCCCACAAGGGCCGCATCCCCTCGTCCCTCTGGCTGGCCGTCCAGCACAAGCTGTCCCAAAATACCACGTTCCAGAATGGCCGCAAATGCCACAATACATGGCTGGCCGGGAAAATCAAGTGTGGATGCTGTGGGTATGCGCTGGCCAGTCTGAACGCTCCAAACGGTGTCACTTATATGCGGTGCAAGCAACGCATGGAAAACAAAAGCTGTCAAGGGCCCGGCACTCTCACAAAGCACGACTTGGAAAAATCGGTCTATGAGGAAATGGTTAAGAAGATGCGGGAATTTCAAACGCTGAAAGGCAGTAAGGCGGAGGGGTACAATCCCAAACTGACCGCCGCCCGCGCTAAACTTGCCAAAATCGAGGGCGAGATTGAAAAGCTCATTGACACGCTGACCGGGGCAAACCCGCTTTTGTTGCAATACGCAAACAGCCGGATTGAAGAACTGGACGCGGAACGGCAAAAGCAGTTAAAGCTGGTGGCCGACCTCACCGCTAACTCTGTTTCTTCCTCACAGGTCGATAGCATAACGGGATATTTAAGCCATTGGGAAGATGTGAGCTTCGATGACAGGCGGCGCGTTCTTGACACGCTGGTTTCAAAAGTTGAGGCCACTCGCACCGAACTTGCTATTGAATGGAAGATCTAAAACTTTTCACTTTGCATTGTACCCTTGTCAAGAACGCTTAATGTTTTTGCTATATAGTTTAAGTTATTTTCGTAAAATAAAAAGCTAATAATACAAAATCTCAACAGGATATTTCTGTTTTGTATATAATGACGTGTGTTATATTGTAAAAGCTGTATGTATAAATCCATAAATATCTTATAAATTGTAATTTTTATTGACAAAAAACACAATTATGATATTATTGCGAAAAATGAATCTTATATAGCAAATTATTACTATTAATTCGAATAACAGAGGGGGTAGAGTTTCTTGCTAAATCGACAAATTGAATTTACATTAGATCACAACCATCAGACATTTCAAAAGTTGAGCAATTCGCATTCTCATGACAGTTTGGAAATCATGTTATGTCTTTCTGATGGTGGAACATTTTGTGTAGAGAACTATTTGTTTCCTTTGTATCGAGGAACACTTGTATTGATTCAGGGAGGTGTAAACCATCATTGCATTGTCGATGTATCTTCATTTGAGAGATATTCGCTTAGAATCCCATATCATACGCTTGATGTAGTTTCCTCGCTTCAGACAGATTTCAAGGCTGTTTTTGATAACTCTGCCCTCTCTATTAATCTTACAGAGGAGCAGGTTTGTACTCTCCATGATTTAATGGACAAATGCCTTTCGTGCGGCATAGATTTTGGAGAAGACTTTAAAAGAGTTATCTTTTTCTTTCAGATATTGCTTTTTGTAGGGCAAATGATGCGGTCAGCTCCTCAAAGTGGCGAACCAAGTATGTCAAGAGATTATAAAAAAATACTGCCTGCAATGCAGTATATTCATGATCACTATGACGAAGATATCAATGTGGAGCAGCTTAGTAGAATATGTTACTTGAGCAGGTATTATTTAAGTCATTTATTTCACGAGGTAACTGGATTCAGTATAAAAACATATATAGTTAACTATCGCATTCGTCGTTCCTGCGAATTACTTAATAATGGCTGTTCAGTTCAAGATGCTGGAATTTCAGTTGGTTTTTCGAACAGCGCATACTTTATTCAGACATTCAAGCGTATTGTAGGTATCACACCCGGGAAATATGCGCAGGAATACTATCATTGAATGTTGTACTTATTATTTCTTATGCTCTATTTTGACCCGGTTTAACGATTGAAGAAGTCCCCGTTGGATTCCTCTCTATGATAGCAATC
>OGYE01001311.1_pt1 | contig 16219 bp, 20 predicted proteins | sample 1576471 | NCBI WGS metagenome assembly OGYE01 (sample SAMEA3541532, study PRJEB24748) | human gut metagenome | biome: human gut; feature: human-associated habitat; material: faeces | place: China | collected 2012
ATCCTTTCAAGTCTTTCAACGCTTTCAAACCATCTTTAGTCTGCTCACCATCCAACGTTTTACCAAAATTTTCCTTTTTTAGGAATATTTCCTATCCTCTTATGAACAAACTTCGACCATTTCATGAACAAACTATGAACACACTATTACTAAATTATTAAATAACAAGTGATATATGAACAAACAATTAACACACTATTACCACGCTATGAATATTCTATTAACAAATCACTATAATTATATGACCAAACTATGAATTATTAACAATTTGTAAACTCGAAAACTTTAAGTAAATTTATATTGACATATTCGGCGGTGTGTGGTATAATATATACAGAAACAAGGGGAATGCAAATACAAAAAACCCGACCGTTTCGACGCTCATTGACAACTATATACAGCGCGTAAGGCGTGAGCCTTTGCATATACATTAAATTTCCTATAAGGAAGAAAGAGGTAAATCATGAAAATTCAGTACACTTATGAATGCCCCGATTGTCACACCACGCACCGCATTGACATCGACACGGACGAGATGTTAAAACTTCCCGTCAAATCATTGTCAGACAGCGAACTGCGCCGTGCAATAGGTTTCGAGCGTTCCCGCATTCGTTCCAACCATCCCGAAGCCGACAGCGCGCGACTTGCCGAACTTATGACAGAATACACCGAGCGCGGTGGCAAGACGCGCGAACGGGTCGCAGAAATTAAAGCGATCGAAGCCCTTAAAAATGGAACGCTTACCGAATGCACGCCCGAAGAAATAGCCAACGCTGTCCGCCGAATCAAACGCAAGATAGCGAACGCCGGAAAAGCCAACCCGCCGGAAGATACGGCAGAACTTGAAAAGGCTGTAAAACTTCTTGAACTTGAACAGGCAAAACGGCGAGTAGCTGCAATGATGGCAGAGATCGGAATAGAGGGTTGACCCCTCTATTCCATCCGTAAACATTAAAAGGAGATTAAGAAATGTATAAATTAATTTTACACAAGCACGCGCAATGTGGTTTCGATGGTTATTCAAGCGAAAACCACGAACGTATATTTTACTCATATAGCACGCCAATTTATAGCATATATAAAGAGCGTGATGGCAATTTGACATCATTCCGCATCCAATGCATTAACGCCCCGCGACATTCAGCCACGACGGCGAAGCAAACGACATGGTCATTACATGAAGAACTACTACAGCATGACTGCGCGCGCTACGTTCGGCAGCTGTTGCAGAAATGTTGTTCCGGTGAAAAAATTTTCATTCTGCGCGATATGGAGAACGGTATCTGGTGCGTGTTTGCCGGCGATAAATTACTGAGGACATTCACCGCATGAACGGCAATGAATATACGAGCGCTATAATGATTATATTTATAGTGTTTCTTATGATAGCATTAGTATCTATCGTCGGGGTAGCTATAATATTACGGTAATTTTAGCGAAATCCTGTGCATAATCACTAAAAGGTTATGCACAGGATACAGACTTAGTAACAGGATGTTAACAATTCATTCACAAAATGTTCAAAATGTATCAATAAGTTGTTAACATTCTGTTCATAGTCTGTTTACACTCTGTTAACAATTTTCTGTTAACAATTTGTTCATAATTTATTCACATTTCGTTCATATTTACAATCGCAGGGTAAAATTTCCAATATTATAATCGCAGGGTAAAATCCCTACAAATACAATCGCAGGGTAAAATTCCTGCAAAATCTAAAATAAAAACCATAGAAAGAGAGAATCACAAAATGTCAATTCTTAACGTCAATCAGCTTACAATCGCTGGCCATCTTGTAGCTAAGCCCGAAACGTTTACTTACGGTTCAAAGAAAGAACAGAAAACCGGATGCTCGTTTACACTTGCCGTAAACAATAGACAGACCGAGGAAACAACATTCATCCGTTGTTCGGCATTCGGTGGAACGGCAGATTTCATTACAAAGTATTTCGACAAAGGCTCGGCCGCATTTATAAACGGACAGCTTTCAATCCGTAGTGAAAAATCCGACGAAAAGACAAAGAGCGGAAAAGAGATTTACAAAACATATGTTTCATGCATAGTTGACCGTGTAGAATTTATAGACGGAAAGAGCGATGACTAATAAATATAATCCGTGTGGACATCCATGTGGGGAGTGTCAAACTCCCCATGCTCCACTCGCAAATGACATTAAGCAAGCGCGTGAATCATGCAGTGCGTATAACAGATGTACAAAATGGTTGAATTGGTTCAAAGTCGAATGGTCATTAATTAGACTATTATCTGATAGGAGAATAATGAAAAGGAGAAAATAATGAACAAAGAAACTCTTAAACACAGAATTGAATATGCGCTTGAACATATTTATAAATATGATATAGAAGTAGAATATGTTATTTGGACTTACGGTGAAATAGCCGTCAGAAGTAAAAAAACTGATGAATTGATATGTTTTTACGCGGAAACCGGAACAGTCAGAAATTATGATATAAAAGGTGTACATAATTTAATTCACTCCATAGAATCACGGGATATATAATATGGAACTAACACCTCAACAAGAACACATCCTCAGAAACGCTATAAATAAACATAATCAACGAATCAGATATAGAAACGACAAACTCAAATGGCAAGAAAAGCTTATAACCGTAGAATCAATAAAAGAAGACTTAGACAAGGGCGAGAAATTCACAGATTTCAACGACGCTATAGACTATATAAATTACAAAACAAAGACCGCTAACGTCACAATGGATAATCGTCGCCTTGCTGAATTTGCCGACCCGAATTCAGACGCTGGATACTACATTACAGGTGAATTCGATGTACCACCGTCCAATGATAACGGCTTTTCGGATTGGTTGGAAAAAGAGTTTGACAAGGCAAAAGATAACGCAAAAGCTAATGACAACGAGAAACAGCGTGAAGATGATATAGCAGCATTGGAAGAACGTAAAAATGAAATACTTTCACACTTGAAAGGTGGGTTTAACAAATGAAATTTCGACGTAATCATACACACGATAAAAAAGCATTTGTAACTTATTCTTTTGCCGGAATTGAATCCGCTACAAAAGAACGTTTGGATTTTTTCGACTAAGGAAAGGATAATTTAGTTATGTACGATTTTCATTCAGACCGCTTGAAATATCTCATGGAGAAAATAGACCGAGACGGTATAGACAAACTTCATAAATATATATTTGTCGACAGTGATTTTTGTTTCGCCCCCGCGTCTATTAAATATCACGATAGCGAGCCTGAGGGTCTTATAAAACACTCACTTGAAGTCTATGATAAACTCCGTGAATACCGCGACAGACTTTATTTAGAGAATGAAATCCCCGAAGACAGCCTTATAATCACATCTCTTTTTCACGATATATGCAAATGTAATTGCTATAAACCTGTCACGAGATGGACTAAAGTAGATGGTAAATGGGAGTCGTATCAATCTTATGAATGGAACGAAGAAACACCATTCGGTGGGCACGGCTCTAAATCTGTATATATACTTCAATCGTTCATACCGCTTAAAATAGAAGAGGCTCAAGCAATCAACTGTCATATGGGCTTTGCGTCGGAATATGACAAAAGAAATATAAGTGATGTATTTTCGCATAATCCGCTGGCGTTTTATTTGCACATGGCGGACAGTGAGGTTGTATATAGTAAGGAGTGGAATAAATGAGAAGAGCGTTTCATATTGATGATTTATGGGATTATGGGGCTTTGATTGCATATGCTATTGACCGTGGTATAGACGTTACGCGCGCAAGTTGGAACGGTATAGAACACGACGATTATGCTTATTTTATAGGGTATGACAATCGACGCTTATATAAACGCAAAAAGGCGATATTAATTGAATGGGGATTTGAGATTGTAATTCCGGAATTTCGTTCAGAAGAAGATGGGTCGGTATCAATGTACATTATGACCAAATATGACGACATACAAAGCTGTAGATAGTAAGGAGTGGAACAAATGAAAGTTGCATTGATTTTGAACGATGAAGTGCAGTTCGCAAGATTGTTAGCGTATGCGGCGGAACATGAATTATGTGTACATTCATGTATTAGGTCAAAAAGCGCCCGTGAAGAGTGCGGCTATGTTATATCATGGGTAAATAGACAATGTTATTGCCGACCTATAAAGGAATTGAAAGAGGAAGGATATTATATAACTGATGATGTTCACATTTATCTTGGTGATTGGGGCGAATACGAACTCAAAGTAGCCATCGAATATGAATATATACGCTTTTAATAATAAATCATATACGCTAAAAGACTTAACCGCTCTTTCGGAATACCTACACGGGCAAAACTGTGTAGGTATTTCTACTATAAAGAAACGGTTGCAACGCGGTGAGACGGATTTAGACGAAATAATAAAACCTAAAGTAAAAGCATTCACTGAGATAGATTACTCTCCTATATTTTATGTCGCTGATTTTGAAACATCATCTAACTTAGAAACGAATGAATGCGGCGCATATCTCGCTTGCGTAGTAAAAGCCAATTTTAATAAAGGATTATCCACACCTGATTCATGGGACGTTGTAGAACCATGTTTCGACTGTCGCTATCCGAAAGACCTCGGTGATTATTTTTACACACTTTATAAGCAAGCGGAGAAACGCAAAAAGAGGACACTTATATTTTTCCATAACCTCGGATTCGATTTTTCTTTCGCGCGTAATTGGGAATCTCTCATGAATCAGCTTATGATTACAAAATCATTTTCTGACGGGAGTAATCCATGGAGACTTGCATTTGGAGACGGTGAAAAAGTTTGGCTTGAGATACGATGTTCACTTAAACTTCTACACCGTTCGGTCGGTTCAATCGGTGATATGATAGGACATCCCAAACTCGGTTATGATTATAATGAATTTCGACTTCCTACAGATAAACTTGAAAAATACGATTATGAGTATTGTTATAATGATTGTAAAGTAACAGCGTGTGGAATCATGGAAGAATGTAAGAATTGGTTTTGGATTAAAAATATAAAGGACATTCCGCTCACATTTACATCGTTTACGCGCAAGAACAACAAAGCTATTCTATCATCAGAATTGGAAAAAGCATGGAGCAATTACTGTGTTGATACATTTCCCATGAATTTTGACCAATATCAAATTATGCGCGGAGTGTATCAGGGGGCTTATACACACGCGAATACATTTTTCCGTGGAAAGCTATGCGCTTTAGTACATTCATTTGATGTATGTTCCGACTATCCATCACAGTCAACGCAGATGGATTTTCCCGACACTAACGGAGAATTATATGTAAATGAACCGCTGCGGAATCTATGGAACGGGTTATATGAGGAATGTATAGAATCGTCATTGTTAGATGATGTTGAGGCCATAAAAATGCGTCATGTTCTTGTGTCGGGGAAAATGTTTCACGGTATATTTACGCTAAAAAAATTAAAAATTAAAAATTACGGTTATAACTATATGCCCATTATTTCAGCGTCAAAGACTAAATCAAAAGACGGATTAGGTGAAATCGAATATAATAAAAAATCCCATGGTTACAAATTGTTAGAAGAAATGGTATCTGAGTATAACCGTCTTATTGATAATGGTAGAATTATCAGCTATGACGAATGTACCATATATGCAACAGAAGTCGATATTGTGAATATACTCAAAATGTACGATGTTGAATCTATATCAGCTGAATGTTTATTCCTCAATCACGCTAAATCGACGGGCGGTATAAATGAATTGGTCGAGCGTAACATTATATATGCAAATATGAAAACCGCGCTGAAAGCTATATCAAACGGTAAACGTCCCGATGAAACATTGTTGAACAGTATTCCCGAAAAATGGCTCTCTGACATAAAATCAAACGCCGAGCCAAAAAAGTTGGCTAAACGTTATCTTATGCTGTCAAAGAATATGTTTAACGCGCAGTATGGAATAGACGCGACCCAGCTTGTATTCGGTGATACTCTTATTGATGAAGATTGTATAACGTCAAACACAGAATCGCTTAGCCGCGAATCATTCGAGCGTTATTATAACGAGACTATGATAAAACTCGGTAAGGAGCGTTCCGACCGAGGTTTGTTTAAGCGCGTTAAATCGTCGTACATCGTGGGAATTTATATTACAGCATACGCGCGGAGGCACCTTGTATTATTCTCTCATCTTATATTCACAAAAACTCCATATATCATTGTATATTGGGACACCGATAGCGCAAAACTGTATCACCCCAATGAATCAGCTGTTACATTTAACAAACTTCTTAATGTAGTATCGAAATTTAATAATGGTGTTATGGAGCGCTGTCGAAAATCTAAACATTCACAAGTACAAGAAAATAAATGGGGTTTGGGGAAGTTTGATTACGAAGAAACATATGCGTATTTCACAGCACTCAATTCAAAACGATATATGACGTTCGATGGCGAATTAGATGTAAAGACATCGGGACTTGTGCAAGCTACAATAAAAGTATCTGTTGTTCTTGATTATTTATATAAAAATAGCGAATCATGGCTACTTTCTTTTAAGGCTCTTATGCGAATTATGTGGAAAACAAATACAATGTTCGACCAAAGTGTTTCGGGGCGTACATATTTAGATAGACAGAATCAAGGAAAGTGGTCGGATGAGTTTGGACAATATTGTGGGGCTGTAATTAAAAACACAGATTACGAGTTCAAAATGCCTATGAAAAAAGGACTTTTTTGGACAAACGAAAAATCTGCGTATCTTCACTATGACGAAGTATCGGAATATGTATTTGGTAATAAACTTGACACAGAGCGAACGACTTTTTATATGTTTGACGAGGGTATAGGTATAGTGTATTATCTGAATGGTAAAAGAAATATAATGTTTTGCCCTTGTGATATATCAAAATTCAAACATGGTATTTTGCTTAGTGATTCCATGTCCGACCTAACGGAGGATTTAGCATGAAATATTATGAATTTACCTTAGCCAATTTTCCCAACTGTTCTTATATTTTCTTATTCGGCGGACGTTCATCTGGTAAAAGCACATCGGTTGCGAAATATTTGAAAGAGAAATACGACGCTGATAAATCCGAATTTGTAAGAGTATTCCGAAACTATACCGCTATGCGGAGCGCGACCACATGGTTTAGTCTGTTTAACGATGAGACAACCGATATTGTATTCGACCGTCAAAAATATCTGTATAACGGTGTACCTTTTGGTCACGGCATTGCACTTTCTAATGAGGAAGTAGCGTCTAAAAGTTCTCAATATCCCAATGTCGATACAATTGTATTTGACGAGTTTGTCATGATAGACCCATACGGCTACTATCCAAACGAACCCGAACATTTCATGTCTATAGTATCTACTGTATTTAGAAACAGAAGTGGGACAGTTATATTTATCGGTAACAATATGAATGAAATGTCAAAATATAATCCGTTCTTTCGGTTTTTCGGTTTGGATTGGGAATCTGTAAATCCAAAGTTGGGGGAAACTATATTTTGGAACGCGTCCGGCTTTGAAAATGGCGCGAAATGCGCTATGGAGTTTATTCCCGTTGCATATGAAAGTGAAGATGAAATACCCGAAATGCAACGTGTAGCCGGAAATGATGTTGCTACCACAGGCTCATTTAAGAAAGACCCCGAAATTAAACCGCAATTATTCAAAGACTACCATTGGATTTATGTTTTTGAGTATAACAAGGTTAAAATGACAATGGGATTCAGCGTTAAGAATCGTTGCTTGCTTATCGGCGAATACCACGGTAAGCACGCCCGCAACCGACCGCGGATAAATACCCGCCCGGTCGACACGTTCCGTTTTTACAACTCAAAAGCGTTTACTGTTGCTATGGAGCGTATAGGCAATAAATGGGGAACGGCTTATGAAAACGCCCGTGTAAAAGCAGCGTGGTTAGATATAATAAAAGGAGAGGTATAAAAACCCTCTCCTTTTTAATTATATGGCTCTTACGCCATCGCGGTGTTTAACACTCGCTCATAATTACAATAAAGCTATTGAACCATCGTCGAACAAACTAACAACCAATGTTACAGATTCTCCGGTTAGTTTTTCACCGATGTATCTGCACGTCGTTTCGTTTCCCCCTGTTCTCTTACAAACCGTTATTCTAAGGGGGATAAGCTGCCCTGTTACGGTTTCACTGTCATATATCGGCTTATCGTTAGTTATACACTCTTTCAATATTTTATAACACTTTTTGCCCGTATATGTTTTAGTACCGCGCTTTATAATTCCATTCGCTGAACGTGTAACCAATATTACACTATTAAAACCTACGGTATCAGGATAAACACCACTGCCGAAATTAGGCACGCCGTCAGCGGTTACTCTACAATTATGAACATCGGCTATAAGAGCTGAAAACTTTATATATGCAACGTCGTTGTAAAGGATAGGATTTATATAAAGCCCGGCAGGCGCGGTCTGAGTCGTAAATTTATACATTCCTATCATCTCTTTATTTTCGTTAAAGTAAATTACATTAGCATAGTCCGCCGCATTAAGCGGGTTAGTTATAACGATATCATCCGTGGCTGGGCAAACGGGTATAAAGTCCGATGTGAATGAATTGGTAATGGACGATGAAAATTCGCCCGTGTTTACATTATACGCGCCTGTGGTATATCCACCAACAGTTACGTTATCATAAAGTGCCAAGTCTTTAGAGCCGTCCATATCACGCCATGTAATTTTACGCTTGTACACAGCGTTATCGTCTGTGGTTGTGCTTGATATTGTAGTTTTGAAAGATTCGGGCGCGTCAAACCAACTATAATCTGGTTCACCGCTTACAACAGGCAACGTCTCTATATCTACCATTCCGGTGTCCTCGGTGAGGTTTGTTATATTAATTGCGGGCGATATCTTAGTATTAAGATTTACATTTATTCTTATATAATACCCATTAGCAGGCATTGTGAATGTTGTGGGCGAATTGCCTGAAATCAATTGACTGACAAAGTTTTTGTTTTCATCGTACACAATTATGTATTGAGAATCATCTATTATATGACTACCACTTGGTTTTCCGAATCGTATAGCATATTTTTTAAGCGGTCTGACAGGTATATATGCAGAAATGTAATTATCGTTAGAATAAACCTCCGCTCCTGTTGTATTCTTAAGTTTGTAGTTAAGTTTCGCCCCACTACCCCATACGTCCCACATATTAAGACTGTCATGGTCTATGGAGAAATCTTGATGAAGTTGAATTGTCTTTATAAGACTTGATATCTCAGCGGCGAAGTCATTATATTTTTTAGTCATATCAGTCTCAAATTTCTGAACCCGTGTAGTTATCCGCGATTCAAACGTCGCTATATCCTGCTGCACATTACCCTGAAATGTCGCCATTTCTTGATTTATTGCAGTTGTAAAATCCGTTATATCTTTACGCAACTCAGCTGCCCAATCCTCACTTTGCGTAAGTGATTCGTTAAGTTTTTCTACAACCTTACCGAGAGTTTCAAGATACGAAATTGAATCATCGAACGTAAGCGGAATTACAGGTTGTACCCAAAAATTAAGCGGTGTTATTGCCATTGTATATACCTCTCTTTGTTAAAATATCCCCATAAACAGAGGATTTAATTCGTCTATAATCATCATATCGATATTCAGTATTTCAGCTTTTGCCTTGGCTAGTATCTCCGACGGGTAAAGTCTACCGTCGTTTCCGGTGAAAATTCTTGCAATGTCAATCGTTCTAAGATTATTATCAGTTGTCTTTTCCTCTGTCGTTCCACCATGAGTGCGTTTATTTCCGGTTGTACCGTTGTTACTGTTATTTTCGAATGTAACATCGGTCGCATATTTTCCGATTTGAACATTTTCAAAATTCAACGGTGACATCGGTGTATCGCTGTAAATACGTTGGTTGTTGTCAGTATCCGAATGTGTCCCTGCGTCCGTAATAGTACGATTATCGGTTGTGTTATTACTTCCGTCGCCTTTATCATTTATAGTACCTTTTTCGGTTTCCGTTCTATTAACATTCTGAAATATATTCTGTTTTAGAAATTCAACTTGAATGTCATACAACTGATTATAATACGGCATTATCTCATTCATTTTCATGTTAAGGTAATGTTTGAACAACGCCGGAGTTTCAAAACCTATTTCACGGTATGCATAATGCTTATAAATTTTGTCGTTAAGTAGTAAACGGTATGATTCCTGATGCATAGGATAAGTATCCATACCTAAATCGTAACCGCTTTTAATCAGCGTTTGAAGTAGTGTCGTGTATTTCGCCATACTGCATACCTCCGTTCAGAATCTCATTAATGTTACGACGCTCGACGGAAATGTTTATTCCAAACATCTTATTCGCGACTTCGCACGCCTGCTGACGTGTGATAAGACCCGCCTCTGCCATATATCCATAATGTTCGGAATTAACTTCGATTTCTGACGTTTGCACTTGTGCCCGTTTGAAATCCATTGAATTACCGATTCCGAGATACGTCAAAGCTTCATGCCATGTGTTCTTTTTCTCTTCATCGAGTTTGTCTGCAAGGTACGGAGCAGCTGTGTTAAGAACTGAGAGGTTTGACAATTCAATATCTTTGTTCGCGTATATAACGGGCATGAAACCGTCATACTGCATATACATATTTTTCATTGTAAGCAGCTGTTCCTGTTCACACTGTACAAGAATTGGCGTGCGCTGGGCGTGAACGTTCATAATAATAGTACGCTCTATCTCTGTAAGTTTCTTAGCAAAATATATGAGTATGGGATATGTAGAACGTTCTATGTAATTATTTCTGATATATACGCATTCATTTGCGTCTTTGAGAAGATTTATTCCTATGCTATAACAATTGAATCGCGTGGGATTCTCATAAAAATTTATATCCCCCGACGGTGCGACACGCAAATTGAGTAGTCCGTATTCCGAATCTGTGAAACAAGCGCGCCCATCCTCATTGAGCGTCTTTTCAAGAAACCGCTCGTTCATTGTTTCGGGGAGATTATTCCACTTATAGATAGACAATGCCAACAGAACAAGACGCGAAAAATATGTGTCGAATATTGTAGTCTGTTCTGTCATTCCCGCTATCCATTCATTGTTCGCGCCTTTGAATCCTACAGGAATTTTCTTATTTGCCATTAGTATCACCTACAATTTCATTGGTATAGTCACCGTAATTTCCGACATCGTTTATATGCCAGAATGTAACGCCCTTATTAAAAATATCCTCTATAAAGCGCAATTCTGTATCAGTCGGTGCGTATGAATTCTGTGCTACGGGCGCTATGGTTATCTCGGTTGTTTTGACGTAATTCCAATTTGTTCTGCCTGTGAGGTTCGGTGTCTTAAACATATTTGTCGCGTAACCATATTTGGAAAGATAATTATCATATTTTTTTACTTCGGATAATGGTGGGCACATATGGCGGACAGTAACTTTCATCATATTATGCTGAGCGACATAAGCGTTGTCTATTGTCATATTCATAGCCTGTGACGGTAAATTACACTTATCCGATAGATTAGCCTCTAATTCGGCTAATTGCATTTCATCGCGTGCCAGCGCTCTAACAGCGTCCGTAATTTCTGATACGGATTGTCTACCCGCTCCGATTGCTCCCGTTATTCCGCGCGTCGCGTTGGACGTTGCCGCTATTCCCTTAACATTGGCGGGAGATATTGCTAAATTTAACATTCCGGTTGCGGCCGCGCTTGCCGTATCAATACCTCCCATAAGTATATCTACGTTAATTTTATCACGGGCGTTTTTAAGCTGTGCCGCTGTTACGTTTCCATTTAACGCTTTCCATATCATCGCATTATCTTTTTCAAACGGAATTGAATACGATGCCTCTACAGATATAGAATTGTTAAGATTTTGATACTCAGCGTCTGCAGATGCTCCAATAGTTGTTGACACGGCATAATGCTGCGGTATTAGTCGAGCTGACGCGGATGTATCGATTGCAATATCCGAAAATACAGAAACAGACGTAGAGAATTGTAATAGTTGCGGAAGTATATCTAACGAATTACCGTTTTGCCCGTCAATCACCCATTTACAGAATGGATAATGAAAAATTTTTCTGTTTCGTGGTGCATAGCCTGCAACGTTAGCAATCGAGAACGTATCTATAATTCTGTCGGATGTTTTAACGCCCGAAATAAACCATTGTGCATATCTTTTTTTATATAATTCAGTTGTTCCGTTTCTATCATAGAACACGGCTTCGCCTATGTGTTGGTATGGATTGAATAATATTCCCGTCGACGGAAATGTCTGTGGGTCAACAGTATCAAATATTCTATCGAAAACAGTAGCGTTCATACAAAAAACCGATATAATTGAATCAATTTGCCCGCTGAGGTTCATCACGGAAACAAAATCATTATAAGCAGCGAGTGTCTTAAAAACAGCGTATGAAATTCCCGCATTCACACCGTTAATAACTGACGAATACATAGCGTCAAATGTCGAACGTAAAACAAAGTCTCTCGCGCCGCTTGCCGTTTCCTTTGACTTATCCTCAAACTGTACATACGGTGTATTTATATTCGCTACTACGATTCGTTCACCTGTATCATCAGGTCCTGTACCCACCGAGTTTGGTGTAAAATTAACGCCATACCCAATAAAATCTTGAATATATTTATTAACTGTAATATGCTCTGTTTCTGTGTTATAAGCGTCGGAATCGTTGCTTGTATGTTCTCTCTCAACAAATGCCGACTTAATATTAAAACAGTCCCACCATGTAGTATATACATCCTGCTCAAAGTAAACATAACAAGCGTTTTGGTTGATATATTCTACTCCCGTTATAAAAGCGTAAAACCATTTAAGAGAAACGTTCTCGTTCATATAACGAATGTAGTTATACTGTTCCATAGCCTCTTTATTAGCGTTCACTTTGATAGCTTGCTTATCGCGAATGTATGTGTAGTTTTGTTCTACCCTCAAAGGGGAGGAGAAATAATTACTCTCCTCCGTCTTTGAAGTGAACAGGCGTATATCTTTATAATCGCTTTTCCACGGCACTCTATAGAATGCTATTGTTCCACTCGGCGTGTACGCCATAATATATTACTCCTCTACCATGAGCCTTATAAGTTCTATAAGGTCTTTCATGTTTACATAACCATCCTGATTTATATCGGACTGTACTTCGTTTACCTTTACATTCCAGCCTGAAAGAAAACGTGTGAGCGTAACAATGTCTTTCATGTTTACAAGATAATCGGTGTTGGTATCTCCGATTATATCAACAGCTTCGTTACAGTCCACAGGGTATATTCCGCCCTCTGTACCCTTAAAGCTATACTGCCATATTTTAAGATTGGGATATTTCTTCTGAAGTCCCTTGTGCGACTTAGTGCCATCGTCTATAGACGCAAGCCAAAGCGGGAAATTCAGATTATTCTTAAACTGAGTAGCGAGGAAATATTCGTTAGCGTAAATATACGCCTTGTATCCCGCTCCGATTATAGAATTGAGGAAAAGATTCACTCTACGAGACAGACCGTCTACATCTCCCATGAGAGATGTATCTTCGACATCGAGTGCTACACCGATGTCTATATTATCCTTGTAGGGCTTAAGAATCTGAATGAGATACTTAACTTCTTCAAGAGTCTCGGCTTCTGTTCTACCCATGAAGTACCAATAGACACCTATGTAGAATTTCTTTCCCGATATACGCGAACGAAATGCCTTTATGTGCTGTTCGAAAAGCGGGTCGGTAAACGGGAAATTATATTCCGCTGTTCTTCCCTGCCCCGCTTTGATTATCACAAAATCATTGTCTTTTATAACTCGGTCATAGTCAATATTCCGCTGATAAAGCGAAATGTCTATACCACGAAATTTTTTATTCATTTCAGTTTATCTCCTTTATCTACGCTTTCTATATTATTCTGTAACCGCTTCATAAGCGATTTCAGAAATTTGGGGCATGGTGCTCCCATAGACGATACATTTTCAAGAATAGATATCAATTCATTGATTATAAACCATGCCATTACAAGTATGCAAGAAATCGGGTCATAGTTGACACCAAACTTTCCACTTGTAAGAAATATCAAATAGTCAACCATCATTGCGCAAAATACAACCGCAATGTAAGAGGCTTTTTTCAATATTCCTTTTCTTCCGATTTTGGAAGATACTTCGCTGTTCACATATGCTTTCATAACACCTGTGATATAATCAGCTGTTACACATATAAGAAAACAGATAAACAATGCAAGAATAAGTTTCATATTTATATACCCACCCACCATTCCCTCTCGATTATTAAGATAGTATGCTTATTAAAAGCTCATCGAGCTTATCTTTTACTTGGAATTGTCTACAGTAAACGCGCCGATTATATCGTCACCGATTTTAAGAACAACCTGTGTTTTCTCTGATGCAGGGGTTGACTTCTTATCATAAGTAACTGTGTACTGATTTCCCGACTTATAGGTTACACTCACAACGGATGCGGATGTCGCCTGCCCATCTTTAGTGGCTGTTGCAGTAACGGTCTGATTATCAGGAATGTTATTACCCATAAGGAACAGAGAAACAGTATTGTTAAAGTCAGATGCATCTATAACAACATCGGTTGCCGTGTCGCTGAGAGTTACAGTGTCCTGTCCGGCTGAAAGCTGTGAGCCGTCTACTTTACCGTCGGCAATTGACGTAAATATTACAGCATTAGCAAGCGGTGATACGCTATAAGTCTGCCATACATTCCAAAAATATCTCCACTCCATACGCGCCGGATTGTAGAACGAACCTGTCTCGCGGAGAGAATCATAAATCTGGAAGAAACGGCGGTCGCACATAAGCGCATAAACACCGTCAATACCAAAATCGTCTACATAGATAACGCGACCCATAAAGTCGGCTCGCTCCATGTTAAACGCCGCCGCGAGTACATCCACATCGACAATAGAAGAAACAGCGGATGAAATAATTATCATCGTTTCCTCAGTGGGAGAGAATGTAATATACGGCTTGCCATCTCCCGATATTTCCGCATAACGGTTAAAGCGCGATGACGGGAATCTGAAATCAATGTAAGTCTGACGAACCTTACGCATAAACGCCTTTGCGGACGCCTCATCGGTCGGCTCTGCAACCTGTACAGTTGAAACATAGCCCTTTGCAAGCGCGCTATTTATAGTGTTCTTAAGAAGTGCAAACTCCTCGATGTTATCACCGTTGTAGAGCGAATTAATTACACCTGCGATAAGGTCATCGAGATCTTCCCACGAACGAAACGCAAGTTTAAGTTCGTTATTCTGAATACGCGCCTTAAATTGGTCTTTACGGTTAAGACGATGGAACGCGACCTTAATATCGGGCTTATCGAAATATCCCGTAAGGTAATCATTTTCGGGGTCGAATTTTTCTGCTTTAGCCGGATTGACAGCGATTTCCTCTACATCGGAACCCATGGGTAGTGCTTTGCGGAGAAACGCGAATTCATTGTTCCACACTCTATTGTGAAGAACGGTGTCAAAAATAATGTTGGGGAGAAGTGTGCAGAATTCATTTCGGATTGCCTGATAATTAATTATAGGATTGCCGACCTCTGCAATGTTTGTAAGTGTTGCCTCCGGAATGAACGACTGATAATTCTGAGAGCCCGCCGCTCTCACTGCGTTCATAACCGAAACGGCTCTTGTTGCATTTGCCATTTTAATTATAACTCCTTTTATCTATACTCGCCGATTTCGGCGGTGTAATCTTCGGGCGTCTTAGGTGTCTGTTCGGATGTGCCAGGCTGGTCCGAGGGCTTGGAACCTATTCGTAAGAACAATTCGTAATTTGCCTGTTTGAGCGAAGTGTTGCTGTCTGTCAGTTTGGTTATCTCATTTTGCGCGTTTTCGAGATTTGACGATGACTCTGTAAATGCGTCTGTGAGACTAACGAGAATCTGAGAAGTGCGTGCCTCGTCTGCGTCGCCCGACGCTAACTCGCGCGTTAGACTTGTGTATTCATCTATAGTCATTTGGTAGACCTCCCGTATTATTTGTAAGTAACGAACATTTGTTCGTTTTCTACCTATATTATAGAACATTTGTTCGGATACGTCAATTGGCAATGTGCACAATATACCCAGGTGATATTTGTATAATGTGCATAATACAAAATAAAAGTTTTGTATAATTGGGGAATTGATTGGGAAATTTGGAAATATTATGTAAAACGGGTAGAGTATGCCGCCAAAGCCGGTGCCGACC
>OGYE01001315.1_pt1 | contig 16194 bp, 14 predicted proteins | sample 1576471 | NCBI WGS metagenome assembly OGYE01 (sample SAMEA3541532, study PRJEB24748) | human gut metagenome | biome: human gut; feature: human-associated habitat; material: faeces | place: China | collected 2012
GAGTGCTCGGGGATCGAACGATTTATATCGTTTCTGATATTTGGCAGGAGGTCGGCTGGGCGCTGGCCGTGTATTTTTTTGCGGCCTGCTTCCTGCGAACGGCGGTCTGCACCTGAAAAAGGCCCGTCATCTGGCGACGGGCCTTTTTCAGTATCTATGAGGTAAATTTAGGTTGGAGCCTAGCGGATGGAGACGTCTTCGCCGGCGAGGATGCGTTTCATCGTACGGGCCGGGCACATCTTGCCACACATGGTGCAGGTGCCTTCACATTCCGGTTTACTCGATTCGTAATAGCTGCGGGCTTTTTCCGGGTCGATGGACAGGGAAATCATCTTGTCGAAGTCGACGTCGACGCGGGCTTTGCTCATGGCGTCATCCCATTCCTGAGCGCCCGGGATGCCTTTAACCAAGTCGGCAGCGTGGGCTGCGATGCGGGCAGCGATGATGCCTTCCTTGACGTCGTCGACGGTCGGCAGGCGCAGGTGTTCAGCCGGTGTGACATAGCAGAGGAAGTCGGCACCGCAGGAAGCGGCGATGGCACCGCCGATGGCGCTGGTGATGTGGTCATAGCCCGGTGCGATGTCCGTGACCAAGGGTCCGAGGACGTAGAACGGAGCGCCATGGCACAGGCGTTTTTCGATTTTCATGTTGGCTGCGATTTCGTTGAGGACCATGTGGCCCGGGCCTTCGATCATGACCTGGACGTTGTGGGCCCAGGCGCGTTTGGTCAATTCGCCCAAGGTGATGAGTTCTTCGATCTGAGCGGCGTCGGTAGCGTCATGGGTACAGCCCGGACGGCAGGCATCGCCGAGGCTGAGGGTGACGTCGTATTTTTCACAGATGTCGAGGAGACGGTCATAATATTCGTAGAACGGATTTTCCTGGTCGTTCATTTCCATCCAGGCGAAGAGCAGCGAGCCGCCACGAGAAACGACGTTAGTCAGGCGCGGGTTGTCTTTGATGCGCTGTGCCGTCTTGCGGTTCATGCCGCAATGGATGGTCATGAAGTCGACGCCATCTTCTGCGTGCTGTTCGACGACGGAGAAGAATTCATCGACGGTAATGTCTTTCAGGTCTTTTTCCAGCATGCCGACCGCATCGTACATGGGGACCGTGCCGATCATGGCCGTAGACATCTTGACCAGTTTGCGGCGGAAGTCACGGGTCTTGCCGAAATTGGACAAGTCCATGATAGCTTCTGCTTTCATGTCGATGGCATTCTGGACTTTCTGCAGTTCTTCTTCGTGGTTGTTGTGTTCCGGAGAAACGCCGAGGTTGACATTGATTTTCGTGCGGCAGTCCTGGCCGACAGCTTCCGGCGACAGGCTGGTATGGACCTTGTTGGCCGGAATGGCGACTTTCCCGCTGGCGACGAGGGCCATGAGTTTTTCAACGAGCATGTGTTCCTTTTCAGCGACAATCTTCATCTGCGGCGTGACGATGCCTTTGCGGGCAGCGTCCATCTGTGTTGTGTAATCCATTACAAACATCCTTCCTATATAAAAATAATCCTTAATGCAATAAAAAAAGCTCTCCTGGCGGTCCTCCGCAGGTGAGCTTTATAATCCCGTAAAGCTTCCCTACGGCGGCATTACCCGCATCAGGTAAAGGGTCAAGTGTAATCCGTCACTTTTCTCAGCCCGAAGGCTCCCCTAGCTTTTTCTATGTATCTGTGGCTATTATAGTACGCCGCGAAAAAAAATGCAACACTTTCGTAACATTTGTCATAGACAATTTTGCCAATTTGTTCCACATAGACATACATCCCCCTGCCGTGGTATAATAGGGATATCTTAAAAAGGAGGTCTTAACTTATGAAATGTAAACCCTTGAAAGGCCTTGTCGTCGCTGCTATGCTGGCATCGTCCCTGGTCCTGGCTGCGCCCCAGGCCCTGGCAGCCGGTCCGGAACCGTCTGTCGTTACCGTCACGGGCTATGCCCAGCAGGAAGTCGCCCCGGATACGGCTTATGTCACTATCGGCACGACCAGTACCGACGCCGATGCCCAGCAGGCCCGGACCAAGAATAATCTGGCCATGAACCAGGTCACGAATGCCTTGAAGGCCATGGGTATCCCAGCGGAAAACATGAAGACCACGGGCTTCTATATGTCGCCGAACTATGACATGAAGGGCCAGAAAGTCACGTCGTATACGGTGACCAACAGCCTGGAAGTCAAACTGACCGACCTCACCATGGTATCGCAGGTCATCAACAAGGCCGGCAGCCTCGGTGCCAACCAGATCAACAATGTCCGTTTCACCAATGAACACGCCGACCAGATCAAGGAAAACCTGATCAAAGAAGCCGTCCACAACGGTCAGCGCGCTGCCCAGGCCGCAGCTGAAGCCGCTGGCAGCCAGCTCGGTGCCGTCAAGGAAATCAACATTTCCGGTACGAGTCCGTCGTACAGCCGCGTCTACGGTGCTGCCATGAGCCTGCGGGCCGTCAACAAGATGGAAGCCGACTCGACACCGGTCGAAGCCGGTACCAACACCCTCAGCCAAAGCGTCAGCCTGACTTATTATCTGCAGTAAGCCGGACCGCGACCGTATCGTAGGGACCCGTCTCAACGAACCTATTTTAAGGGGCTAGGGATTAGGGATTAGGGGCTAGTGGCTAAAAGTCAAAATGGCTGACTCAACGAGACACGAGCGGCTAACTGCTAACCGCTAGCTGCTAACTGCTTAAAAGGGGATGTCGCACATGCGACACCCCCTTTTTTCTTTCCCCAAAATATGCTATGATAATACTGTTCTACCATAATAAAATAAGTTCTGAATCATGGAGGCCAGACAAGATGAAAGAATACACCCCTTTTAAATCCGGTAAAGTACGCGAAGTCTATGACGCAGGTGACAGCATCATCATGGTCGCAACGGACCGCATCTCCGCTTTCGACCACATCCTCAAGAACAAGATCACCAAAAAGGGCGCCATCCTCACGCAGATGTCCAAGTTTTGGTTCGATATGACGTCGGATATCATCCCGAACCACATGATTTCCGTCGACAACGCTGACATGCCGGAATTCTTCCAGCAGGAACAGTTCATCGGCAACAGCATGAAATGCCAGAAACTGACTATGATTCCCATGGAATGTATCGTCCGTGGCTACATCACTGGCAGCGGCTGGGAAAGCTATCAGAAGAATGGCACCGTTTGCGGCATCAAACTGCCGGCAGGCCTCAAAGAATCAGAAAAACTCCCGGAACCGATCTTCACACCGAGCACGAAAGCCGAACTCGGCGACCATGATGAAAACGTCTCCCTCGAAGAAGGCGCTGCTTTCATCGACAAGACCTTCCCGGGAAAAGGCAAGGAATACGCAGAAAAAATCCGCGATTATACCCTGGCCCTTTATAAAAAATGTGCCGAATACGCCCTCTCTAAAGGCATCATCATTGCCGATACGAAATTCGAATTCGGCCTCGATGACAAGGGCAATATCGTCTTAGGCGACGAAATGCTCACGCCGGACAGCTCCCGCTTCTGGCCCCTCGAAGGCTACAAAGCCGGCCAGAGCCAGCCGTCGTATGACAAACAGTTCGTCCGTGACTGGCTCAAAGCCAACCCGGACAGCGACTACCTCCTGCCCCAGGACGTCATCGACAAGACCATTGCCAAATACAAAGAAGCCTATGAAATGCTCACAGGGAAAGCCTTCGACTAGTGTTCGTGGTTCGTGGTTCGTGGCTAGTGGTTCGTGGTTCGTGGCTCGTGGCTCGTAGTTCGTAAGGCCCGCCGCGAATCTTGTGAACTCTCTTTTTGCACTGTAGGGGTTGCCACGTGGGCGACCCGTTGGGACTTTGAATGATTCTCCTAGCAAATAATCAGAGAATCACAAATTTCACCTGGCGGGCTCGCCACGTGCGAGCCCCTACAATGAAAAAAATTTACAACAATCTAAAACATAAACACAAGAAACCGTGCATAATGGCAGAAACCATTATGCACGGTCTTTTTTTACGCCCCAAAGCTCTGTTCAGTGCGGTTGATGATTTCGTCCTGCAGGGCTTTGTCCAAGTTGTTGAAGTAATCGCTGTAGCCGGCGACACGGACGATGAGGTTTTCGTATTGTTCCGGGTGGCGCTGGGCATCGAGGAGGGTTTCCCTGTCGACGACGTTGAACTGGATGTGATGGCCGTCCATGGTGAAGTACGACCGGACCAGGGCAGCCAGGCAGGCCAGGCCTTTCGGGCCGGCGACGACGGACGGCGTGAATTTCTGATTGAGCAGAGCGCCGCCGGTCTTGAGCTGTTCCAGTTTGGCACAGGACTTGATGACCGCCGTCGGTCCGTGCGTATCAGCGCCCTTTTCCGGCGAAATGCCATCGGGCAGGGGCACATGGGCCCGGCGGCCGTTAGGGCTGGCGCCCATGACCTGGCCGAAGTAGACGTGACACGTCGTCGGCAGGAATTCGACGACCGTCTTCGAGCCTTTCGGCGTCGGCCTGCCGGCAATAGTTTCCTGCAAGGCCCGGTCGACGTCGTGGAGGATAGCGTCGGCGTAGTCGTCATCGTTGCCGTACTTCGGCGTATGATGGAGGACGACGTCGAGCAAGGCGTCGTCGCCGTCGAAGTCCCGGTCGCAGGCGGTGATGATGTCTTCCATGGTGAACCGCCGCTGTTCAAAGACCTGCTGTTTCAGCACGGCCAGGGAATCTGTAATGGTCGCAATGCCGACACACTGGATATAACTCGTGTTATAGCGGGCGCCGCCGGCATTGTAGTCCTTCCCTTTGGCAATGCAGTCGTCGGTGATGACTGACAGCAGCGGCACGGGCATGTACTGCATATAGAGCCGTTCGATGAGGTTATTGCCGGCCACTTTGACATCGACGACGTATTTCAGTTCTTTCAGGAAAGCCTGCCATACATCGTCATATGACGCAAACTGCAACGGGTCGCCGACGTCGATGCCTGCCTTTTCCCCGGTATAGGCATCATAGCCGCGATGCAGGGCCAGTTCCAGGACCTTGGGGATATTGAGATAGCCCGTCAGGACATAGGCTTCTTTCCCGGCCGTCCCGGCTTCGACGCAGCCGCTGGCAATGCCGCAGGCTCGGGCATCATCGAGAGATTTGCCCAGATACATCAGTTCCTGGACGATGGCTTCGCTGTTATAGAACGCCGGCTGGCCCCAGCCCTTGCGGGAGATTTCCAGAGCCTTCCGCAGGAAGCGTTCCGGCGTCTTCTGGGAAATCTGGACGTTGGAGCTCGGCTGGAGGAGGCGCATGTCGTCCATGACTTCCAGGATGAGATAGCTTACATCGCTGACGCCGCAGGTCCCGTCGGGCCGCAGGGCGCCGGTATTGATATTGCAGAAATCGGTATACGTCGCACTTTCCTTGAGGGTAATGCCCACTTTCGGCGGTGCCGGCTGGTTATTGAACTGGATCCACAGCGCTTCCAGGAGCTCCTTGGCATCGTCCCGGGTCAGGCGCCCTTCGGCCAGGTCCCGGTCATAGAAAGGTTCCAGATACTGGTCGAACTTGCCTGGCGAATAGGCATCCCAGTTGTTCATTTCCGTCGTCACGCCGATATGGGTGAACCAGTACATCTGGATGGCCTGGCGGAACGTCTGTGGCCGATGTTCCGGGACGACGTCGCAGACGGCGGCGATATCCAGCAGGTCCCGGCGCCAGGCCGGGTCTTTTTCTTTCGCCGCCAGGTCCCGGGCCAGGGCGGCATAGCGTTTCCCTAAGAGAATCATGCCCCGGCAAACCCAGGCCATACCTTCCCATTCGTCCCGTTTTTCCAGGGCGTCCATATCGTTATTGAAATCAAGGCTGGCCAGGCGTTCCTGGATGTCCCGCAGGAAATCGCCATAGCCCTTCTGGTATATCTTGCCATCGGCCACGGTATGGCCCGGACCGCGCTGTTGCAGGAATTCCGTGAACATACCGGCAGCAAATAATTTCTGCCATGCCCTGGGCAGCAGACCGTTCATCTTGGTCAGCATGGCCCGGTCCTTCCAGTATGGGATGATGACGTCCCGCTGGATGCGCTTATCTTCGTCGGTCACTCTGAAGAAGACCCGTTCGCGGCTGTTCAGGGTGTCGAAGTCTTCCAGGGTATGGCAGCACAGTTCAGGAAAAGTCGGTGCCGCCCAGGGTTTCGGCCCTTTTTCGCCGACGATGAGCGAGCCCCGTCCCAGATACAGGGTCCGATGGGCCATGAGATAGTAAAAGGCCTTGCCCCGCAGGACGGGAATAGAACAAGTCCCTTCGTACTGCTGGTACGCTTCGGTCAGCAGCACGGCCCGTTCCATGGAAATCGTCGGGACGGCGCCATGAACGCTGTCTTCCCGCAGCCGACGGATGCGGTCCGTACATCCCCGGATACCTTCAATGAATTTCTGTTCTTTCAAAGCTGTTGCCATATGAATCCCCTCCTATCTAACCGCCGATGACGGTATCATAACCGAGTGCAGCAAAGGACTGCCGGATAGCTTCCAAGTCCTGCTCTGACGGGGCGCGGAACGGCTGGAACGTCCGATGCAGGGCCTCATATTTATGGCGTCCCAGCTCATGGTACGGCAGGAGATGGATTCTTTCCACGCGTATCTGCTGCGCCTGGAGCCAGTCCTGGAAGGGCCGGATGTCCCGGTCCCCGTCGGTATTGACGCCGTCGACCATGATAAGCCGCAGATAGAGGCCGGCGCCGGCGTCGCTGAGGCGCTTCATGTTCTCCAGTATCTGCCTGTTGCCCTGGCCCATATATTGTCGATGGCGTTCGGCGTCAAAGAGCTTCATGTCGTAAAGGAAGAAGTCCGTATAAGGCAGGACCGGTTCAAAAGCCGTAAAGGGAACAGCACCGCTGGTGTCGATGCCGACGGAAATGCCTTTTTCAGCCAGGGCCCGGACGAGCTCGGCGATATACCCCATGGGCTGGGCCAGGACTTCGCCGCCCGACAAGGTGACGCCGCCGCCAGAACGTTCATAGAAAATCTGGTCCTGCACGGCCTGGCGGACGAGTTCGCCTACAGGATAATAGGTCCCGACCTCATCCTGTCCCCCATCGCTACGCTCCATTCTCTCAACCTCGAAGCGCTGACTCTCTGGATTATGGCACCATGGGCAGGCCAAAGGACAGCCTTTGAAGAAAATCGTCGTCCGTATCCCCGGCCCGTCGTGGACGGAAAATTTCTGCACATTGAAAACCAAAGGCCTTTTCTCAGCCATATCCCCGCCTCCCAATTTCATACAACAATCTCTTTTTTGAGTTCAATGCAGTTTGTAGTTTTTAGTGGGTGGTTTTAAATTTAAAGCCATCTTCTACAAACTCTGTACTACAAACTACAAAGAGAAAGGAACCGTGCATGATGGCAAAAGCCTTCGTGCGACGGTTCCTTCTTTGGTCTCATTCTGAACTTGTACTCATTATACTACACATTTGTATGTCTGAAAAGCATTTGTTCTAAAAAATCACCAGACCTTGACCTGGATCCATTCGTCGTTATAGCGCTTATCCCCTTCTTCGCCCAGGTATTTGTACGTTTCCTGGCCGGCATAGGCTTCTTCTGGCGGGAAGACGACGGGGTTATCTTTATAGTCTTCGTCTTCTTCCATGGCCGGGACGGCCGTATTCGGCGTCGAATAGGTCAGGTACTCGAAGTTCTTCAGGGCGATGTCGGGACGGCTCATGAAGTCGATGAATTTATGGGCATTTTCGACGTGTTCGGCATTCTTGGGGATGACCCACGAGTCGATCCAGAGGTTGGTCCCTTCTTTGGGGATGACGTATTCCAGGTCCCGGTTTTCCAGGATCATGCGCAGGGCTTCGCCGGAAAAGACGACGCCCATGGCCGCTTCGCCGGAGACGAGCTTGTCCTTGACGTCATCGATGCCATAGGCCTGGACCAGGGGTTTCTGGGCGATGAGCATATCCCGCGCTTCTTTGATCTGCTGAGGATCCGTCGTGTTCAGGGAATAGCCCAGGCGCTTCAAGGCGACCATGAAGGAATCGCGCGGCGAGTCCTGCATGATGATTTCATTCTTATATTTCTCATTCCAAAGGATGGACCAGCTGTCGACAGGTTCATCGACCATGGTCCGGTTGTAGACGATGCCGACTGTGCCCCAGCAATAGGGAACGGCGTAGCGGTTGCCCGGGTCGAAGGTCTCCGACTGGGTCCAGAACTGTTTGCCTACGTACTGGCGGGCGTTGGGCAGCTGGGAATAATCGAGGGGCTGCAAAAGATCATTGTGGATCATCTTCTGGATCATGTAGTCCGACGGGCAGATGACGTCATAGCGTTCGGCGCCGGCAGCGACCAGGGGATACATGCTCTCGTTGGTATCGAATTCATCCATGACGACGCGGATACCCGTTTCTTCTTCAAACTGCTTGAGCGTATCCGGGTCGACGTAATCGCCCCAGTTATAGACATAGACGACGTTGTCCCCATCTTCTTCGCTGTCAAAGAAGCTGCAGCCGCTCAGGGCCAGGACACAGCAGAGGCCGAGGAGGATCATGCGGATATATTTCATAGCGTTTCCCCTTTCCTACCAGTTCCGTCCCAGGGCCAGGCGCCGGCGGTTGACGATGAGCAGGACGGCGAAGACCAGGACGAAGACGAATACGAGCGTCGAAAGGGCGTACATTTCCGGATGGATGCCCAATTTCAGTTCGGCATAGATTTCCGTCGGCAGCGTATCGATGCCGGCCCCTTTGGTGAAGTGCGTAATGATGAAGTCGTCGGCCGACATGGTGAAGGCCAGCATGAAGCCTGCCAGCAGGCTGGGCCGCAGTTCCGGCAGGACGACGCGGCGGAAAGCGACAAACGGTGTCGCGCCCAGGTCACGGGCAGCATCATAACAGCTGCGGTCCAGCGACAGGAACTGGGGCATGATGCACAAGATGACGTACGGCAGGTTGAAGACGACGTGGGCCATGAGGATGGACCCGTAGCCCAGGCGCAGGCCCATGCCTAAAAAGAGGAGCATCAGGGAAATCCCGGTGACGATATCCGCATTGAGCAGCGGCATACTAGCCACGCCGAGATAGACCGACCGCTGCTTGCGGCCCATGCCGCGCAGGGCCATGCAGGTGAGAAGGCCCAGGACCGTGGCGATGGCCGCCGACGAGAGGCCGATGGTAATGGTATTTTGCAAGGCGTCAAGGATGCCTTCATTCTGGAATAGCTCGCCGTACCATTGCAGGGTGAAGCCCGTCCAGTGGCCGCGGTAACGGCTGGCGTTGAAGGACTGGGCCACGAGGACGCCGATGGGCGCATAGAGGAAGAGGACGACCAGGGCGACGTAGAGTTTCTTCACTTTTTCCATCACTTCTTCACCTGCCCTTCGCTGCGGTCGAAATAAGCCGTCACGACCATGTTGACGATGATGAAGACCATGAGCACCAGGGACAGGCCGCTGCCCAGGTGCCAGTCATAGGCCATGGTGAATTCCTGTTCGACGATGTTGCCGATGAGCAGGATCTTATTGCCCCCTAAGAGGCCGCTGATGAAGAACGTCGTCAGCGACGGGATAAAGACCATGGTGATGCCGCTGATGGCGCCGGGCAGGGACAAGGGCAGGATGACCTTGGTGAAGGTCTGCCAGGAATTGGCCCCTAAGTCGCGGGCCGCGGCGATGACGTTGCCGTTGATCTTGCTCAGAGCGACGTAGAGGGGCAGGATCATATAGGGCAGGAAGTTGTAAATCATGCCGATGACGATGGCCACCGGCGTGTTGATGAGGCTCACGTCAGGCAGGGACAAGAGGCGCAGGAACTGGTTGAGGATGCCATTCTTTTCCAGGATCGTCTGCCAGGCCATGGTCGTCAGCAGGGAATTCATCCACATGGGCAGGACGAAGAGCAGGAACAGGAGCGAGCCCTTCCCCCGCTTCTTTTCCGTCAGGATAAGGCAAAGCGGATAAGCCACGACCAGGCAGATGACCGTACTGATGAGGGCCAGGACGATAGACAGTTCCAAGGCCTTCAGGTACTCCCAGTGGGCGATGAGGCTGATATTGGCCAGGGTAAAGGCGCCGTGGGCATCGGTCAGGCCGTACCAGGCGATGGCCACGACGGGGCAGAAGATAAATAAGACCGCCCAGATGAGGAAGGGCGCGGCAAAGAGGTTGCGGATCGCTGCTGAATTAATCATTTTCCATCGCCCTTTCGTCTTCCGATTCCGGTTTATTCATGATCTGGATATTGAAGGGGTCCACCCAGAGGCTGACTTCGTCGCCGGGCTGATAGTGCTTCGTCGATTTGACCAACCACTCGATACCCCGCGCCTGGATGGTGAGGTTATAGGTCATGCCTTCAAAAATCGTCTTGGTGACGACGCCGTTGAAACCGCCGTCGCGAGGCGGCTGCAGTTCCATATCTTCCGGCCGGATCTGGACGTCGACAGGGCGGTTGGTCCCGAAGCCGACGTCGACACAGTCGAAGTCGTAGTCGGCGATGCGCACGAGTTTGTCGTGTACCATGAGGCCGTCGACGATGTTGCTGTCACCGATGAAGTCGGCGACGAAGGCGTTTTCCGGTTCATTGTAAATGCTTTCGGGCGTGCCGATCTGCTGGATATACCCCTGGTTCATGACGACGACCGTGTCGGACATGCTCAGGGCTTCTTCCTGGTCGTGAGTGACGAAGACGAAGGTAATGCCCAGTTCTTCTTTGATCTTGATGAGTTCCAGCTGCATGCTGCGGCGCAATTTCCGGTCCAGGGCGCTCAGGGGTTCGTCCAGGAGCAGGACCCGCGGCTCATTGACGACGGCCCGGGCGATGGCCACGCGCTGCTGCTGGCCGCCGGACAAGTCGACGATGTTGGCATGTTCGTAGCCGTCGAGGTTGACCAGTTTCAGGGCATAGCGGATCTTATCGCGGATATAATCGCGGGACTTGCCGTGAATCTTCGGCCCGAAGGCGATGTTTTCGGCCACGTCCATATGGGAAAAAAGAGAATAATTCTGGAACACCGTATTGACCTGACGCCGGTTCGGAGGCAGCTGGGTGATATCGGCCCCATCGAAGAGGATACGCCCTTCATCAGGCGTTTCAAAACCGGCAATGAGGCGGAGCGTCGTCGTCTTGCCGCAGCCGCTGGGGCCGAGGAGGGTCACGAATTCATTTTCAGAAATCGTCAGATCCAGGCCATCTAATACCTTGTGCCCATCATAGGTCTTGGATACGTGCTCCAAGTGAATCAATTCTTTTTCCATTTCACAACTCCTTTTTTCATTCCTTACGGCTCCAGGCCGTAAAAAAAGGGAGATCGCATAATCGCTGATGCGAGGTCCCTTCCTCGATATTATTTTTTACTGCTCCGCGTGTCCCAGGGCCGCGACGTCGTCCAATACGACACGGGCTGCGGGTTGCGGACCGAATTGGCTACGCGGGCCGTCTTGGGCCGGACCGTAGTCTTAGTCTGGACAGCGGCCGCTTTCTGGCTGTGCTGTTCATGCCATTCTTTCAGGCTCGGAAAAATGGGCGCTTCCTTTTCCGTCGCGGTCATGGCCGACCGCTTGTACGGCTTCAGGGCCATGGCTTCATGACCGGCAAGGCGCCAGATTTCCCGCCGCGTCTGTTCGACGGTCTGGACATAATTCATGGTCTCCGTATAATGCGGCACGCCACGGGCCCGATCGACGGCCCCCGGGCCGGCATTATACGTCGCTTCGGCATAGACAAAGGGCTGGTCCCACGTGCGGTAGCGTTCGACCATCTGGCCGAGGTACTTGACGCCGCCAAAGATATTTTCCCTGCGGTTGTAGGGATTGACCTTGAGCGATGCTGCCGTAGACGGCATGAGCTGGGCAATGCCGACGGCACCGACGCCGGAAACGGCAGAATTATCGAAATGGCTTTCTGTCGTAAAGACGGCGGCGACGAGGATCGGGTCGACGTCATACGTATAGGATGCATCACAGATATCCTTGGCAATGGCCGCCGCTTCGCTGCCGCGGATATATTTGCTGACCTGGTCATAGACCATTTCTTCCTGCGTAATGGCCTGCACCGGCATCAAGGCCATGAGGCCGATGAAAAGAGCAGCCATCTTTGTCTTACAGGCTTTGCTGAGTATCAACTTTCACATTCCTCCCCACTCACGACTATTATTCTACCTTTCATTATATCACGGTCGTCAAGCCATTTGCCAATACCTTCTCGTTCTGCCCTATTAGGGTTATGCATCATTGTTCCACCACGCGGAAGATGACGCCTTCGTCGCAGTCGGGACACTGGATATCCGACGGCCAGAGCGAACCCTGGCGGCCGGCGAAGACATAAGGATAAAGGGCCTGGAGGGCCGTCATGCAGAGGGCGCCGCTCTTTGCTTTATCGATGACAGGCCCGTCGAAGACGATTTCATCGCCTTCTTTATAAAGATCACAATGGGACTTGATGACGACTAACTTAACTTTCTTGGCATCCATACTCATACCTCCTTAAAGTTCAATGGGAACGAAATCGAAGGCTTCGACGTCGAAGAGGCCCGTGTCCAGCAATTTCAGCTTAGGGATGACGGGCAGGCTCATGAAGCATAACGTCATGATGACATCGACGTCAGCGCTGACGCCCAGGATATGGTGGGCCTTGGCGTAAAGCTCGTCCATCGCTGCATCGACAGCGGCGGCCGGCTGGTCGCTCATGAGGCCGGCAATGGGCAGCGGGATGGATGCCAGGACCGTTCCGTCCAAGACGATGGCCATACCGCCCTTCTGGCCCTCCAGGGCCTCGACGGCAGCGGCCATATCCCTATTGTTCGTGCCGGCGACGATGATGTTGTGCGAATCGTGGGCTACGGATACGGCGACGGCGCCCTTCTTCAGCCCGTAGCCACGCAATAGGCCCAGGCCGACGCAGCCCGTGCCGTGATGGCGTTCAACGACGGCGACCTTGACGATATCGGCCTGCGGGTCGTAGACGAAATCGCCGCGGCCGTCGCGATGGATAAGGGCTTCCCCTTTTTCCGTGACGACGCCGCCGGGCACGATGTCGATGGTACGGACCCGGTCCGATGTCAAGTGCATGACCAGTTTCTCTTCGGAGAAACCAGCGATGCAGACGGAGCTGCCGACGGCGCTGTAATCAGCCCGCGTAAAGGGCAGGAGATACTGGCCCTTTTCCGCTGCTTTCTGACCGCCAATGAAGGTCGCCAGGACGTGGAAGTCCTTCAGGTCTTCAAAGAGGACGATGTCCGCCCGCTTGCCCGGTGCCAAGGCGCCGCGGTCGTCGAAGTGGTAGCAGTCGGCGGCGTTGAGGGTCGCCATGGTGATAGCCGCCTGCGGCGACAGGCCGGCGGCGACGCAAAGGCGCAGGTGTTCGTTGAGGTGGCCTTTCTCGAAGATCGTCTTGGGATGGAGGTCATCCGAACAGAGCAGGAAGCGGCGCAGATTGGCCGGCGTCACGGCCCGGACCAGATTGGGCAGGTCATGGCAGGCCGAACCGTTGCGCAGCATGACGTACATGCCGGCCTGGAGGCGCGCTTCGACGTCGTCCAAGGTGAAACATTCGTGGTCCGTCCGGATCTGGACCGACGCATAGGCCTGCAGGTCCTTGCCAGTGACGCCGGGGCTGTGGCCGTCGATGGGCTTTTTCGCCTCATAGGCGGCGACGAGCTTGTCCAGGACGGCATCGTCGCCGTTCAGGATGCCCGGGCAGTTCATGAATTCACCGACACCGAGGACGCGGTCGTCAGCCAGGGGCGCTTTCATGTCGTCTGCTTCCAGCACGGCCCCGCTGTGGTCGAAAGGCGTCGCCGGAACACACGACGGCACCATGAAGCGGACGTCCAGGGCCGTCTTGTCAGCGGCCTCCATCATGTAGCGAAGGCCGGCCAGGCCGCAGACGTTGACGATTTCATGCGGATCGGCGACAATCGTCGTCGTTCCCAGGGGGACGACCAGGCGGCCGAACTCTTCCGGGCTGACATAGGACGATTCGATATGGATATGGCTTTCAATGAGGCCCGGTGCGGCATAGGCACCATGGGCATCGATGACTTCCTGTCCTTCATACGGGCCGCCGACACCGGCGATGATGCCGTCGGCGATGACGATATCCCCAGGCCGGATGGTCTGTGTATAGACGTCGACGATCTGGCAGTTTTTAAGGACGACGTCCCCCGGTTCCAAGCCCCGGGCTACGGCAATACGCCGTTTCAAAAGATTCCGTGTCATAGTCATAATGTACTCCTTCCTATCGGTAAAGGCGTAAGATTTTTATCTTTCGGACTCATTGTACCATAGATTTCCTTTTTTTGACAAAATAGTTGCCCAAAAAGGCAGAACACCCTATAATAATGATATCAGTTGATGTCCGTCGTCTGCTATTTGGCTTCATGTATTTCCGGATGGATGTCAACTTGTTTTATTACTAAAGGAGTGTGAATGTATTATGGAAAACCAACCGTCCTTCCTCGACCGTTTCTTCCACTTGAGCGAAAATGGCACGACGGTCCGCACGGAAATCCTGGCTGGTATCACGACCTTCATGACCATGGCCTACATCCTGGCCGTCAACCCGACCATCATGAGTGCCGCCGGCATGGACAAAGGTGCCGTCCTCACGGCAACCGCCCTGGCTTCCCTCATCGGTACGCTGTGTATGGCCTTTTTCGCCAACTATCCCTTCGCCCTGGCACCGGGCATGGGCCTGAACGCCTTCTTCGCCTTTACGGTCGTCCTGCAGATGGGCTACACCTGGGAAATGGCCCTGGCCGCTGTCTTCTTTGAAGGCGTTATCTTCATCATCCTGTCTTTGACCAATGTCCGCGAAGCTATATTCAACGCCATCCCCATGACCTTGAAGAAAGCCGTTTCTGCCGGCATCGGCCTGTTCATCGCCCTCATCGGCCTGCTGAACGCCCAGATCATCGTCGCCAACCCGGCGACCAAGATTGCCCTGTTCTCGTTCAAACAGTCTGCCGCTACGGGCACCTTCCACACTGTCGGCATTACGGTTCTCCTGGCCATGATCGGCATCGTCTTCACAGCCGTCCTGATGGTCAAGAAAGTCCGCGGCAACATCCTCTGGGGCATCCTCTTTACCTGGATCCTGGCCATTCTCTGCGAATTGACCGGCCTCTACGTACCCAATCCGGAAATGAAGATGTTCAGCGTCATCCCCGACCTGTCCGGCGGCGCCGCTGCCTTTGCCCCGGCCAGCCTGAGCCCCATCTTCGGCCAGCTCGACTTCAGCCGCGTCTTCAGCCTGGACTTTTTAGTCGTCATGTTCGCCTTCCTCTTCGTCGATATCTTCGATACCCTGGGCACGCTCATCGGCGTCTCGTCCAAAGCCAATATGCTCGATGAACGGGGCCGCCTTCCGCACATCAAAGGCGCCCTCCTGGCCGACGCTGTCGCCACGACGGTCGGCGCTGTCATCGGCACCAGTACGACGACGACCTTCGTCGAAAGCGCTACCGGCGTCAGCGAAGGCGGCCGCACGGGCCTGACGGCAGTCTGCGTCGCTGTCCTCTTTGCCCTGTCCCTCTTCCTGTCGCCGTTCTTCATGGCCATCCCAGCCTTTGCCACGGCACCGGCCCTGGTCATCGTCGGCTTCCTCATGCTGACGTCCGTCGCCGGCATCGACTTCGACGACTTCAGTGAATCCATCCCGGCATACATCACCATCATCGCTATGCCCTTCTGCTACAGCATCTCCGAAGGCATCTCCTTCGGCATCATCTCGTATGTCGTCATCAACCTGCTCACAGGCAAACGGGAAAAGATTTCCCTCCTCATGTACTGCCTGGCCGTCATCTTTGTCATGAAGTATATCTTCTTGTAAGAGATGAAGTTAACAGTTAGCATCTCGATGGCCTGCCGAAGTGAGCAGTCGTCATACAGATAAGCCGTTTCACTTTTCGGTGTGATAAAAAACAAAATATTCATTCGCGTATACTCCTTTTCGTTGGTCATACTCTTGTTTGATTATACCATAAACGAATGTGAAATGTCTTTGAATCTTTCTTATATTTTCATAAACATACCGAATCCGAAACTCGAATGCCTCTTTGCTGCGCCGCAAATTGCGCTTATTTTCCAGTATAACCGACTTTCCGCAAAAAGTAAAGATCTTAAGTTTCATCCGCACACGCCGCACAAAAAATCCGCACGGATCCAGCACCTACGCTGCGCCGATCTCGATGGCCGCGCGATGCTGCGCTTTGCGCGCGCGGGAAGTTGCGTCTTTGATATTTTTATCGCGCTTGTCGGACATTATGTTTTCG
>OGYE01001319.1_pt1 | contig 16173 bp, 15 predicted proteins | sample 1576471 | NCBI WGS metagenome assembly OGYE01 (sample SAMEA3541532, study PRJEB24748) | human gut metagenome | biome: human gut; feature: human-associated habitat; material: faeces | place: China | collected 2012
GAAATAAAATTTCCGTCGGACACGCTGTTTCTTGTATGCTCGATCACCTCAGGCGCATCAGTATTGCGGCCAACCAGACGGCGGCGTAATTCCTCTACCGAAGGTGGCTGGACAAAGATGCTCAAGGCACGTTCGCCATAAAACTTCTTGATGTTTACACCACCCTTCACGTCAACATCGAAAATCACCGACTCGCCCTTGGCAAGCTGGTTTTCTACCTGTGACTTCAGAGTGCCGTAGAATCTGTCCTGGTAAACCTCCTCATACTCCAGAAACTCGTCAGCCTCAATCTTAGCCTTGAATTTCTCTGGAGAGAGGAAGAAATACTCTACACCATTCTGTTCTGTACCGCGCGGAGCACGAGAGGTGCAGCTGATAGAGAAAGCCAGCTTCAATTCCGGGTGCTCTTTCATCAGCCAGTTTACGATGGTGCTCTTACCGCTGCCCGATGGGGCGCTGAAAATTAACAATCCGTTCTTCATTTTTTCTTCTTCTTTTCTTTATTTGCTGTTTGATTGGGGGGCTTTTTGGACAGGCGATGGAATCGCCTGGAACGGGGGTGAGGCTTTCAAAAACGCCACTTGAGGGGGCTTTTGAGGCGGCTCTTGGGGAGAGAGAAGGTGCCTGTCTCTTGTTTAGAGGGCATTCAGCACCTGCTCCTTGATCTGCTCCAGTTCGTCCTTCATCTTCACCACGATGTTCTGCATCTCAGCCTGGTTGCTCTTAGAGCCGGTGGTGTTGATTTCGCGTCCCATTTCCTGTGCGATGAAACCGAGTTTCTTTCCTACACCATGACCTTCCTCATTCATGGTCTCGCGGAAATACTTCAGGTGGTTGGCAAGGCGCTGCTTCTCCTCGCTGATGTCGAGCTTCTCGATGTAGTAGATGAGTTCCTGCTCCAGGCGGTTCTTGTCGTAATCTACATTCGGAATCTGCTGCAGACCGTTAACGATGTTCTGTCTGATCTTCTCCACGCGAGCCTTCTCGTATGGTTCGATGCTAGCCAGGAGAGTCTGGATGTTATCCACCTTCTCTGTGAATTTCTTCTGGAGAGCGGCTCCTTCCTGCTTGCGGAAGGCTACGAGATGGTTCACAGCCTCGCAAATTGCATTTTTTGCCACTTCCCACTCCTCATCGCTCAATTCTTCCACATCCGTCTTCGTTGTTACATCAGGAAGACGCAACAGAGTGCTGTACCAGTCGGTTGGCTCAGGAATGCCTGTTTCAGCCGAAATCTTCTTGATTTGCTGGTAATAATTCTGTACAAGCGCCGCATTGATAGGAGTGGCATCTGTGGTAGCATCCTTATCAATCCAGATGGCGAAGTCAACCTTGCCTCTTTCTAGATTTTTAGAGATATACTGACGGATTTCCATCTCCTTCTCTCTATAGAGCGGAGCAATACGAGTAGAGAGGTCAAGCGTCTTGCTATTTAATGACTTTATCTCTACATTAATCTTCTTTGTTTTAAAGGCCGCGGTAGCTTTTCCGAAGCCTGTCATTGACTGTATCATATAATCTTTCGCGTTAAATTTCTGCAAAAGTACAAAAAAAAGCGAGAAAATGAGTATATTTGCACCTTATTTAAGAATATATTTTTTAATTATGTCGTGTATTTTGAATATTGAGACGAGTACGGACGTGTGCTCAGTGGCAATTAGTGATAGTGGACAGGTGATTTTCAACCAGGAAGATCACACAGGTCCTAACCATGCTGTTAAGTTGGGTGTGTTTGTGGATGAGGCTCTTGATTTCCTCGATTCTCATGGTCTTCCGCTGGAGGCTGTGGCGGTAAGTTGTGGTCCGGGTTCCTATACCGGATTGCGTATCGGTGTGAGTATGGCGAAGGGCATCTGTTATGGTCGCGGTGTGAAACTCATCGCTGTTCCAACACTCGAACTGATGGCAGTGCCTGTATTGCTTGGCGAACATCCTGAGGAGGAAGACGCCCTCATCGTACCTATGCTCGACGCCCGCCGCATGGAGGTATATGCCGAAGTGCTCGACCGCGCCCTGAAGGTGGTTCGCCCTATTCAGGCTGATATTGTGGATGCTGATACCTACAAGGAATATCTGGACCAGCATCATGTATACTTCTTCGGAAATGGCGCTGCCAAGTGTATGGAGACCATCAACCATCCGAATGCTCACCTCGTAGAGGGCATTGAGCCTTTGGCTAAGAATATGGCTCCGCTGGCAGAGAAGCGTTTTGTAGAGGGCAAGTTCGAAGATGTGGCATATTTCGTGCCTTTCTATCTCAAGGATTTCGTGGCTAAGATGCCAAAGAAACTGCTCTAGAATTATTGATTATATAAAATATTGTAAGAATGAATATAGAAGGATTAGACTATAATACCCAGAGAGCTAAGCTCATTCTGCCTGAGTATGGCCGTGAGATTCAGCAGATGGTAGATCATTGTCTGACGCTTGCCGACCGTGAAGAGCGCCAGCGTTGTGCAGAGACCATTATTGCTGTCATGGACCGTATGTTCCCTGAGAACAGAGGGGTAGAGGACCATGAGCAGAAACTCTGGGACCAGCTTGCCATCATGAGCAATTTCCAGCTCGACATCGATTTCCCTTATGATGTATCGGATGCTGTGAAGATAGCAACCAAGCCGGAGCCTTTGCCATATCCTATGCAGCACATCCCGGTGCGCCATTATGGAGCTATGCTCTTCGAAATTTTCGAAAAGCTGAAGACCATGGAACCAAGTGAGGAGCGCGATAAACTCGTGGAGCTGACTGCCAACCAGATGCATCGCGACCTGGTAACCTGGAGCCATGGCTCCAGTGATGTAGCCAAGGTAGCTTCCGATCTGGCACGTTTTACCGATGGCAACATCCAGCTCGATCTCGATACCTTCGTTTTCGAGAAGATTGAGGCACAGCCTAAGAATGTAAATAATAATAAGAAGAAAAAGTAATCCACATTATTATATATAGTAGACAAGCTTATGGAGTCTTTCATCATAGAGGGCGGTCATCCGCTCAAAGGTACTATCACACCTCAGGGCGCCAAGAACGAGGCCCTGCAGGTTATCTGTACCACAATCCTTACCGACGAGCCTGTGCGCATCACCAACGTGCCGGACATCCTGGATGTGAACAACCTGATTAAGTTGCTCCAGGAGATAGGTGTCAAGGTAACCAAGCACAGTCGTCACGACTATACATTCCAAAGTGATGAGTTGAAACTCGATTATCTCGACAGTCTGGAGTTTGTGAAGAAATGTTCTTCTCTTCGTGGTAGTGTGCTCATGATAGGTCCGCTGCTCGGTAGATGTGGCAAGGCTACCATAGCTCAGCCGGGTGGCGATAAGATAGGTCGTCGCCGTCTGGATACCCACTTCCTGGGCTTCAAGTATCTGGGCGCCAACTTCGTTCACGATGATGAGCGTAATGTTTACCAGATACAGGCAAAGAAGCTGAAGGGCTGTTATATGTTGCTCGATGAGGCTTCGGTTACCGGTACCGCCAATATCATCATGGCATCAGTATTGGCAAAGGGCACTACCACCATTTATAATGCAGCTTGTGAACCATATATCCAGCAGCTCTGCCATCTGCTCAATGCGATGGGCGCTCAGATCAGCGGCATCGCCAGCAACCTGCTCACCATCGTGGGTGTTGATAAACTGCATGGTGCCGAGCATCGCATCTTGCCTGATATGATTGAGGTAGGTTCGTTCATCGGTATGGCGGCAATGTGTGGTGAGGGTGTCCGCATCAAGAATGTGTCTGTCAAGGATTTGGGCATTATTCCTGATGCATTCCGCCGCCTGGGAGTGAAGATAAAGATAGAGGACGATGACCTTGTGATTCCAGAACAGAAACATTATGTCATCGATTCATTTATTGACGGCACCATTATGACGCTTGCCGATGCCCCTTGGCCAGGACTCACTCCAGACCTTCTCTCCGTGCTCCTCGTAGTGGCTACCCAGGCTCGTGGCAGCGTCCTCTTCCATCAGAAGATGTTCGAGAGCCGCCTCTTCTTCGTGGATAAACTGATTGATATGGGTGCGCAGATCATTCTCTGTGATCCTCACCGTGCTGTGGTGGTTGGTCATGACCATAAGATCAAACTGCGTGCTGGCAGAATGACCAGTCCTGATATCCGTGCCGGTATTGCCCTGCTGATTGCTGCCATGAGTGCCAATGGTACCAGCCGCATTGCCAATATCGCCCAGATAGACCGTGGTTATGAGGATATCGAGCATCGCCTTAATGCGCTGGGTGCCAAGATTACCCGTGTCAGTGACTAGATAAGTGAAGAGTGAAGAACGAAGAGTGAAGAATTCAACGGCTTTACTAATCATAAAGTTCAAAGCTCAAAATTCAAAGTAATATGATTAGACGCGATGAAGTATATAAGATAGGTAAGTTGGGAAAACCTCATGGCGTGAAGGGCGAGATTACTTTCGCCATTACAGATGATGTTTTCGACCGTGTAGATGCCGAGTACCTGGTACTCGACATCGATGGCATCCTCGTGCCTTTCTATTTAGAGGAATATCGTTTTAAGAACGATGAGAATGTGCTCGTGAAGTTTGAGGATATCGATACCCAGGAGCAGGCACGCAACTATACCGGTTGCGAGGTCTTCTTCCCACGTCATCTCTCTGACAGTGATGAAGAGAACATGAGCTGGGCAGAAATCATTGGTTTCCATTTGGTAGATGCTGTAAGCGGCAAGGTGGTAGGTACCATAGAACATGTAGACGATTCTACCCTCAACCTTCTTTTCGAGGTAACAACCGATGCAGGTGATGAAATCCTCATCCCTGCCAGCAACGACCTCATCGAAGAGGTGAGCGCTGAAAAGAAAGAAATCAGAATGGCAATTCCAGAGGGATTGCTCGACTTATAAAGTGAAGAAATATGAAGAAACAACAGATATGTATTCTCGGTTCTACGGGAAGTATCGGTACACAGGCGCTTGATGTCATCGAGCAGCACAGTGACCTTTACGAGGTGTATTGCCTCACCGCCAACAACCGAGTGCAGGAACTTGCCGAGCAGGCTCGCAAGTTCCATCCGGCTGCTGTGGTCATAGCCAATGAGGCTCGCTACGAGGAGCTGAAGAATATGCTCAGTGATGAGCCTGATATCAAGGTTTATGCCGGTGCTCAGGCGCTTTGTGATATCGTACAGGCTGAGCCTATCGATATGGTGCTGGCTTCCATGGTAGGCTTCTCGGGCCTGGAACCAACCATCCATGCCATCAAGGCGCGTAAGAAGATATGTCTTGCCAACAAGGAAACGCTGGTGGTAGCGGGTGAGCTGATCTGCAATCTTGCACAGGAATATCATGTGCCTATCCTCCCTGTTGACAGCGAGCATAGTGCCATCTTCCAGAGTCTGGTGGGTGAGGGCGACAATGAGGTAGAGAAGATTCTCCTGACCTGTTCGGGTGGTCCTTTCCGTAATTATACCCACGAACAGTTGGAGAAGGTGACTGCTGCCGATGCCCTCAAGCATCCTACCTGGGATATGGGCGCCAAGATAACTATCGATTCGGCTTCGCTCATGAACAAGGGCTTCGAGGTGACAGAAGCTAAATGGCTCTTTGGGGTTCCGGCTGACAAGATAGAGGTGCTTATCCATCCGCAGAGCGTTGTGCATAGTGCCGTTCAGTTTGTTGATGGTGCTGTCAAGGCTCAGTTGGGTGTGCCAGATATGCGTCTGCCTATCCAGTATGCCTTCTCTTTCCCTCAGCGTCTGCATCTGAATGGCGATCGGCTCGACCTCTTCAAGACGCAGGATTTGCAGTTCTTCAAGCCTGACTATCAGAAGTTCAAGTGTTTGCAACTGGCTTTCGATGCCATCAGAAAGGGTGGTAATATGTCATGTATCGTGAATGCTGCCAACGAGATCGTGAATGCCGGCTTCCGCAAAGGAGAGTGTGGCTTCCTTCAGATGGCTGATATCATCGAAGAGACGATGGCGAAGGCTACTTTCGATAGTAATCCCGACCTCGATGTCTATCTGCAGACCGATGCTGAGGCTCGCCGCATAGCTACAGAGCTGATGCACAAGTAATAGTTTATAGTTAATAATTAAAATGAACGTAGGATATAGGGCTCATCATAAAGTTCAAAGTTCCAAGTTCAAAGTTCCAAGTAAATAAGTTCAAAGTTCAAAGTAAATAAATGGAAGTATTTTTGATCAAAGCGTTGCAGCTGATGCTGTCGCTTTCCATCTTAGTGTTGCTCCATGAGGGCGGACACTTCTTCTTCTCCAAACTCTTTGGTGTAAGAGTGGAGAAGTTCTATCTGTTCTTCGACCCTTGGTTCCATCTCTTCGAGTTCAAGCCAAAGAATTCGGATACTACCTATGGTTTGGGATGGTTGCCGCTCGGAGGATATTGTAAGATTTCGGGTATGATAGATGAAAGTTTCGATACCGAACAGATGAAACAGCCGGAACAGCCATACGAGTTTCGCAGCAAACCGGCATGGCAGCGCCTGCTCATCATGATTGGTGGCGTGCTGGTTAACTTCGTGCTGGCTCTCTTCATCTATTCCATGATTCTGTTCCATTGGGGCGATAATTATGTGGCTACCCGCGATATGAGTTATGGTATGAAGTTCAATACCGAGGCAAAGGCATTGGGTTTCCAGGACAAGGATATTCTGGTAAGCACCGATCTGGGTGAGTTCAAAACCTTTGATGGCGATCTGTATCGTAATCTCTCTGAGGCTAAGCAGGTCAATATCATCCGTCAGGGCAAACCGATGACGCTTAATCTGCCTGGTGATCTCGATATGCTCAGTATGATTAAGAGCAGTCCTCGCTTCGTAGATGTGTATGTACCGCTGCAGATTGATAGTGTGATGAAGGATTCACCTGCCAGCAAACTCGGTTTGACAAAGGGTGATCAGATTCTTGCTATTAATAATAAAAAGGTAGTCTCTTTCAACGAATTTCAGATTGAATTGGGCAGAGTAGAGGATGTGCTTGCTTCGGCTGAGACGCCGCAGGATAGTGCCAGAGCACTTACAGCTCAGGTTACTTATCTCAAGGCTTCTGGCGATACCGTCAAGTCGAGTGTTCTCCTGCAGTCTACCGAAGAGGGTGTGAAGTTTGGTTTCTACAATCATCCTGTCATGCTCGATTATAAGATTACTCATGTCAACTATGGTTTCTTCGAGAGTTTCCCTGCCGGCATCAAATATGGCTGGAATGTCTTGGCCGGTTATGTGGGCGATATGAAGTATGTCTTCTCTAAGGAAGGTGCCAAGAGTCTGGGTGGCTTCGGTGCGCTGGGCAGTCTCTTCCCATCTGTATGGGATTGGCATGCATTCTGGCTTATGACAGCGTTCCTGAGCATCATTCTTGCCTTCATGAACATTCTTCCTATCCCTGCTCTTGATGGTGGACATGTGTTCTTCCTTCTCTATGAGATTATCACAGGTCGCAAACCGGGCGATAAGTTCATGGAGCGTGCTGAGTATATTGGTTTCGGCATACTGATTCTTCTGCTTGTCGTTGCCAACCTGAACGATGTATTGCGACTCTTCGGCATCTTGTAATGCCGGGGAATCGCGAAAATAAAGGTCAAAAAAAAGAGGGTGTGTCATTAATTTATGACACACCCTCTTTTTTTGAGTTTATTCTTTTATACGTATTATACGTATCTGATAATCTGTCCTACACTAACCTTCTTGTCTTTGCGGTAGCCGTTGAGTCTGCAGATCTGCTCTACAGTTACGCCACGCTTTTCAGCGATAGAACTAAGCGTTTCGCCTGGCTTTACCTTGTGGTAGAGCTTCTCGTGGCCAGCAGGCAGTTCGTAGTATCTTCCCACTTCGCCGCCGTTAACCTGCTCTCTGGTGTAACCACCGTTGCCAACCTTGCCGCGGGCAGCATTGGCATCAGCTGATTCGCTTTCGTAGGTATCACGGTTAAAGCTGTAGAAGTCGCCTGTAACGTCCTGGTTGCGGAAGTCGAAGAAGAGTGCCGGGTTCAGAGCCACACCACAGAGACGGGTCTCAAAGTGGAGATGCGAACCGGTACTTCTACCCGTGTTACCACCCAAGCCAATCACATCGCCGGCTCTTACCTCTTCGCCCTCAGTAACGAGCTGCTTAGAGAGGTGACCATAGATGGTCTCCAAACCATTATAGTGACGAATCACGATGTACTTACCGTAACCACCACCTTCATATCTTACGATGCGAACTCTGCCTGAAAAGGCTGAGCGGATTGAGTCGCCAATATAAACCTTGATGTCCATACCTTTATGTTGGCGGCCAAAGCTAGCACGGTAACCGAAGTTACTTGTGACAACGCGACTAGGAGTTGGCATGCAGAAATGACGGAGATCGATGCGGAAGTGCTCAGGCAAGGTTGTAGCCTTGTGAGCGTACTTGTTAGAGAAATCCTCATACAGCTCGGCTGCAGGGCTTTCTCTATCTTCAATCATTCGATAATGCGACACCGCGAGTGTGTCGAGCGATTTCATTCTGTGGTCTACAGGTGCCTGTCTTGCCAATAGGTCTTGTCCGCAAACGGGAGAAGCTGTTAGCGCCAACAAAGCAACGACCGAAATTTTCTTTATACTCTTTTTAAAACTCATACTACTTTTTCTATTTTCTTTTTTAGGTTCGTGTCAACAGCGCAGAATCATACAAGAAATTCTGCAAAAACCACTAAGGCAAATGCCTTCATGTAGCGGTTTTGTTATATAGACGTTGCAAATATAACAAAAAAACTTCAAAAAACCAAAGTTGTTAAAGCCAAAAGGGCGATATTTAACGCCCTAGCCTTTTTTTTAACTTACATTAGGAAAATGAGATGCAAGGAGTTGACTTTTAGTACGTTTCATGCTTTTGTAGCATTCTCAACAGAGCCACGGCAGGAGAATGCCCCATGAAAATATACTTTTTTACCTCCGGACTGGTGAATCTGAGGCATTCCTGATAAGCGCGGTAGAGTCGTTGAGATTGATGGTAAATTCCTTACCCGATGACTCTCTGATACCGATAATCATCTTTGCCGTGACATGCAGTTTGACGTATCTGATGCCTGTTGCGCTTTCTATTTCTGTAATGTTTTCGAGAATGGCTCTCATTTCTTCCAGGGTTATTTCTGGTCGCGGCTCTCTGATAGCCGGCTTTCTTCTTCTATCCATTGCTTTTTACTTTGAACTTTGAGCTTTGAACATTGAACTTTATGATTACTTCTAACTGTAAACTTTTAACTATTAACTTTAACTGATGGCTGCCCAGTTGATATGGGTTTTCTTCAATTCCCTGAGGCGGTTCCAGAGCAGGGCGTTATGAGGAGCATTGCATTCAGGATCGTTGTCGATGATTTCCTGTGCTTCTGTGCGTGCCAGTTGTACCAGCTGACCGTCTCTGGCAATATTCGCTATCTTCAGGTCGAAAGCCATGCCGCTCTGCTGCGTTCCCTCCAGGTCGCCGGGACCACGGAGTTTTAAGTCGGCCTCGGCGATACGGAAACCGTCGTTCGTATCGCACATGATATCAATACGTTTGCGGGTTTCTTCTGAAAGCTTATAGTTGGTTACCAGAATGCAGTAGCTTTGGTCGCAGCCTCTTCCTACACGGCCTCTTAGCTGGTGCAACTGGGAGAGACCGAAGCGCTGTGCATCCAGGATAACCATCACAGAAGCATTGGGCACATTTACACCAACTTCTATTACGGTGGTGGCAACGAGAATCTGTGTTTCGCCCTTCACAAACTGCTCCATCTCTACCTCCTTTTCGGCAGATTTCATCTTGCCATGAATCTTACTCAATTTGAATTCCGGGAATGCCTGTTTCAGCGTTTCGTAACCTTCTTCCAGGTTCTTCAGGTCGCTCTTCTCACTTTCTTTGATCAGCGGAAAGACGATATATACCTGTCTGCCGAGATTAATCTGGCGGCGGATGCTCTGATAGAGACTGGTGAGTTGGGTATCAAACTTATGTAGCGTCTGTATCGGTTTTCTGCCCGGTGGCAGTTCATCAATCACGCTCACGTCCAGGTCACCATAAATGGTCATGGCGAGGGTGCGGGGGATAGGAGTGGCGGTCATCACAAGGATATGAGGCGGATTCTCGCTCTTGTTCCATAGCTTGGCTCTCTGTGCTACACCGAAGCGATGCTGCTCATCGATGACGGCTACGCCTAATCTCCTGAAAACCACAGGGTCTTCGAGGATGGCATGGGTGCCTACCAGAATCTGGATGTCGCCCGTAGCCAGGTCGGCAAGAATCTTTTCTCTCTTCTTTCCCTTTACGATGCCTGTGAGCAGTTCCACCCGGATGTCCATTCCCTGCAGGAAGTCGCAGATGGTTTGCAGATGCCTGCTGCCTTTTAAGGAGTGGTGTCATGTCATTAACGAGAGAAAACAAAAAAGAAAAGGTCAGAAAACCTAGAACAAAAATTACATGGAAAGAAGTCAAACGCCAGAAAGTGCTGCTGTTCTGGGCAGCAATAATGGTGGCATATGGAGTCGTATTCTATTATCTGCCGCTCGCTGGCTGGGCAATGGCATTTCAGGATTACAAACCAAGACTTGGTATATTTCATTCTGCATTTGTTGGATTGGACAAATTCAAGATGCTGTTCTCGGATATGACATTTATCCGTGTTATAAGAAATACACTCGCAATGGGCGTTATCAATCTGGTTGTAACTTTTGTCACAGCCATAGCATTTGCAATCTTACTGAATGAGATTGCATCAAAGGGTGGAAAGAAAGTAGTACAGACTATATCATATCTTCCACATTTCCTTTCATGGATCATTGTAACAGGTATTTTACACGATATGCTTTCAGGAACAGGTATTTTAAATGAGTTCCTTGTAAATATGCATATTATAGACCAACCGATAAACTTTTTCGCACATACGGGATATTTCTGGCCGATAGTGGCATTTGCCAATGTATGGAAAGAAACAGGATGGAATGCAATCATATATCTTGCAGCCATTACATCAATAGATCCTTCACTTTACGAAGCAGCATCTATTGATGGAGCGGGACGCTGGGCAAAGATCAAGTACGTAACACTGCCGGGAATCAAACCAACTATCATAATCCTTCTTCTTATGAATGTAGGTAATGTTTTAAATGCAGGATTTGAGATACAGTATCTCTTAGGAAACGGTCTGATACAGAAAGTATCACAGACTATTGATATTTATGTACTTAAATGGGGCATAAGCCAGGGAGATTATGCAATAGGTACTGCAGCAGGTATATTCAAGAGTGTGGTAAGTATAATTCTTATATTTATTGCAAATAAAATTGCCAAACATAATGGTGAAGAGCAGTTGTTTTAAGGAGGTCTTGTACGATGGCAGATATAACAGCAGGCTCTGTAAAGAGCAAAAAGAAAAAGAAGATAAGTATATTTCCAATTGTAAATTGCATCATTATGGTACTGTTTTTGATCATAACGCTTTATCCGGTGCTTAATACACTTGCGATATCGCTTAATGATGGTACAGATGCATTAAGAGGTGGAATTTACCTCTTACCAAGAAAGTTTACCTGGAAGAATTATATAACGGTTTTACAAAAAGATAATCTTATAACAGGAGCATACATTACTGTTGCCAGAACAATAATTGGAACAGTCTTAGCACTGGTGGCAAATGCAATCCTTGCTTTTATAGTCAGCAGAAAAAGATTTTTGTTCAAAAGAGGTTTATCCCTGTTTTGGGTTATCACAATGTATGTCAATGGTGGATTAATCCCTACCTTCCTCCTGTACAAGGGACTTGGGCTTACCAATAGTTTTTGGGTTTATGTAGTCCCTGGAATGGTCAGTGCGTTTAACATGCTCGTTATCAGGACCTATATGAATGGAATTCCTGACAGCTTAGAGGAATCAGCGCAGCTTGACGGTGCAGGATATACCACCATTTTTTTGAAGATTTATTCACCTCTCTGCAAACCGGTATATGCGACAGTAGCTTTATTCGTAGCAGTAGGACAGTGGAACTCATGGTTTGATGCAATGCTTTATAACCGTATGAATACAAAGCTTACTACATTACAGTATGAGCTTATGAAGCTTCTTTCAGCTGTAACAAATCAGGGAGGATCAGCAGAAACATTGAAAAATGCTGTAGGCGCAGTTACACCTACCTCAGTTCGTGCCGCAGCAACAATTATAACAATGCTTCCGATCATATGTATTTACCCGTTTTTACAGAAATACTTTGTTACAGGACTTACACTTGGTGGAGTTAAAGAATAAATATTTTTTTACAGGATGCCCGGCAGGATAACTGCCGGGTGTTTTTGTGTAAATGTTTATTTGAAAGGAGAAAAATGGTACGTTGGCACTAAATAGTAGTGGATTATTATAAAAAACTGTTGTATAATAAAACTACTTTAAAAACTCAAACAAAAGAAGGGGGATTTTATGAATAGTCAACAGTATAGCAGAGCCAACAAACGTGTATTCCTGGCGGTAATCATAGTATTTGCATATATAGCATTTACGTTATTTGCAGCATTTGGGATAAAAGATGCAGATACCACAAGGATAATTATACAGCTTGTTGCGGCAATAGCAGTAATGGTAATATCTATCATTGCATTTATTACAAAAAGAGACAGCAGAACCGGTGCACTTATGATGGTAAGTGCCATGACAGCCGGATATTTTATTATCGCACTGTTCAACTTAACAATCGGTACATGGACGTATGCCATTCCGCTTGTTATTGCGGCAATGATATATCTGGATATCAAGATGATGATGGTGATGAATGCAGTAATAATCATATCCAGCGTCATCAGGCTTGTAATGCAGCTTGGAATAGGGGGTACAGCTCTTCAGAATGATGTGATAGCAGTATTTGTACTTATACTTGTGGGATATGCGTCAGATAGTATCACGATTCTTCTTACTCATTTCTTTGATGAAAATATGGATGAAATCAAAGAGTCGTCCATGGCACAGGTGGACAGCAATAAGAAGATGGTAATAGTTGCGGAGAATATTTCAAAGCACTTTGACGAGGCTATGGCCATGTTAAATGATCTCGATGAGGCGGTTGCGGTGAGCCATAGTTCAATCCAGGAGATAGCAGACAGCACAGAGAGCACCGCGGAGGCTATCCAGAAGCAGGCAGCTATGTGTGTTGATATTCAGGGAAATACAGACAATGCAGAGAGTGGAATCAAGGCTATGATAGATGCCTCACGCCAGACTGATGAGACCGTAAAGCAGGGAGCTGATGTTGTGGAAGAACTCAAGGAGCAGGCACACAACGTGGCAGAGGCAAGCAATGTTACAGTGTCAGTTATCCAGAGTCTTACAGCCAAGGTAGAGGATGTAAAGAGCTTCGTTGAGTCGATTATCAATATTTCAAACCAGACCAATTTACTTGCACTCAATGCTTCAATTGAGGCTGCCAGAGCCGGTGAGGCGGGAAAAGGCTTTGCGGTAGTTGCCGATGAAATCAGACAGCTATCAGAGCAGACAAAGGACGCATCAGCCAATATTACAGAGATTATTAACAAGCTCAATGAGGACACAAGGCGTGCCAATGAGAGCATAGAAAACTCTGTATCATCGGTTGAGAAGCAGAATGAGCTTATCGACGACACAAGAGACAAGTTTAATGCAATGGGAGAGGCCGTTGGGCTGTTGATGAAGGATATCAATGTGGCTGAGGAGAGTATCAAAAAGATTCTTGATTCAACAACAGTCATATCAGACAATATCACACACCTCTCAGCAACAGGAGAAGAGGTTGCAGCTTCTTCAACAGAGGGACTTCGCATGGCTGATACCACAGTTGAGAGTATGGCAAAGTGCAAGAAAGTGCTGGAAAATATCTACATGCTTGCAGATGACCTCAAAAACTCTGTTGAGGAGAGCGAGGAAGTACTTGGACAGAAATATGATTTCCAGGAGCAGTAAATATGATTTTCATATTCATGGCAGGAGTGCATTAGCTCCTGCCATTTTTACATATATTTTTATGATAAAAATATTTACATTATCGTAATATATGATAAAATATTTCTAACACAATAGAAACATAAACATAGGATATATGGAGGAAGTTATGGACGATAACAATTTTATGAACAATGACAACCAGTCATCAGGCACACCGGACAATACAGGTGTATTCGGGCAGTCAGCAGGAACAGCAAATGGCTCAGACACATACAGCGAGCCACATGACACATACAGCCAGCCGACAGACACATATGGTCAGCCGGTATCCCAGCAGGGCAGTGGCAATGCGTATGCATATGGACAGGCATCAGACCAGACAGGCAGCACAGACGGATATGTCAATAATCCGGGCAGTGCATATGGTTATGCAAATCAGGGTACATACAATCAGAATTCAAATGCCCAGGGTACATACAACCAGAATCCAAATGCCCAGGGTACATACAACCAGAACACATATGCTCAGGGCTCATTTAATCAGTCAGCTTACGGACAGACGCAGTATGGCCAGCAGCCAAACGGACAGGGTGGCTACAATCAGACCGCATACGGACAGACAGCCTACAATCAGCCACAGTATGGAGCTAATCCATACAACCAGCCGCCAAAGAACAGCAATGGCTTTGGTATAGCTTCTCTGGTACTTGGAATCGCATCTATTGTACTGTTTTGTACATGCATCAATTATGTGACAGCTCTGCTTGCTATCATTTTTGGTATTATACATATCATAAAGGGCAACAACAAGGTGTTTGGTATAGTTGGTATAGCAACAGCAGCTATCTCAGTTATAGTCAGCATCATATTCTGGGTTGTGGCAGGCTCAAATGCAAGCACAGATTTTGAAAAGGAGTTCATGAAGGGCTTTGATGAGGGCTATGAGTATTATAATGATGACGATTCCTATGAGGATTACGATTATGATTATGATTCTTTTGATTATGACGATTTTGATTATCAGAATTTTGAGTATGATGGCATTTATTAGAGTTAATTATTATCAAATTATTACAGAATCAATTACATCTTGACAACAGTGGCTTTTCAGTTATATACTTAAACACAGTTAGTAAAAGGCAGTGACGAAGACAGTAGAGATGGCAGGAAAGTCAAAGAGAGCCGGGACAGGTGAGAGCCGGTATGAGTAGAGCCGTTTTGAAAATCACTTCTGAGCCGCAGGCTAAAATCGCCATACAGCGTTGCGAGAGTAGGTTCTGACGTATTCCCTACGTTACAGGGGCGGGTATGCAAGGGTATTTCCCTTAAGTACATTGTAATAGGTGGTATAGACGTATCAGGCACGCGTTCCTAATTACAGGAATGTGTGCCTTTTTTTGTGAATATTCCATAAACCGGGATGTTTACGAACAATATAGAATAAGGAGAGATAGTCATGTACAACAAAGTTGACACCAATATGAACTTCGTTGAACGCGAGAAGAAGACAGAGCAGTTCTGGAGAGAGAACAATATCTTCAGAAAATCTATGGAAAACAGAAAAGAAGGAGAGACATACACATTCTATGATGGACCTCCTACAGCAAACGGAAAGCCTCACATCGGACATGTTGAGACACGTACCATAAAGGATATGATTCCAAGATTCCAGACCATGAAGGGCAAATATGTGCCACGTAAAGCAGGCTGGGATACACACGGACTTCCTGTTGAGATTGAGGTGGAGAAGCTTCTCGGCCTTGACGGCAAGGATCAGATTGAGAACTACGGACTTGAGCCATTCATCAAGAAGTGTAAAGAGTCTGTATGGAAATACAAGGGTATGTGGGAGGATTTCTCCAACACAGTAGGCTTCTGGGCTGATATGGATAATCCATACGTCACATACGATGATAATTTCATCGAGTCAGAGTGGTGGGCTCTCAAGGAAATCTGGAACAAGGGACTTCTTTACAAGGGCTTCAAGATTGTTCCTTACTGTCCTCGTTGTGGAACACCGCTTTCTGCACAGGAGGTGGCACAGGGCTACAAGACAGTCAAAGAAAAATCAGCAGTAGTACGTTTTAAGGTAGTAGGAGAGGATGCATATTTCCTCGCATGGACCACAACTCCATGGACACTTCCAAGCAACGTGGCACTCTGTGTGAACCCTGATGACACATATGTAAAGGTAAAGGCTGTTGATGGCTACACATATTATATGGCAGAGGCACTTGCAGACAAGGTGCTCTCGCAGCTTCTTTCAAAAGAGGACGCAGAAGCAGGCAAG
>OGYE01001321.1_pt1 | contig 16166 bp, 9 predicted proteins | sample 1576471 | NCBI WGS metagenome assembly OGYE01 (sample SAMEA3541532, study PRJEB24748) | human gut metagenome | biome: human gut; feature: human-associated habitat; material: faeces | place: China | collected 2012
ATACCTTGCAGCTCGATACATTTTCACGGAAGCTCACAACACTTGGATATGAAAAAACTTCAATCGTAGAGACACCGGGGCAGTTTTCGGTCAGAGGAGGAATCATTGACATCTTCTCCCTGACGGAAGAGTGCCCTTATCGTGTTGAGTTGTGGGGAGATGATATCGACAGTATCCGGAGCTTTGACGTGGAAAGCCAGCGTTCGATGGAACGTGTCGAGGAGTTTGTCATCTATCCATCTACGGAGATGGTGCTCGACGATGTGCGGATCAGCAAGGGTATTGCCAAGCTTTCGAAGGAGCATAAGGCACAGGCGAAGCTTTTGAAGGAACAGTTCCACACGGAGCAATACGCACGGCTGAATAAGATGGTGGAGTCGGTATTAGAGGAGTTAAAGGAGTTTAATTCCACGATGGGATTAGACAGTATGGTGGAATATTTCTACGACGACACGGTGTCGTTTTTGGATTATTTCCCAACAGATACGGATATCTTCATTGACGATCCAGAGCGTGTGAACCAGCGTGCTGGTGCGTATGCGATGCAGTTTGGCATGTCGATGGAAGGCCGTCTGGAGGGCGGTTATGTTCTGCCGACACAGGCAAATGTGCTTTATGATGCCAAGACCGTTGTGGCAAGACTGGTAAATCGTACGCCGATCTTGCTTTCGGAGTTGTACAAGAAGCAGCCAGCATGGAAGGAACAGTACGCATTTCAGATTGATGCAAAGGGGCTTGTCAGCTACAACAACAGCTTCGAGGATCTGATGAAGGACATCGAGAAATATAAGAAGAAGGATTATCGGATTCTGATCCTGTCACCATCCGCGACACGAGGCAAACGTATCGCGAAGAACTTACAGGATAATGATGTCATGGCGTACTTTACCGAGAACCGGGAACAGCCGCTCAAACCGGGAGAGGTACGCATCAGTGTCGGTCGAATGGAGACGGGATTTGAGATTCCGGAGTGTCATCTGCTTGTGATCGCAGAGGGTGATATATTTACCTCTAAGGAACTGAAAAAACGAAAGAAGCTGCCGAAATATGCCGGTGAGAAGATTGCCGGATTCTCAGATATTTCTGTTGGCGATTATGTCGTACATCAAAATCATGGTGTCGGAATCTACCGCGGTATCGACAAGGTGGAAACCGATGGACGCATGAAGGACTATATCAGTATCGAGTATGCGAAAGGCAGTAAATTGTTTGTGCCTGTGGAACAGCTCGACCGCATCGGCAAGCTGTCTGGCAAGGATGGCGCACGTGTCAAACTGAATAAGCTTGGCGGACCGGAGTGGGAGAAAGTGCGCACACGTGTCAAGGGACATGTGGAGGATATTGCGAAGGAGCTGATCGAGCTGTATGCGATCCGTTCGAGCACACAGGGTTACAAATATTCGGAGGATACCGTATGGCAGCGGGAGTTTGAAGAGATGTTCCCATATGAGGAGACACTGGATCAGCAGAAAGCCATTGACGATACCAAACACGATATGGAGAGCGGTAAGATCATGGATCGTCTCGTCTGTGGAGATGTCGGATTCGGAAAGACAGAGGTTGCCATCCGGGCAGCGTTTAAGGCAGTACAGGATAACCGGCAGGTAGCCTATCTGGTACCGACGACGATTCTTGCCGAACAGCATTACAACACATTCTGTGAGCGTATGAAGAACTATCCGGTTAATATCCGGATGCTGTCCCGGTTTTGTACACCGAAGGAAGTAAAAGAGACGTTGGAGCAGATGAAGTCTGGTATGGTCGATATCGTGATTGGTACACACCGGCTGCTTTCCAAGGATATTGTATTTAAAAATCTGGGACTTTTGATCATTGACGAGGAACAGCGGTTCGGCGTCAAGCACAAGGAACAGATCAAGCAGATGAAGAAAAATGTGGATGTGTTAACTCTCACGGCGACACCAATTCCACGAACCCTGCATATGAGTCTGGTTGGACTGCGCGACATCAGTCTGCTGGAAGAGCCGCCAGTCGACCGGCTGCCGATCCAGACGTATATTATGGAGTACGATCTGGAGTTTGTAAAAGAGGCAATCAACCGGGAGCTTGCGCGAAACGGACAGGTATATTATGTGTATAACCGGGTAGAGACGATCGCGGACATCACGGGACAACTCCGTCAGGTGCTGCCAGATGCAACGATTGAATTTGCACATGGCAAGATGCCGGAGCGGGAGCTTGAAGCGATGATGCGCCGTTTTATCAAGGGTGAGATTGATGTGCTAGTATCGACGACGATCATTGAGACGGGACTGGATATCCCAAATGTCAATACGATCATTATACATGATGCAGACCGGTTCGGTCTGTCACAGCTCTATCAGCTGCGGGGACGTGTTGGACGTTCCAACCGGAGTGCCTACGCATTCCTGCTCTATAAGCGCGATAAGATGATAAAAGAAGTCGCGGAGAAACGTCTGAAAGCAATCCGGGAGTTTACAGATCTTGGCTCAGGGTATAAGATAGCAATGAAGGATCTGGAGATTCGTGGAGCCGGAAATCTGCTTGGACAGGAGCAGTCGGGAAATATTGAGGCAGTCGGTTATGATCTGTATTGCCAGATGTTGAACGATGCAATCCGGCGTCTGTCTGGTGAGACGGTGCGTGAGGAGTTCGTGACAAACGTAGAACTTCCGCTCAATGCCTATATTCCAGACAGTTATGTGAAGAATGAATATGTGAAGCTGGATTTGTATAAGAGAATCTCAAAATGTGCGAACCGCGAGGATAATGATGCCATCTTAGAGGAGGTACGCGACCGGTTTGGAGAACCGCCAAAGCCGTTTTTCCGCTTGCTTGATGTGGCGTATCTGAAAGCAATTGCACATGAGGTTTATATTACGGATATCAAATATGTAGGCGATGAGGTGCGATTTTACATGCTGCCGCAGGCACCTGTGCAGGCGGAGCGGGTCAATCCGTTATTGAAACGGTATAAGAACACATTGCGGCTTACCGCGGGCAAGCAGACATATTTCCGTATCCGTATGTCGAAGCTGATCGAGGAAGAGATGGTATCTTCCTGCGAGAAGGTAATTGAGGATATCCGCACATTGTATAATACGGAGGATGTGAACCATGAAGCATAATAGACGTTGTCGAAAACTAATTGCAATATTGTTGTGTATCTGCCTGATGGCGCCGATGATTTCCGGCTGTGGAGAGAAAAAGGAAGAAGAAACACAGCAGACAAGCAGTGGAACACTGGTGTTTCAGTATGGAAATAATCTGGTAACCAAGGGCGAGGTATATATCTATATAGAAACCGTGCGGGAGCGGTATGAGATGCAGTACGGCAGTGATGTCTGGCAGACGGTGCTTCCGGATGGTGGTGCGGGAACTTCTATGGAGAACCTGACACGGGAGGAAGTTGTAAATGAGATTGTCCGCGTCAAGACGTTGTGTGCGCATGCAGAGGAGCTTGGAATCACACTGGGCGATGACGAGTTGGCAGAGCTAAATCAGAAGGCAGATGATTTCTGCGAGGGACTGACAGATGAACAGTTGCAGAACATGGAAATCACAAAGGAAAAAGCCGAGAAAGTGATGCAGGAAAATGCAATCGCATCGAAGGTGGAGGCGAAGATCTTAGATGACCGGAAGATTGAGATCTCCGATGAAGAGGCGCGGATGACGACTTTCTATGATATGTATTTTGCATGTTATAGTATGGATGAAAATGGCGTGATAACCCCATACACGGATGATCAGAAGAAACAGCAATATGAAAATGCGCTACAGGCGTGCAGCACACTTGCGACGGCAGACTTGAAGGACAACACAGGTGCAGCAATTGAGAAGCTGGCAGAGTACTACCAGCTGGATCAGGCGCAGACGCAGACGATGAGTCCATCGCAGATTCTGGAGACATACGGACAGGATGTGTATGATCTGCTCTACAGCATGGAGAATGGACAGTACAGCACGGTTGTGGAGACTCAGTATGGCTATCATGTATTCCAGATGATTGCTCTGACTGATCAGACGAAGACGAATGAGCAGAAGATCGTGCTTTACAATCAGCAGGTACAGGAAGCTTTATCGGATACGCTTACGAAGTGGCAGGCACAGATCGATCCGATCTTCAAGTACCCGGACAGCGTAGATATGGACGTGTATGATACGATCGTAAATGATACAGTTGGGACAAAGCAGATAAACTAAGAAAATTTATATAAGAATGTTCAATCGAGTAGGTGTTAACCTGCTCGATTTTTTGATTAAAAGCAATTATGAAACATGTTCGGCGTATTTTTATAAAAAGTACTTGACAAAATTGTACTACTGTATTATTGTACTATTCAGATAATACAATAATACAAAAAAGGAGGAACAAAGATTGGCGTGGAAGTTCAATAATGAATCCCCGATCTATCTACAGATTGTGGATGCGATAAAGATGCAGATCGCGCAGGGCACCTTGAAGCCAGGTGATCAGGTTCCGGCAGTGCGGGAGCTTGCGGTGACCGCAGGCGTGAATCCGAATACGATGCAGAAAGCACTTTCGGAGTTAGAGCGCGAAGGCGTGCTCTATTCCCAGCGGACGGCAGGGCGATTTGTAGCAGAGCAAAAGACAGGAGGAACGAGCATGCGAGAGGAGCTGAGTCAGAAGCATATACAGGCGTTTGTGGATAGCATGCGAACACTTGGATATGCAGATGGTGAGATTGTAACAGTATTGAAAGGATATTTACACGAGGAGGGAGCACATGAGTAATTTAGTAGAAGTATCCGGCGTGAAGAAAGGATATGGGATTTCGAAAACTGTATTTGAGAACCTGAACCTGGCATTGCCGGAAGGAAAGATTATCGGTCTACTGGGACCGAATGGAAGTGGTAAGAGTAATGTCGCTGATGCCGTCCGCTGGGTTCTTGGAGAGCAGAGAGTGAAGCAGCTGCGTGGAGGCACCATGCAGGATGTGATTTTCTCGGGAACCGAGAACCGGAAGCCACTTAGTTATGCTTCGGTTGCAATCACACTGGATAATTCAGATCATAAACTTCCGGTAGAGTACGAAGAAGTCACTGTTACACGTAAATTGTACAGATCCGGAGAGAGTGAGTATCTGATCAATGGTTCAGCCTGCAGACTGAAAGATATCAATGAGATGTTCTATGATACAGGTATCGGTAAAGAAGGCTATTCGATTATCGGTCAGGGACAGATTGATAAGATCTTAAGTGGTAAGCCGGAAGAGAGAAGAGAACTTTTTGATGAGGCCGCCGGAATTGTAAAATATAAGAGAAGAAAGTCCCTTTCTTTGAAAAAGCTGGAGGATGAACGGCAGAATCTTACCCGTGTGAATGATATTCTTGCAGAGCTTGAAAAACAGATCGGTCCCTTGGAAAGACAGTCAGAGACAGCCAGAATCTATCTGAAAATGAAAGAAGAATTAAAAACATATGACATTAATATGTTTTTGCTGGAGGAAGAGCGGCTGCAGGAGCGTATTCGTGAAGTCGGTGGGAAATATGAGATTGCTTCTCAGGAGATGCAGGAATCAAATGCCCGTTATGAGAAGATGAAAGCAGAATACGAGGCAATCGAGGAAGAAGTAGATCAGATTGATCTTGCAATTGAAACTGCGAAGAACCAGATGAATGAGACGAATCTTTTAAAGCAACAGCTGGAAGGCCAGATCAATGTCCTGAAAGAGCAGATTAATACAGCCCGTATGAATGATGAGCATTATGATCATCGCCTGAGTACGATCGTCAGTGAGATAGATACAAGGCAGCAGCAGAAAAGAGAGCTTGAAGAAGAGAAGAAAAGAATTTCAGAACAGTTAGAATCAGCCAGTGGACAGGATACAGAAGCACAGCAGAGTTTAATTGAGATTCAGTCAAAGATTGCAGAACACAGTACTGAAATTGAGCAGAAGAAGCGGGAGATCATGGATCTGCTTGGAAATCGTGCTTCAACAAAAGCTAAGATTCAGCATTTTGATACGACGAAAGAACAGATTCAGACACGGAAGGCTGTCGTTGCCAGAAATATTCTTGAGATTTCGACGGTAGCAGAAGGACAGAACAACAGACTTAAGAAGTATGAAGAAGAACTTGGTCAGATCCGTGAGCGCATTCAAACCTATAAGGATAAGATTTCCCTGAACGAACAGGAACTTGGCAAGCTTCAGAATGAGCTGAAAGAGAAGCAGGAAAAGTTACGGATCGGACAGACCGCTTATCACAGAGAGTCTTCCCGTCTGGAGTCATTAAAGAATATTACAGAGCGCTATGACGGATATGGTAACAGTATCCGAAAGGTAATGTCGAATAAAGAACGTGAGAAAGGTCTGATCGGTGTTGTAGCGGATATCATTAAGGTCGATAAGGAATATGAGATCGCTATTGAGACAGCACTTGGAGGAAGTATTCAGAATATCGTTACAGATAATGAAGATACAGCCAAGCGTATGATTGATTTCCTTAAGCGTAATAAATTCGGAAGGGCAACATTTCTTCCGCTGACAAGTATGCATGGCGGCGGAGGAATCAGAAATCCGGAAGCACTCAAAGAAGCGGGAGTGATCGGACTTGCGAATACATTGATCCATGTGGAATCAAGATTTGACGGACTGGCAGATCAGCTGCTTGGACGCACGATTGTAGTAGACCATATTGATCACGGAATCGCAATTGCGAGAAAATACCGTCAGTCTCTGCGTCTGGTCACTCTGGAAGGTGACCTGATTAATCCGGGTGGATCTATGACAGGTGGTGCATTTAAGAATTCAAGTAATCTGCTGAGCAGACGCCGCGAAATCGAAGAATTTGAAAAGACGGTTGCTATGCTCAAGTCTGACATGGATGTGCTGGAAAAAGAAGTTACAGAGGCGAAGAACCGTCGTGCAGCATGCTATAGTGTAATCGATGAAGTACAGGAACATTTAAGAGAAGAATCAGTGCTGGAGAATACTGCACGAATGAATGTTGCGCAGGTACAGAGAGAACAGTTAGAATCAAAACAGCGTTACGAAGGATTTCTGAAAGAACAGAAAGCATTGCTTCAGGAGTTGGATGAAATCAATGAGAATGAAGATTCTATCCAGATGGAACTTGAGACATCAGAGAAGTTGGAAAAAGAACTGAATGAACAGATTGAAGCTTTGCAGATGCAGTTGGAGAAAGAAAGAGAGAATGAGGCTGTCCAGATGAAACAGTCTGAGGAAGTCCATCTCTCACTGGCAGGCCTGGATCAGCAGAAAACCTTTATTGTAGAAAATATTTCCCGTATAGATGAGGAAATCACCAGATATGAAAAAGAGCAGGAAGAACTTGCCGAAAATCGTGGAGATGTATCTGAGGAAATTCTGCAAAAAGAAAATGAAATCGAAGGACTCAGGAAAACGATTGAAGATTCAAAAGAACTGTTTATAGAGATTGGTGAAGAGATTAAAGTACAGAGTAAAAAACGCGAAGAACTGAATCAGAAGCACAGAGATTTCTTACGACAGAGAGAAGAACTTGCAAAGCATGTGTCAGATCTTGATAAAGAATGTTTCCGTCTGAACAGCCAGAAAGAAGGCTATGAGGAAGCGTCAGAGAAGCAGATGAATTATATGTGGGAAGAGTATGAACTCACTTACAATCATGCGAAAGAACTTCGTAATGAGACACTGACAGATCTGGCATTGATGAAGAAAAAGATTCAGGAACTTAAGAATGAGATCCGAAAGCTTGGTTCGGTCAATGTCAATGCAATTGAGGATTACAAAAATGTATCCGAGCGTTATACATTCTTAAAAGGTCAGCATGATGATCTTGTAGAGGCAGAAGCATCTCTTGAACAGATTATTGAAGAATTAGATGTGGCGATGCGCAAGCAGTTTACAGAACAGTTTGCAAGAATTGCGACAGAGTTCAATGATGTATTCCGTCAGCTTTTTGGAGGCGGAAAGGGATCATTGGAATTACAGGAGGATGTGGATATTCTTGAGGCAGGAATACGCATCATCGCACAGCCACCAGGAAAGAAACTGCAGAATATGATGCAGCTTTCAGGTGGAGAGAAGGCGCTGACTGCAATTGCATTACTATTTGCAATCCAGAATCTGAAGCCATCTCCGTTCTGTCTCCTTGATGAGATTGAAGCGGCACTGGATGACAACAATGTAGATCGTTATGCGAAATATTTACATAAGCTGACAAAATATACACAGTTCATTGTCATTACCCACAGACGTGGTACAATGGCAGCAGCAGACCGGTTGTATGGAATTACCATGCAGGAAAAAGGGGTATCCACACTTGTTTCAGTGGATCTGTTGGAAGATGATCTGGAAAAATAAACCTGTTTTTATTGTAAACAGGGTATTAAGAGAACAGGAGGCTGAAAATGGGAGAAGAAAAAAAGGGATTTTTTAAACGACTTGTATCCGGTCTGACAAAGACAAGAGATAATATTGTGTCCGGCATGGACAGTATTTTCCATGGATTTTCAAAGATTGATGATGACTTTTATGAAGAACTGGAAGAAACTCTGATCATGGGAGATCTTGGTGTCAGAGCAACAATGGACATCATTGAAGATTTAAAGGTTAAAGTAAAAGAGCAACATATCAAGGAACCGATTGAATGTAGACAGCTTGTGATCGACAGTATTCGTGAACAGATGGATGTCGGAGAGACAGCATATGAGTTTGAGAATCGTCAGAGTGTGGTTTTCGTGATCGGAGTAAATGGTGTTGGTAAAACAACAACGATCGGTAAACTTGCAGGAAAGCTGAAAGCACAGAATAAGAAAGTGATCCTTGCGGCGGCAGATACATTCCGTGCGGCAGCAGGAGAGCAGTTAAAAGAATGGTCCAACCGTGCCGGTGTTGAGATGATCGGCGGTCAGGAAGGTGCAGATCCGGCATCAGTTGTATATGATGCGGTTGCTGCTGCGAAAGCGAGAAGGGCAGATGTACTTCTGTGTGATACAGCCGGAAGACTTCACAATAAGAAGAACCTGATGGAAGAGCTTAAGAAGATCAATCGTGTGATTGACAGAGAGTATCCGGATGCGTTCCGTGAGACGCTGGTTGTGCTGGATGCAACGACAGGACAGAATGCACTTGCCCAGGCAAAGGAATTCAATGAAGTAACAGATATAACAGGAATTGTTCTGACAAAGATGGATGGAACAGCCAAAGGAGGAATTGCAGTAGCAATCCAGTCTGAACTTGGTATCCCGGTAAAATATATCGGTGTAGGAGAAACAATTGATGACTTGCAGAAATTTGACTCAGAGGAGTTCGTAAACGCGTTGTTTTACAGAGAGGAAGAAAGACCATGATGACATTAGAGAAATTTGAAGAAGCTAGCGAACTGGTAAAAAAGGTAACAAATCCTACAAAACTCATTTACAGTGAATACTTAAGTGCACAGACAGGAGCAAAGGTTTATTTAAAACCGGAAAATATGCAGCACACAGGAGCTTATAAGATTCGTGGTGCATATTACAAGATCAGCACACTGACAGACGAAGAAAGAAGCCGTGGACTGATCACAGCATCAGCAGGAAATCATGCACAGGGCGTTGCATTTGCAGCAAAACAGTTTGGATGCAAAGCTACGATCGTTATGCCTACAGTTACACCGCTGATCAAAGTAAACCGTACAAAAAGCTTTGGAGCAGACGTAGTACTTCATGGTGATGTTTATGATGATGCTTACGCATATGCATGTAAACTTGCAGAAGAGAACGGATATACATTCGTTCATCCGTTTAATGACCTTGATGTCGCTACAGGTCAGGGAACAATCGCAATGGAGATCGTTCAGGAACTCCCGACTGTAGATTATATCCTTGCACCAATCGGTGGAGGCGGACTGATCACAGGTGTTTCCACACTTGCCAAGATGCTGAATCCAAAGATCAAAGTAATCGGTGTAGAGCCGTCAGAAGCGGCCAGTATGACAGCAGCCCTGAAAGCAGGAGAGCCTGTAGAACTTCCATCTGCAAATACAATCGCAGACGGAACAGCTGTAAAAGAAGTTGGAGATAAAGTTGTTCCTTATGTGAAAGAGAATGTAGATGATATTCTTCTCGTAGATGATGATGAGCTGATCGGTGCATTCCTTGACATGGTAGAAAACCATAAGATGATCGTAGAAAATTCAGGACTTCTTTCCGTAGCTGCATTAAAGCAGATGGACATCAAAGGAAAGAAAGTAGTCTGTGTATTAAGTGGTGGAAATATGGATGTTATCACAATGTCCTCGATCGTCCAGCACGGATTGATCCAGAGAGACCGTATCTTCTCCGTATCCGTACTCCTTCCGGATAAGCCGGGTGAACTCGCACGTGTGGCGCAGACAGTCGCAGACGTACAGGGTAACATCATTAAGCTGGAGCATAACCAGTTTGTAAGCACAAACAGAAACGCAGCAGTAGAGCTTCGTATCACAATGGAAGCATTCGGAACAGATCATAAGAAGAAGATTCTGGATGCACTTGATAAGGCTGGATTCAGACCAAAACTGATTAGTGCGAAGCTGTACTAATGGGTGTGTGTTTGTTGAACTTGGATTTTGAGAGTTGAAACAATCAGTTTTGTGGGAAAAGGGAACGCAAGGCCAGCCCTGCTATTATCACGAGCACCGGCCCGCTTTACCTCATCCCTTTGAAAGTATGTAACATAAGAGCCAGAACAGTTACCGTGTGTGGTGCCTGTTCTGGCTCTTATTAACATACTGAACAAAGTGTATTCGGAACGCTCCTGCCTTACATGTGCTCGTGGCAACAGAAGGACTGTCCTTGCTTACATATTCCAAACGGGATATTTAATTCCAATCAGACAAATCCAGAAAACAAATCACAGAATCTGTAGATAAACGTAAACGGATGTTTTATCGACTAAGATAATCGTCCCCTTTTTACGCACGTACTAAGTTTGTATTTTGTTTTCTGGATTCGTTCCACTTGGAACAGGTACTACTCATTTGAAAAACCGAGTGAGGGAGCCATTGTATTGTTGAGGACACATTTAAGGCAGGAGCGTTCCGAATACACTTTGCAGAATCTGTTAGAAAAAGCCAGACACGAATCACACACGGTGAGTGCTCTGGCTTTTTCGTTACAGATTGTCAAAGGGATGAGGTAAAGCGGGCCGGTGTCCGATGCAATACAGTGGCCCCCTCACGACCTTTACTATTAAAAGTTTTTGTTTCAATTGTTGACCGAATCCAAGTTCAACAAATTACAACACCCCTACAAAACGATGGAATGCCTCCAGTCCTTTTTCATTACACTTATAAACTCCGGCATCTTCGAGTACTTCGCAGAATACTTTTCCGACTTCCTGCTGAAGGATCTCTTCAACATTCTCCTCTGTGATGGATGTGTAATTCGGAAGGAATTCATCTACCCAGTCAGCGTGTTTTGCAATCTGTTCATTGCTGCGGATATCTTTTTCTGTCAGGATGTAATCTTTCAGAAGTTCCATCTCTCCTTTTAATCTTGCAGGGAGAACAGCAAGTCCCATTACTTCGATAAGACCGATGTTTTCTTTCTTAATATGGTGCAGTTTAGCATGTGGATGGTAGACACCAAGCGGATGTTCTTCTGTGGTGATATTATTTCTCAATGTCAGGTCGAGTTCGTAGAGATCTCCACGCTTTCTTGCAATCGGTGTGATCGTGTTGTGCGGTGTACCGTCTGTCTCAGCGAAGATGAAAGCATCTTCATCTGTATAAGATCTCCATGCATTTAAAATGTGTTCAGCCAGATCAATCAGAGGTTTTACTTCTTTGCTCTGAAGACGGATAACAGACAGAGGCCATTTTACGATACCGGCAGTTACATCTTCGTAACCTTTCACAGTGAAGTGTTCAATGATCGGAGCTTTCGCCATTGCGAAAGTATAATTTCCACCCTGGAAATGATCGTGGCTTAAGATAGAACCGCCAACGATCGGAAGGTCTGCATTGGATCCCAGGAAGTAGTGTGGGAAAAGTTTGATGAAATCAAAAAGCTTTTCGAAAGCATTGCGGTCGATCTTCATTGGAACATGCTGTCCGTTGAATACGATGCAGTGCTCGTTATAGTATACATAAGGGGAGTACTGGAATCCCCAAGGGTTATCCTGAATTGTGATCGGGATGATTCTGTGGTTCTCACGAGCCGGATGATCAAGGCGTCCTGCATATCCTTCGTTTTCTATACAGAGCTGACATTTTGGATAGGAAGAGGATTTTGCTTTTCCTGCTGCTGCAATTGCTTTTGGATCTTTCTCTGGTTTGGAAAGATTGATTGTAATGTCAAGAGTGCCGTATTTTGTGTCAACCGTCCATTTGCGATCCTTAGCAATACGGTATCTGCGGATATAATCACTGTCCTGGCTTAATTTGTAATAATAATCAGTAGCTGTCTCCGGAGAAACTTTATATTTTTCCCAGAAAGTCTGCTGGATCTGTGATGGGCGTGGCATCAGGGTATTCATCAGTTTTGTGTCAAATAAATCACGGTAGCCGATGCTGTTTTCAATGATTCCGCGTTCTGCGGCGATATCTAAAAGTTCTGCAAGAATGTCTTCCAGAACAAGATTGTTCAGATCACAGTCAACATCTTCATAGTTATCTTCGTGGAACAGATCCAGAAGAAGATTCGTTGTATAAATTCTTTCGGATTCCGGAGTGATTCCGGTATTGATTCCGTACTGTACTAATTTTTTGATCGCATCATAAAGCATATGTCAAGGACCTCCTTAAATTAAGGAATGCCAATGGCATTCCTATAACAAAATATACATTATTTCACATCTGATCTTAGCAGAGACGAGAAGCACCGTCTCCGATATCTACTGTGTAGAACTCGGCTTCATGTCCTACTTTTTCAAGATATGTTTTTCCGATTGTTTCGATAAATGTATCTATGGATTCATCTTTTACGATGCTGACTGTGCAACCGCCAAATCCGCCGCCTGTGATACGGGAACCAAGAACACCAGGAATCTTCCATGCAAGGTCTACAAGGATATCAATCTCTTCACAGGATACATCATAATCATCACGCAGTGAAATGTGAGACTGATTCATTAATTTTCCGAAGCTTTCAATGTCTCCGGCTTTCAGCGCTGTAACAGCATCGATTGTACGCTGGTTTTCGTATACAGCATGTTTTGCACGCTGTAACTGGATCTCATCTTTGATCAAGGATTTGTGTGCCTCGAATTCTTCAGGAGTAAGATCGCCAAGTGCCTGAATGTCAAGTTCGCTCTGAAGTGCTTTCAGTGCAGCAGCACATTCGTTTCTTCTGTCGTTATAAGCAGAATCAACAAGACTATGCTTTACTTTACTGTTTGTGATCACAATCTTGGCACCATCAAGAACGCAAGGTGCATATTCGTAGCTTAAATCACTTGTGTCAAGGAAAATTGCGTGGTCTTTTTTACCCATGGCAACAGCAAACTGATCCATGATACCACAGTTGCATCCGTTGAAGTTATTCTCAGAATACTGGCCGATCAGTGCAAGATCTGTCATGGAAAGATCTTTGATCTCGAACAGGTCTGTCAGGATCACACCAGTGAGAACTTCAAGGGAAGCAGAAGAGGAAAGTCCAGAACCGTTCGGGATATTTCCCCAGATTACCATATCAAAACCACTTGTGATTGTATGTCCTTTTTCTTTGAATGCCCAGACTACACCAAGCGGATAGTTTGCCCAGTTGTATTCTTTTTTATTTGTCAGATCATCGAGAGATGCTTCTACAACATCAAAGGAGTCCAGATTCATGGAATAAAAATGGATCTTGTTATCCTCTCTTTTGCGTGCGGCACCGTAAGTACCAAGTGTCAGTGCACATGGAAATACATGTCCACCGTTATAATCTGTGTGTTCACCAATCAGATTCACGCGTCCAGGAGAAAAGTAAAAACGAGCTCCTTCGGAATTACCAAAAAGTTCTGCAAACATATCAAACAATTTTTTCTTCATCATTATTTACCTCCATTTAAAGTAATCCAGTCGATCAGATTTATTTATATTTATTATATCGTTAATGAGTGAAAACGTCTATAAAAAATACGTGCTGTGGCATGTAATAATGTTGCATTAAAAAGATGAGGTGTTATAATAGATCACAGGATACGGGAAAGGAGCCGGGAGATGGCAGAGACTTACAAACATTCGTATAAGTCAGGAGAAATTCTGATGACTTCGCTGTCTGTATATAACACGGGATATCAAAGGTGTGAAGCAGGATATCAGTGGGGCCCCGGAGTCAGGGATCATTATTGTATCCATCATATTTTGTCAGGAGCAGGATACTATACAGTTGGAGAAAAGACATGGAAATTAGAAGCCGGAGATACTTTTATCTTATATCCGGGCGTGGAAGTAAAGTATTATGCCGATCAGCAGGAACCATGGGAATACGCCTGGGCTGGATTTATGGGGACGGATGCGGCATCGATCATTCGAAATACAGGTTTTCTGAAAGAACGTCCTTTTTTAAAAAGAGGAAATGTGCCGGATGACCAGATTCGGAATGGATTGGAACAGATTTATAATGCAAAGGGCAATGGGTATGAAGAAGCGGTTGCCATGACAGGAGCACTTTACAGTCTTCTGTCAGTCTTTATGCACTATCATGAAGGGGAAGATCAGGAAAGAGATGCAAAGCTTTTGTATGTAGAAAAGGCAGAAAACTATATAGAAACCAATTATTCTTATCCCGTGACGGTGGAAGATATTGCAGACTATGTAGGAATCAGCAGAAGTCATCTGTTCCGCTCTTTTCAGACCTATATGAATTGTTCGCCAAAAGAATATCTGACAGAATACAGAATCCAGCAGGCTTGCCGTCTGTTGAAAGAGACGGGGCTGTCGGTTTCGGCGATTGCATATTCTGTTGGTTTTGAGAATAATCTTTATTTTTCGAAGGCATTCCGGAAAGTGAAGAAGACAAGTCCGACGGAATACAGAGAAAAGCATAGAAAAAAGAAGGAATGATGCCGAGGTGCAGGACATAAGAATAGAGTAAGAATGTCAAAGGCGGGAAGCTGTCATGATGTCTGGAAAAAGATGGGGTTATGTAGTACAGTTTTTCTGTCTTCTGGTGTTTTTTGGTATGTCCCCATTTCTGATAAAGATGGATGGGAGAAAAACAATGAGTGTCTCATCTGATTCAGTGCGAAGTCAGAATGTATCAGATGAGGTAAAACCGGTTGTTGCGCTTACATTTGATGACGGGCCAAATGCATCCTCGACCCCGATTCTACTGGATGGATTGAAGGAACGTAAAGTGCGGGCAACCTTTTTCCTGATCGGCGAAAATGTAGAAAAAGACGAGAATGAAAAAATTGTGAAAAGAATGTATGAAGAAGGTCATTTGATCGGAAATCATACTTATACACATTGCAATCTGTCAAAGCTGGAAACGGGAGAAGCAAAGAAAGAACTGGAACAGACAGATACAGTGATTGAAAAGATAACGGGAAAACAACCGGTGTTCGCAAGAGCGCCTTACGGGGAACTCCCGGTGGACAGCGAACAAGATCTGAACAGAATATATATCGGATGGACGGTGGATCCGCTGGACTGGATGACCGAAGATACAGGGGCGGTTGTAAAAACAGTTGTGGAAGAGATAAATCCGGGAGATGTTATTTTATTACATGATTGTTATAAATCCTCGGTAGAGGCGGCGCTTCGGATCGTAGATCTTTTAAAGGCAGAAGGCTTTGAATTTGTGACAGTAGATAAACTGATTCTTGAGTAAGGAAAACCAGAAGAAATCAGGAAGAATGGAGATAGAAAAAGCATGGATTTGTTTGAATATGCAAGACAGAAAAATATGGATCAGGAGGCACCGCTGGCGTCCAGGCTTCGGCCGACAACGCTGGAGGAAGTGGTAGGACAGCAGCATATTATTGGAAAAGACAAGTTGTTGTACCGTGCAATCAAAGCAGATAAGTTAAGTTCTATTATCTTTTATGGGCCGCCGGGAACCGGTAAGACGACACTGGCGAAAGTGATTGCCCATACGACAAGTGCAGAATTCACCCAGATCAATGCAACGGTGGCAGGCAAGAAAGATATGGAAGAAGTGGTACAGAAAGCGAAAGAGACGCTGGGCATGTATCAGAAGAAGACCATTCTTTTTTCCCTATGATGCGTCGGTCGTCGCGCTCGGTTATCTCGACCGCGAGCTGCTG
>OGYE01001325.1_pt1 | contig 16135 bp, 10 predicted proteins | sample 1576471 | NCBI WGS metagenome assembly OGYE01 (sample SAMEA3541532, study PRJEB24748) | human gut metagenome | biome: human gut; feature: human-associated habitat; material: faeces | place: China | collected 2012
GTAGCCTCGGGGGGGGGTTGGGGTTCACCCCAAAAATGCGTTTGTGGATATCCAACCGCTATACTTGACACTATCAAGGCCAATATCTTCTATGATGCGCTGGAACCGTCCGGCTCCCGTGCCGTCTGCCCGGAGGTTCTGTCCGTCTATGTGGTAAAGACCACCACCGACCCGGACAATGCTATGGATGTGGCCACAGTGGACGATGTCAGGAAAGCCATACTGAAAGACATCTTCTGGCAGATGAATGAAATCACCTCCCGGACGGAAACCAGCACCGAAACGGTGGTTGAAGAAACGGACGATGGCAACGGCAACATTGTGGAAACCACAACCACCGTTACCCGAACCACGCTGTATATCACGTTCAGCCACAAAACCGCCGGGGAAATGGCTGACCATTTTCATTTCAATGCGGACCAGCGTGCGCAGTTTGCAAAGCTGTTGGCAGATGAAAACAATTCCCTGTGGGCGGCGGTGCTGTATGGAATCGGCGTCAGCGATGCTGCGCTTTTTCCAACAGCTCAGCCATTTCTTTCGGTGTTTCCTGCATCTCCCTGTCAAACCATTCTTCGATCCAGCCATACAATCCATAGGAAAAGTATGCTGTTGTGTAGGCAACAACATTCGACTGATCCGGTTTGGGGCCGCAGGCTTCTCTGATACTTTGCAGATTGAGATGGGCAAGACCTTGTTTGTATAGCATCATACAAAGCTCGCGGTGTTCCCAATAATGCGAGAAAATCGCCTCTACCAAATTGAAATCAGGCTTTTGAATTGCCTCAATCCACCAGGTATCCAACAATGTTTTCAGGTATCTGCTGATTACACCTTCCTTGCTTTCGAAGTTGCGGTAGAAGGATGCCCTGCCGACAGAGGCCTCCTCGCAGATTTGGCTGATGGATATTTCGTTAAAACCATTGCTTTGCATCAGTTTCAGTAGGGCGTCCGTAATGTGTTCCACCACATACTGATTGCGCCCCTCATTGCTCATCGGTGATACAGTTTTTCCGGTTTGTCTCATTTTGCCGTCTCCCATTGACATAGCCTTGCTTTGCGAATATAATAGCCCCGATGATACAAATGTATTATCGACTGGAACTATTATAGTTCGACTTGATTCAGATGTCAAGATGAAAGGAAAGCATGAAGATATCTATTGTGTGGAAAAGGGTCATCATTTTTGCGGCAATCGTTATCGTTGCTGCCGTGCTGGGACGACTGGCAGTCCGGGCGTTTTTGAACCTCCTGCTGGGCGGGACGCTGTTTGGAGGGAATTTCCTATGAGCAAGACACAAACCGGGAGGAAGAAAAGCGTGCTTTGGAGCTTTATTTATGTTGTGAGTTTTATCGTTGTATTCGCCGCATCGGCTCTTATCAAAATGACGGTTGATCCTATGGGCGGTGCTTTTAAGGCAGAATGGAACGATTCGGTGGGAACCGTCCATACAGACTTTGCTTATGGAGAGGGCGAAGCCAACAAATTCGATCTCTATGTTCCGGCAGATAACACGAAGGCAAGCTATGGTCTGGTGGTATATCTCCATGCGGGCGGCTTCACCAGCGGCGATAAGAGCGGTGACGCCGAGATGCTGAAATGGCTTTGCTCCAAGGGCTATGTGACTGCGGGAATCAATTACACCCTCCGAACCGATACCAATAACGCCAGCGTTTTAACGCAATCTAACGAAATCAAGTCAGCCATTCCCAAGGTTATAGAGGAAGCACAAAAGCTGGGATATCCCATCAACAAAATGGCGGTGGCCGGCGGCTCTGCCGGTCATGCCCTGGCCATGATTTACGCATACCGTGACGCTGCCGAAGCGCCGGTTCCTGTGGTGCTCACTTTCGGCGCGGTTGGTCCTGCAAGTTTCTATCAGGAGGATTGGGGCGTCTATGGCCTTGACCAAAACGATGAAGCCTGTGCCGGAATGTTCAGCGTGATGGCCGGAGTGGAAATCACCCCGGAGGAAATCCGGGATGGCTCCTATCTGGAAAAGGTCAAGCCCATCTCAGCTTCCATGTGGGTAGGCGAAAGCTCCGCCCCCTCAGTCGTAGCCTACGGTACACATGACAAGGTGCAGCCCTATCTGGCCTCCCTGCGATTGAAAACGGCGCTGGAGGAAAACGGCGTGGATTTCCGATATTTCGAACTGCCCCACTCGGGACATGGTCTTCAGAATGACAGTAAGATTTCAAATCAGTGGATGGCTGCAATCGTTGAATATCTTGACAAGTATATGCCTATAAAATAGTGAGGTAAAATGGTGAAAAAAGCATTAAAAATTATTGGAATCATTTTATTGGTTCTTATTGTCATTGCATTGCTCGTGTATTTCCTCGTACTGCGATACCCGAATTTGAAGAAAAACCCTGCCGAGGGAAAATGGTATCGTGTTGAAACCACTGAGATGAAGGATTCCGAAGGAAACGGCTATCACGCCCTTTTCAAAAAAGGCAGCGAGCATAAAGTGCTGATCTATTTTGCCGGAGGCGGTGTCAGCATTAACAAGGAAACAGCTAAAAATGACAATTACAACACAAAAATGGTATGGCCGGATATGCTGGCAAATGTCACAATGAACATGGGCGGTCTTGCTTCTGATGCGGAGGACAGTCCGTTTGAAAACTGGAGCATTATCCTATTTCCCTATGCAACGGGGGATTTCCATGCCGGAACAGGCGAATTTCATTATACCGATAAAGACGGCAAAGAGAAGATTCTTTACCACAACGGTTATGTAAATTACACAGAAGCAATGAAGAAAATAACGGAGCTTGCCGGTATTGACAATCCCGATACAGTCGTTGTTACGGGATATAGCGCCGGAGGATTTGGAGCGGCGCTTCTTTCTGACGATATTTTTACAAACTACTTTCCAAATGCGGTAAGCAAAAATGTTTTAGTAGATGCATCCCTCTTGCTATATGACGATTGGCACACTGTCGCAACCGATGTTTGGAAAACTCCGAAAGAAATCTCGGATAAGCTGACAGGCAATAATCTCACGCTGGACTGTCTTACTGCCCTGCATGAAAAATACGGTGATGGTATTCATATTCTGTTCGATAGCTCCACCAGAGATGGTGATTTGGCAAAGGTGCAAAATTATCTCGACACGGGTGTAATGGATGTGTCGGAAAAAGAAGCAGACATTTATCAGCAGATACTAAAAGACACCATCCCACAATTTAAGGAAATCGGTGTAAGCATGTTCATTTGGGATGGCGTGGCATGGTATGACGATCCGAGAAATATGACAGCACATACAATCATCGCAACTCCCGCCGTATGGATGCCGTTTGAGGAACAAAAGCAGTCTGTCGCCGGATGGCTTACCGACGCAATAAACGGCAAACTGGTGGACTACGGTCTCGATTTGGTGAATAAACAATACTGACAAACTCATAAAGAAGGTAGACAATGAAAACATTACTCAAAATTCTAAAAGTGATTTTTATCATTATATTAACGATGCCTTTACAAAAGGCTATTTCAAATTACTGGCGGCTATGCTGGCTTCCCACGGATATGACCCGCGGAAGCTTGTGGACGCAATTTGGGCTGTAACTGCTTCCATGGTAAAAAATGACGGCAGTCAAAGCAATGAGGCTGCCTTCTGGAAAAAATTCGCCGGGATTATCGGAGAAAAGGTGCTTGCGGACAAGCCGCTGTTTTGATGAATTCTATGGGAAGGAATTTCAGGCAGCAAAAGGGCTTTGTGGGGTAAATCCCAGCGCGGCGATCGCCGTTCATACCGTAAAGGAAATGGGACTTCGGGTAGCACTGGCGACCAATCCCATTTTCCCGGCAGTTGCCACTCAGAGCCGGATTCGTTGGGCTGGCCTGGAGCCGGAGGATTTTGAGCTTTACACAACTTATGAGAATATCGGATACTGTAAGCCCAACCCCGACTATTACCGGGAGATCGCAAAGCGACTGGGCGTCAGCCCGGAGGGATGCCTGATGGTCGGAAATGATGTGACAGAGGACATGGTCGCCAGTGAAACCGGTATGCAGGTATTTCTGCTGACGGACTGCCTGATCAACAAGGAGCGAAAAGATATCTCTGTGTATCCCCGTGGCAGCTTACTGACTTTATTGAAAATGAGTGCCAGAAGGCTTAATAGCAATGCAATACGCCAAGATTTTATGATGTTTTCCCAACATCCTCGGATGTGATATTTTACAAAACTTGCTATAATAGTTATAAATTATTTGGTGAAATGCCAAAAGGAGGAAATGTCATGGCGAAAACAAAAACAAGCCAGGAGGGCTGGAGGACAACAAAAAAAGAACGTCGCAATTACATTATTGGTGATCTGGGACGCACCTTGGAAGGGTACATTGTAACCGCAATGATGAGTACCTTCATGATCTTTCAGGGCATTGATATGACGGCTGTTGCGGGCGCGATGCTGGTGGTCAAGATGATTGATGCCTTTGATGATGTGATCTTCGGCTACTTTGTTGACCGCATTCACATCACGGAATGGAAAGCCCTCAAGAAGATCACCGGAGAAGGGAAATATCTTCCCTGGTATCGTCTGACCTATTTCCTGTTTCCCATTTTTACGGCCTTGTTCTTCTGTATGCCCAAAGGCTGGTCTGCCGGAGCCAAGATTGTATGGTTCTTTGTGTTCTATCTGCTGTATGACCTGACCTATACGCTGGTAGAAGTCCCCATGCAATCCATGATTGTGACGCTCACCGACAATACGGACGAGCGGAACTCGATCCTACAAACCAAGACGATTCTCAATTCTTTGGCGACCATTGGCGCCGGAATGCTGTGGACGATCGCTATCAGTGAATATGTTGGCATTGGCATCCGGGATATTGCACTGGTTTCCTCCGTGGTTTTCTTCTTTATGATGCTCCCCATGTGCAAGGGTGTCAAGGAGCATAACACGACCCTTGCCAATGTTGATCCGGAGGAAAACGAGAAATACACACTGAAGGATATGTGGAACTGCATTCGGACGAATAAGTACCTGATGCTTCTTCTGCTCAGCACGGTCATTACCTCCTGCCTGCAAACTGGCAGCGCTGTGGGCCTACTGGTTTCCTATTATCACTTCGGCAGCAGCCTTGTTATGGCAATTCCCATTCTCATTTCGCTGATCCCGGTTATCATTGCCCAGATGCAGACCAGAAAGCTGGTCAACAAATTTGGAAAGCTGAAAGTGTTCATTGTTTGCGGTACCATCGGTGCCCTGATCCAACTGAGTATTTATTTTGTTGGGCCGATCTTCGCGATTTGCTGCGCACTGCTGGTCATTCAGGCACCCTTCGGCAATATCAGCAATGTGGCGAAGAGCTTTTTCCTGCCGGATACCATTGAGTACACCCGCTATAAGACTGGTAAGGATTGCTCCGGTATCTGCAATGCCCTGTCCTCCTTCGTCACCAAGCTGACCTCCAGTGTATCCGCTTCCCTGGGACTGTTTATTCTCGGTCTGTCCAACTACATTCCGGTGGCGGCGGAGAGTTTTGAGGACCTGGAGAGAGCCGGTGTGACCCAGCCGTCTGAAGCTTTGAATGTGATGTGGATCATTTACGCTCTGATTCCCCTCATCGGCACGCTGCTGGGCGTTCTGGTTATGGTTTTCTACAAACTGAAAGATCAGGATGTGGCACTCATGGCTCGTTGCAATGCCGGAGAGATCACCCGCGAGGAATGCGAAGCGCAACTCAGCAGAAAATATTAAGGAAGTGATCCTGTGGGAGCCGAAACAATCCATCAGGTAATGGACAAGTACATAGCCAATCAGGAAATGGCAGGCGGCGCACTGATCGTCCGAAAGAACGACAAGGTGGTGTTCGACGGCAAGTGGGGCTATGCGGATCTGGATAAGAAAATACCTGTCACCGAGGATACGATTTTCCGCGTGGCATCCATGACCAAGGTGGTAACCGCAGTCGCTGTTCTGAAACTGATGGAGGCGGGCAAGCTGCGGCTGGATGACCCCATTGCTAAGTATCTGCCCGCGTTTTCGGATATGCGGGTCTGCGCGGACAAACGGTATGAATTCAAGCCCGGGATGAGCATGGCGTCCCTTCTTCCCAAGCTGCTGTTTTTCCGTATGGATCGGGTAAAAACGGTTCCTGCGGAGCGGGAGGTGACCATTCGGGATCTGCTCAGCCATGCCTCCGGATTACAGCAAGGCGTTGCCGGCATGATGGCCATGATGAAGCACAACAAAAAAGATACGTTGGAGCAGCGCATACAGGCGTACAGTCAATATGCGCTGGACTTTCAGCCCGGAAGTGCCACCGGCTATTCCCCCTGCGCGGCTTTTGATATTTTGGGGTATCTGCTGGGCGTTCTAACCGGAAAGCCTGTTTCAGAAGCCTATCGGGAGCTGGTTTTTGACCCCCTCGGCATGGAGAGCGCGGCGTTTCATCTGACAACAGAGCAGAAGAAAAATCTGGCGCGTACCTATACCCGCAAAAAAGACAAGCTGGTGGACATCACCGGAACAAATAAGGATCTGAACGGAATTGTGCGGACTGCGCAGGATTCTGACTATGTTGCGGGCTGCGGAGGTCTTTACTGTACGGTTCGTGACTATGAAAAACTGGCGCGGATGCTGTGCCGGGAGGGCGATGGGTATCTGAAACCGGAAACCGTCCGCCTGATGCACGCCGAGGCACAAGAGAAGCATCTGGAACCGGAACCGGGTCAGGTGTGGGGGTTGGGTGTTCGTATCCGGCAGCAGGACGCCTTCTGCACCCCGGGCACCTACGGCTGGAGCGGCGCTTTGGGAACCCATTTCTTTGTCTCCCCGGAGGATTCCTTGGAGGCTGTTTTTGCCACCCACCGCGCCGATCTTGGCGGTTCCGGCTCATATATCAGCCGCAAGGTGGAGGAACTTGTCTTTGGTATCTGGGGCAGCAAAAAGTAAGCAACAGGCGCAGGCAAGTTCTGCCTGCGCCTGTTTTTACAGGATGTAATCCGCACTGTTGCGGTATTGAATCGGTGTCATGCCCACGCGATTTTTGAACAGATAAATGAAGTTGTTGATGTCGTGGATTCCCACGGCGTGGGAAATTTTATTTGCGGGCAGCGTTGTGGTTTTCAGCATGATTTTGGCCTGATTGATGCGAATCCAGATCAGATAGTCGTTGGGTGAAAAGCCGGTATACCGCTTGAATTCTTTGGAGAGATGATACTTGTTGATTCGCGTTAATTTCGCCAGATCATCTAAGGAAATTGCCTCGGGGTAATGCTCTTCCAGATATTTCATTGCCTGCTGAACAGAGCGCGGTACATCCTGCTTTTGGATGGCGAGTTTGGACGCGAGAACCACAAGATAGAGAAGCAATCCGTCAATGGCATGGGAGGCCCGCAAATCTCGGTGAAGGCTTGGGGAATCATAGCTTTCCAGAATCTGTTCCAGATAGCGCGCAAACCGACCGGTTGTTTCTTCGTGAAACACAAACTGCCCCATTTTTTCATATTCTTCCGAATAATGTGCGGCAAGGGGACCCTGTACATGAAGAACCGCGACCTTCCAATCCTCCGCCGCTTCATAGTAATGCGGCTTGCAGCAGTTAATCAGGATTCCGTCACCGGTTTTCAGGGTTAGCTTTTTCCCGCAGTATTCTACTGCTCCGGTGCCTTCGAGGGTGTAGAGAACCAGAAACGAGTGGAAATTCTGCCGCCGGGTATAGGAACCTTTGCGGTAGTGGAAGATGGTAAATGCCTGCATATAGAACAGGTTCTCTTTTGCAAAATCTGTGATGGGAACCGGGCGGAAAGCGTCTGTACTGCCGACAATGTAAAACTCGGAGTTTGCCAAGTTTTCAGGATCATATTTCCCGCTTTTTAATGTCGCATCAGATACCTGTCGGGATGTCACAGGTTGATTTGTTTCTGAATGGAGAAAGGATATGCCTTCAAACAAGTAAAATCACCGCCTTTGGAAATTATCTGTGAAATTCATTATACCCGTATTATGATGGGTTTTCAATTGCAACTATAACAATATTTTATGATTTAGGAGGCAGATATGGAATTCAGAAAAGAAATGACACTTGCTGAGATTCTGGATCAGCCCTGTTTTGCGCAGATGGAGGGTCAATTCATATCCTGTGCCGCGGGAGATTGGTTCCGGGAGAAACGCCAACTCACACTGGAACAGCTCCAAGAGCAGAATCCCACCTGGAACTGCAAGGATATCCTCTATGGTCTTAACCGCTTGCAGGAGGTCTCAACGGGTGGAAATCAGTATGTCTATCCGGTCGGGGACGGCGCGCATTTGATGTATCTGCCTGCCAAGAAAAAAAGGTATGAAACCTACGCAATCCTGAATGCCGGAGGCGCGTATGGTGCGGTATGCACCATGGTGGAATCATTGCCGGTTGCGGCCAAGCTTAACGAGTTGGGAATGGATTGTTTTTGCCTGAATTACAGAACTGCCAACAAGGTCAGCTTTCTGAAAGGACTGATGCCGAAACCGCTGGACGACCTCGCAGCGGCATGGAACTATATTAGGGAACGGGAAAGACAATTCGGTGTTTGCGCAGAGAACTATATCGTTGGCGGGTTTTCGGCAGGTGGTCACCTGAGCGCTATGTGGGGTACGCCCCACCGTGGTGCAAGAAGCTACGGCATTCCGAACCCCAAAGCCCTGCTGCTCGCCTATCCGCTGGTGGGTCTGGAACATCTGCAAGAGCCGGCGGCAGAACTCATCCGTACAGGAATGCTTGGTATCGGGTATACGCAGGAGATGGTTTTGGAATATTCCGCAAGTCATCATGTGGACGGTGAATACCCTGCGGTCTATCTGGTTCAGGCATTGGACGATGACACAGTTCCAAAACAGGATGCCAAAGATTTGCAAGCTGCCCTTGTGGCTGCGAATATTCGGCATCAAATGGAACGTGGGGCATCCGGCGGACATGGCTTTGGACTGGGAAGTGCTACCCCGGCAGATGGTTGGGTAGAGCGGGCTGTCAGTTTTATGGAGGACAGGCTATGAGAAACCGAATGGCTGCATCGGATCGTTCCGTCACGGAACGGGAAAGAAAAAACATTGCTATCTCAACAAGGATCGCACAGGAAGGAATCGTTCTTCTGGAAAACAAGGGCGTATTGCCGCTGCACAAAGATGTAAAAACCATCGCGCTGTTCGGCAGCGGAGCCAGACGCACCGTGAAGGGCGGCACCGGCTCCGGTGATGTGAACACAAGAGGCTATGTGACTGTGGAGCAGGGTCTCAAAAATGCCGGCTTTCAGATCGTAACAGATGCGTGGCTTTCCGGGCAGGAAACTACCATGCTCCGTGCGAAGAAGGAATATGACGATCATATTCAGGAGCTTTCCCATCGGGGAATCAGCGCCGCACTTCTGACCATGATGGGAAACCCTTTCAAGGAACCGGAATTCAGAGCGATTCAGCAGGAGGAACTTGCCCCGGCGGATGCAGCGATCTATGTCCTTGCCCGCAGCTCTGGTGAGGGAGCGGACAGGAAGGTCGTCCCCGGTGATTACCTGTTGACTGATACGGAGCGCCGGGATATTGAACTGCTGGCAAAAACGTATGACCGCTTTGTGCTGTTGCTGAATGTGGGCGGCGTGGTGGACATCGAGTGCGTCCGGGAACTGCCCGGCGCGGTAGTGCTGATGAGCCAGGGCGGCAGCGGCTGCGGAGACGCTGTTGCGAAAGTAATAATCGGTGCAGTGAACCCCAGCGGCAGGCTGACCGCGACCTGGGCAAAACAGTATGCCGATTATCCCTTTGCCGCCGATTACTGTGCGGAGCCGGATGATGCGGTATATAAGGAAGGTATTTTCGTCGGCTATCGCTGGTTTGACAGCTTTGATATACAGCCCCGCTATCCCTTTGGCTATGGTCTGTCCTATACGGAGTTTGCGTGGAACACGCAGCCTGTTACTGTGCAGGGTGACCGGGTAACTGTGACGGTTTCCGTCACCAACACAGGCAGGGTCCCCGGCAAAGAGGTGGTGCAGGTTTATGCTTCTCAGCCCCAAACGGAGCTGCCCAAGGCACCCAAAGTATTGGTCGGTTTCCGCAAGACAGACCTGATTCTTCCCGGCGCAACAGAAACGGTCAAGGTATCGTTCCCGATACAGCAGCTTGCTTCTTATGATGCGAGTAAGAGCGCATGGGTGTTGGAACAGGGAGAATACGGGATCTATGTCGGCAGACACAGCGGTCATACGGAATTGGTGACCGCCCTTACGCTGGACAAAGCCGTTGTAACAGAGCAGTGCAGACCTCTGTTCCGACAGGAGCAGGTGGACGAGATCGTGTCGGAAAACGCCCCGGCGGCGTATGAATGTCCGAAGGTTCCGGTGGATGTCCATGCGTTGGAAACGGTGGAACATACCTATACCGAACGCTACTGTCGGCTCCCGTTACCGGCAAAACCGGTCACATTCCGGGATGTGGCATCAGGCGCGGCAACAGCCGAGGAACTGGTCGGGCAGATGACAGCCAATGAACTGGCACTGCTCTGCATTGGTGCAGCCCGGGTCAGTTTTACCGATTTTTCCGTGATTGGCAATGCCTCCCACTCCATTCCGGGGGCGGCGGGTGACACAACCGACCGCCTTTCCCGGTATGGTCTGCCGCAATGTGCCATGGCGGACGGTCCTGCCGGGATTCGTGTCAACCCTAAGGTTTATCAGCGGGGAGATGCCTACATCAACAATGTGGAGGAGGACCCCATTCTGGGCAAGGTGCTGCCGCCGGAATTGCGCAAGGTGGATTTAAGCGGTACAGAGGTCAAATATCAATACTGTACGGCGCTGCCCGTGGCTGTGCAAATTGCCCAGACGTGGAACCCGAAGCTGGCGGAGCTGGCCGGTGATGTGGCAGGTTCCGAGATGGACGAACTGGGCATTGATCTCTGGCTTGCGCCGGGCATGAACATACATCGGAATCCGCTGTGCGGACGGAACTTTGAGTATTACTCGGAAGATCCGTATCTGTCCGGCATGTTTGCCGCCGCTGTCACCCGCGGTGTCCAGAAGCATCCCGGAAAAGGCACCTGCATCAAGCATCTGGCCGTCAACAATCAGGAAACAAACCGTTCCACATCAAATTCTCATGTTTCGGAACGGGCGCTTCGGGAAATATACCTGAAAGGCTTTGAAATCTGCGTAAAGGAGGCACAGCCGCTTTCTGCCATGACATCGATGAACCTATTGAACGGCATACACACAGCCAATGATCCGGATCTGCTTACCCATGCACTCCGTGACGAATGGGGCTTTGCGGGAATCGCAATGACGGATTGGGGTGTCACCGGCAGTTTTGTCCATATCGGGGAAGAACGAAAGTATGGTCCGGCAACATCTGTGGACTGTATCTTGGCGGGAAATGATCTGATTATGCCCGGAACCAAGTTTGATGAGGATACGCTTTTTGCGGCGGCTCAGGACGGCAGCTTGCCCATTCCCAATTTGCAGAACTGCGCAGTTCGTATCGTAAAACTGTTGGTAAAGTGTCAGCCCGGCATGGAAGGATGAGAAAATGGAAATCTACGCAATTAGAATCAATGGCTTGAATGACCCCGTTGGCTTTGACTTTGCGCCGCTGCTGTGTTCCTGGAAGGTGCGCGGAAATACCGGGAAAAAGCAGCAAGGGAGCAAAATACAGATCGCATCCGACAAAGCCCTTTCCTGCATCCTCTGGGAAAAAGAGGGCGGTCTGAACAGCCTGGGCGAGGTGCTGGATCTGCCCTTGCAGCCGTATACCCGGTACTACTATCAGATCACCGTCCGCAGCGATGTGGGAGAGCAAGCAAAAAGCGATATCCACTTTTTTGAAACTGCCAAGCTGAGTGAGCCGTGGCAGGCGAAGTGGATCGGCGTTCAGGGGGATGACACCCATCCCGAATTTTTCAAGGCGTTTGCACTGAGAAAAGATGTGCAGTCCGCAAGACTTTATATCTGCGGTCTTGGCATCTTTGAGGCAACTATCAACGGGCAGAAGGCAGGCAATGACCTTCTTGCTCCCTTTATCAACGACTATGAGGAACACTATCAGTATTGCACCTACGATGTGACGAATCTGCTGAAAGAGCGCAATGAAATCTCTGTCCTGCTGGGGGACGGCTGGTATCGGGGCCATTTTGGGTTGGGCGAACCTACGCATTATGACCGCCCTCTGGCGCTGATTGCGGAGCTGCGCATCGTATATTCCGATGGTTCCGTCGAAACAATCTGCACCGATGAATCCTGGCAGTACCGCCGCAGCTTTACCACGCTTTCCGATATTTACAACGGCGAAACACAGGATCATACCCGTCCCTTGGGTGACTGGCAAAGCGCGGTTGTTATCGGTGCGCCTGGTAAGCTGTGTGAGAGGTATTCCCCGCCGCTGCATTATAGGGAATCCTTTCCCGTGAAGAAGGTTATTCATACGCCTGCCGGGGAAACCGTCCTGGATTTCGGTCAGAACTTCGCCGGTCATGTGGTCTGTACCCAAAAAATTCCCGAAGGAACCACCATGACGCTGGAATTTGGCGAAGTGTTGCAGAACGGGAACTTCTATCATGACAATTACCGTAACGCCGAATCCAAATTCACCTATGTGTCGGACGGGACTTGCCGAGAGATTCGTCCCCGCTTTACCTTTTTCGGCTTCCGCTATGTAAAGGTCAGCGGGCTTGACCATGTGGATACCGGCTGCTTTGAGGGTCGCGCCATCTATTCCGAGATGGATCAGATCGGATGTATCCATACCGGGAACGAGAAGATCAACCAGCTTTTCTCCAATTCGCTGTGGGGGCTGAAATCCAACTTTCTGGATATGCCCACGGACTGTCCCCAGCGGGATGAACGGCTGGGCTGGACCGGCGACGCGCAGGTGTTCTGTACCACCGCAGGGTTCCACATGGATACGCGGGCATTCTACCGCAAGTTCCTGCGGGATCTGCGCAGCGACCAGAAACGAAACGGAGGTGCCGCCGCCATTTACCTACCCAATGCGTTCCCCGGTCTGAGTGCCGGGATTTGGAGCGATGCGGCGACCTTGATGCCCAAGATGCTCTATGACTATTATGGCAGCAGGGAGCTGCTTGCCGAGCAGTATCCGCTGATGAAGGATTGGGTGGACTATGTCTACCGGGCGGATAAGGCACGAGGACAGAAAAATCTGTATGACTTTGGCTTTCAGTTCGGTGACTGGCTGGCACTGGATGGCTCTACCGAACATTCCACCTTTGGGCGCACGGATAACGGCTATCTTTGTTCTGTGTACTACTTTGCCTCCACCCGCTATGTTGCGGATGCGGCTAAGGTGCTGGGGCTGGAGGAGGCAGCCGAATACGAAGCAAGAGCAAACGCCATCAAAGCGGCAATTCTTGCGGAATACTTCACCGCCACAGGGCGGCTTGCCATTGACACCCAGACCGGCTATCTGGTCGCCCTGAAATTCGGCGTTTACAAGGAAAAGCAACGAATTATCGACAGTCTGAAAGACCAAATGAAAAAAGACCTGAACCGGCTGAAAGGCGGCTTTGTGGGTTCGACCATGATGAGCTGCGTTTTGGCGGAAAACGGCATGGTGGACAAAGCATACGACCTCCTGTTCTTTGAAGGCTTCCCCGGTTGGCTGTATGCCGTCAATCTGGGCGCAACCACCATCTGGGAACGGTGGAACAGCATCCTGCCGGACGGCTCCATCAGCGGCACGGGTATGAACAGTCTGAACCACTATTCCTACGGCAGCGTGGTGGAATTCCTGTATCGGTACAGCGCCGGAATCCAACCCGCAGCACCCGGCTTCCGAAAGGCGAAAATCGCGCCCTGTCCTGAGATTCGCCTGGGGCATATGGCGTGCAGCTTTGACAGTGCCGGCGGCAGGTATGTGTCCAGCTGGAATATCGAGGACGACGGAAGTCTGACCTTCCACATTGAAATCCCCTTTGGCTGCGAAGCAGAAGTATTCCTGCCAGAACAGGACAGCAAGCTGCTGACCGCAGGCAGCTATGATTTTCAAATTCGGACGCAGCGGGATTACCGGGCGCTCTATTCCGGCTCCACGCCCTATGAACGGTTGTTTGAGGATGACCGGGCTGTCGCGGTTTTGAAAAAGTATGTGCCGGAAATTGTGGCGGGGACAGATCGCGCCGATGCCGAGGCTATGAGCAAATGCCTGAATGATTCCAGATACCGGGCGCAGCTCTTCCGTATGCCCACGGAGGCTTTTGACAAGGCGATCCGGGAGATTGAAACGATTCGTGCATAGGAGGTGTTTTCATGGAGTGCCGATTATTCCATACAGAAATAGCGGAGGGAGTTTTTCGTATCTCGGATGCTCTGCACGGACCGAATGAAGATGGCTTTTCTGACGCTCCGGGACAGGCAACGCAGAATTCTTATCTTGTCGTCGGAGAAGAACGGGCAGCACTGATCGACCTGGCGGTGGACACGCCGGAGCTGTATCCTTATGCCTGTTCCATCGCCGGAATGCCTGTGCAGGTGCTGCTGACCCATGGACACCCGGATCATGTGTACCATTTGGACACCGTTTCCGAGGTATGGCTCCACCCGGCGGATCACAGCCTCGTGAAGGATGGGATTCCCGGGCTTTCCGCCCCGATGGATGTTTGTCTTCACCCGCTTGCGGACGGACAGCGGATCGATCTGGGTGGGCGGGAACTTCGCGTGATTGCTTTACCGGGTCACACCCTGGGCAGCGTTCTTTTCCTGGACGCGCAAACCGGGACGCTTCTTTCTGGGGATACCTGCGCCCGGCGCCTGCTGTATGGGCTGACACCAACGGTACCGCTGGAAGAACATTGCAGACTGCTGGAACAGTTGAACGAACCGGATTTTTCCGTCATGTATACTGCCCATGACCGATGCGGTCTGCCGAAGGAATACCTAAAAACCATCCTCAACTGTATCCGTAACGAACTTCCGAAAGCAAGGGAAACAGTTACCCTTCCCGTCGTTGGTCCCATGCGGAATCTGCATTGGGGAGTGGAAACCACTCTTTCCTATTTTGACATGGCCATTCAGGAGCAGTATCTGCCGGATCATCAGACCTTGCAGGTGACCCATTTGCGGGTGCTTCATCGGGAAAATCCCATTGGGATTGACGAAACACCGGACTTTAGCTGGATGCTGTCCAGCCGGGAAAGGAATGTGACCCAACAGGCATACCGAATCCTCGTCCGAACCGGGCAGGAAACCGTCTGGGACAGCGGCTACACCCTGTCCGATCAGCAGAGCTTTATTCCCTATGAAGGAAAACGTCTGGCAGAACGGACACGGTATTTCTGGCAGGTCACGGTATGGGACTGTTTCGGGAATGCCGGCTGCGCAGAGGGCTTTTTTGAAACCGCTTTGCTGGACAGCACAAGCTGGAGGGCGCGGTGGGTTGAAAGTGTCATGGATCGTCCCGCAATTCCCATGCCGCCCTTTTGGTCGGTAAGACCGCCTGTCCGCTTTGCAAAACATTTTCTTGTGGACGGCGAGGTCTGCAAAGCACGGCTGTACGCCACCGTGCACGGCGTCTACCGTGTTTTCCTGAACGAAGAACGCCCGGACGACCGGGAATTTGCGCCGGAACACATGCCACCGAGGAAGAGCGTCGAGTCGCAGCAGTCGATGATGGTCTGCGCCTTCTTATCGTATTTGCTTTCCAGCTGGCTCATGGATTGCAGGATGATGGTGATGCCGATGTTGCGCGAGCGCGTGACGGCGATGGTCTCTTCAATCTGGGGGATGGTCCCGATGTTCGCGAACTCGTCGAAGATGAAATGGACGGGAGTCGGCAGCTTGCCGCCGTAGTCGGTGAGCGCCTTGCGGCAGAGCTGGTCGATGCACTGCCACATCATGATGGCGAACAGGAAGGAGAGCGTCTTGTCGGTATCCGAGAGGATGCCGAAGACCGCCACCTTCGCGTCTGGGTCGCCGAGGGTGTCAAGCTCCATCTCATCGTATTCGAGCAGGCTGCGCACACCGGCGGTGGCGATGGGGGCGAGGCGCACGTTGCAGGAGATGATGATGGACTTGAGGGTCTTGCCCGCCGCGACCTTGAAGTTCTTGTAGTTCATGAGGGCGAAGTCCTCATCGGGCGAAAGGCCGCCGCAGTCGGCGGGGCCGACGTCTTGGGAACCGACTTCCTTCATTTCCAGTTCGATTTT
>OGYE01001331.1_pt1 | contig 16081 bp, 12 predicted proteins | sample 1576471 | NCBI WGS metagenome assembly OGYE01 (sample SAMEA3541532, study PRJEB24748) | human gut metagenome | biome: human gut; feature: human-associated habitat; material: faeces | place: China | collected 2012
TGCCAATGGTTGTTTTGCAGAATAAGGACAGCGCCAGTGCATCAGAAATTTTTGCAGGTGCAATTCAGGACTTTAATGCAGGAAAAATCGTAGGCACACAGTCATTTGGTAAAGGAATTGTACAGACAATTCTTCCATTAAGCGACGGCTCAGCGGTAAAACTTACAGTTCAGGATTATTATACTCCAAGTGGCAAAAACATTCACGGAAAGGGAATAACTCCTGATGTTGAAGCAGAATTGGAAGAAAATGCAACAAGCGATACACAGCTTGAAAAGGCAAAAGAAACAATTATGGAATTAATGAAATAATGAACAGAAAGACCATACATATATCTTGCAAACGAAGATATATGTATGGTCTTTTTCTATGCTTTGAATAACTGTATATAATAAGTAAAAGGGTAAATGAAAAATGTTCCTTTTTATTTTGACAAATGCTTATGAAAAAATTAAATTTGTAAAGTGTCAAAATAGACAAAGCTTTTACGAAAGTTTTGGTTATTTATTTGTCTAAAAATCATATTAATAGGCTGGGTTTCACATTGTTATCGTGACGTTAAAATGCTATAATATAACATGCAATTATAGAGACGGATGTATTAAAAAAGGGACAAAAACGGAAGTGTACTTCCTATTTCTGTTAATGTTTCAAGAGTAAATTTCTATAGAACTAATCTGGTATCAAATCTTTTGGAACTGGTTGAAAAATATAATTTGGAACCAAAGTATTTGCAACTTGAAATTACGGAAACAGTATATACTGAGGAAAAGCAGGTAATATATTCAATAATAAGTGAATTGCAGGAAGCAGGCTTTAAGATTTTGATGGATGATTTCGGAAGCGGATATTCATCACTTAATATGTTAAAGGATGCGCCTATAGACGTACTTAAATTGGATATGGCGTTTATGCGAAATTTGGATAATGAAAATGAAAGAAACAACATAATTGTTGAGTCTATTGTAGAATTGTCCAAGAAATTAAATATTTCGGTAGTATTAGAAGGTGTTGAGTCAGAAAAACAGGTTAACTTCTTAAAATCAATTGGAGCAGAAGTGATTCAGGGATATTATTTCTCAAAGCCAATACCTACGGACGAATATGAAAAGTTAATAGAGGAATAATAAAAGAATAACAAAAGTACAGAACAAACATTCGATTTTGTTCTGTACTTTTGTTCTTTTGAATGATATACTTGACAAGTAACAATACTAAGAAAAATAGTTGATAAATGATTTGGGTTTGAAAATACTCAAATATTGATTAGAGCTAATTGGGAGAAATCATATGGATCATTTTGAATTAGTTTCAGAGTATAAGCCTACCGGGGACCAGCCGCAGGCTATTGAAGAGTTAGTTGAAGGTTTTAAGAAAGGAAAACAATTCCAGACTTTGCTTGGTGTAACAGGTTCAGGTAAGACTTTTACAATGGCGAATGTTATTGAACAATTAAATAAACCTACACTTATTATTGCTCATAATAAGACTTTGGCAGCTCAGCTTTACGGTGAGTTTAAGGAGTTTTTTCCTAATAATGCTGTGGAATATTTTGTTTCCTACTACGATTATTATCAGCCGGAGGCTTATGTTCCAAGCACAGACACATATATTGAGAAGGATTCATCAATTAATGATGAAATAGATAAGTTACGTCATTCGGCAACAATGGCTTTAATGGAGCGTAAAGATGTAATTATTATTTCTTCAGTTTCATGTATATATGGTTTGGGAGACCCAATAGATTACAAGAACATGGTTGTGTCTTTAAGACCGAATACCATTAGAGATAGAGATGAGATTATTCATAAGCTTATTGAAATACAGTATGACAGAAATGATATGGACTTTAAACGTGGAACTTTCAGGGTTCGTGGAGAGAATCTGGAAATATTTCCTGCTTCGTATACGGATAGTGCAATTAGAGTTGAATTTTTTGATGATGAAATCGAGAGAATTTCAGAGATTGATGCTTTAACGGGTCAGATTAAGAACGTGCTTGAACACGTAGCAATATTCCCTAATTCTCATTATGTTGTGCCACCTGAAAAGATGGAGCGTGCCATTAAGGATATAGAGAAAGAGTTAGAGGAACAGGTAGCATATTTTAAATCAGAAGACAAATTAATAGAGGCACAGCGTATTGCAGAACGAACTAATTTTGATATGGAAATGCTAAGAGAAACAGGTTTTTGTTCAGGAATAGAGAACTATTCAAGACATATGGCAGGTTTGGAGCCGGGAGCCACACCTCATACATTAATGGAATATTTCGGAGATGATTTCTTGATAATAGTAGATGAGTCTCATATTACGATTCCACAGATTAGAGGAATGTATGCCGGTGACCAGTCAAGAAAGTCTACTTTAGTTGATTATGGGTTCAGACTGCCTTCGGCGAAGGATAACAGACCCCTTAATTTTGAAGAATTTGAAAGCATGATTGACCAGATGATGTTTGTGTCAGCTACGCCTAATGTTTATGAACAGGAACATGAATTAGGACGTGCAGAGCAGATTATAAGACCTACAGGATTGCTTGATCCGGAAGTTGAAGTAAGACCGGTTGAAGGACAGATTGATGACCTTATAACTGAGATTAATAAGGAAGTTGCCAAGAAGAATAAAGTTTTGGTAACTACTTTGACAAAGCGTATGGCTGAGGATTTGACAGATTATATGCGCGATGTGGGAATTAGGGTTAAATACCTTCATTCAGATATAGATACGTTAGAGAGAACTCAGATTATCAGAGATATGCGATTGGATGTTTTTGATGTTTTGGTTGGTATTAACCTTTTAAGAGAAGGTTTGGACATACCGGAAATTGCTTTAGTTGCAATATTGGATGCTGACAAGGAAGGGTTTTTACGTTCAGAAACATCACTTATTCAGACTATTGGACGAGCTGCAAGAAATGCAGAAGGCCACGTAATAATGTATGCTGACAATATTACTGATTCAATGGATAAAGCTTTAACGGAAACTAACAGACGTAGAGAGATTCAGCAGAAATACAATAATGAGCACGGCATTACTCCAACAACTATTAAGAAGGCTGTTCGAGACCTTATTAGCATTTCCAAAGAAGTGGACAGAAAGATTAGCGACGTTGAGAAAGATCCTGAATCAATGGATTATAAGGAACTTAAAAAGCTTATCGAAAAGGTTAAGAAGAAAATGGAAAGAGCTGCAGCAGAGCTTGATTTTGAAACGGCTATTGAAATGCGAGATAAGTTGGCGGAATTAAGAAAGTTGCAGGAAGATAACTAAAAATCTATAACGGAATTTATTTGGAAAAGATATAAAATAACCAAATAACAAAGATAGAAAAAAGATAGGAAAATAAAATGAAAGACAATAAAAAATATATTCATATAAAAGGTGCAAATGAGCACAATTTGAAAAATATTGATATTGATATACCAAGAGATGAATTTACGGTAGTAACAGGTTTAAGCGGTTCAGGTAAGTCATCCCTTGCTTTTGACACTATTTATGCAGAAGGACAGAGAAGATATATGGAATCATTATCTTCCTATGCAAGACAGTTCTTAGGGCAGATGGAAAAACCACAGGTTGAAAGTATTGAAGGATTGCCACCGGCTATTTCAATTGATCAGAAATCAACAAACAAGAATCCACGTTCAACAGTTGGAACAGTAACAGAAATATACGATTATATGAGATTGCTTTATGCAAGAGCAGGTATTCCACATTGTCCAAAATGCGGACGTGAAATAAAGAAACAGACAGTTGATGAAATGGTAGATCGTATTCTTATGCTGGAAGAACGTACTAAGTTTCAGATATTGGCACCTGTTGTAAGAGGAAAGAAAGGACGTCATGAAAAAGTATTTGAAAGTGCTAAGAAAAGTGGCTATTTGCGAGTAAGAGTTGATGGCAATATGTATGAACTAACTGAAGAGATTAAGTTAGAAAAAAACATAAAGCACAGTATCGAAATTATTATAGACCGACTTAGCATTCGTGAAGGAATTGAAAAGCGTCTTACAGATTCTGTTGAAAATGCTTTAAAGCTTGGCAACGGACTAATGATAGTAGATGTTATTGGTGGGGAAGAGATGACTTTTAGTCAGAATTTTGCCTGCCCTGACTGTGGAATAAGTATTGACGAAGTACAGCCTAGAAGTTTTTCTTTTAATAATCCTTTTGGGGCTTGTCCTGACTGTTATGGTTTGGGATACAAGATGGAATTTGACGAAGACCTTATTATTCCTGATAAGAGTTTAAGCATTAATCAGGGAGCAATTGTAGTATTGGGGTGGCAGAGTGCAAATGACGGAAAGAGTTTTAGTAATGCGATACTTCAGGCATTGGCTTTAAAATACAATTTTTCTCTTGATACGCCTTTTGAGGATTATCCAAAAGAGATACATGATATTTTGATTTATGGAACAAATGGTGAAAAAGTAGCCGTAAGATACAAGGGGCAAAGAGGTATTGGAGTTTATGATATTGCTTTTGAAGGATTAATTAAAAATGTAGAAAGACGATATCGTGAAACAAGCGCAGAGTCAACAAAGGCAGAATATGAAACATATATGAGATTTACGCCATGTGCAACATGCCACGGACAGAGACTTAAAAAGGAATCGTTGGCTGTAACTATTGGAGATAAGAATATTTATGAAATGACAGAAATGTCTGTAAGAGATTTGCGCCAGTATTTGGATGAATTGCAATTGACTGAAACTCAGTTAAAGATAGGAAAAGAGATTTTGAAAGAAATTAAAGGACGTCTTCAATTCTTAGTTGACGTTGGACTTGATTATCTTAGTCTTTCAAGAGCTACGGGAACTTTGTCAGGTGGAGAGGCTCAGCGTATACGTTTGGCAACTCAGATAGGTTCAGGCTTGGTTGGTGTAGCTTATATAATGGATGAGCCAAGTATTGGATTGCATCAGAATGATAATGATAAGCTTCTTGCAACGTTGAAGCATTTAAGAGATTTGGGAAATACTTTGATTGTAGTTGAACATGATGAGGATACAATGCGTGCAGCAGATTATGTGGTTGACATAGGTCCGGGAGCAGGAGAACACGGTGGACAGGTTATTGCTACAGGAACTGCAGAGGATATAATGAAAAATCCTAATTCAATTACAGGAAAATATTTAAGTGGAGAGATTAAAATACCTGTTCCAAAAACACGTAGAAAACCAAAAGGTTTCTTAAAAGTAGTTGGAGCCAAGGAAAATAACCTAAAGAACATTGATGTAAAGCTGCCAATTGGGGTACTTACATGTGTAACAGGTGTTTCAGGCTCAGGTAAAAGCTCACTTGTTAATGAAATATTATATAAGAGTCTTGCAAGAAAATTAAACAGGGCAAGAACAATTCCCGGAAAATGCAAGAAGATAGAGGGAATGGAGCAGCTTGATAAGGTAATAAATATTGATCAGTCACCAATAGGCAGAACTCCACGTTCAAACCCGGCAACATATACGGGAATGTTCGATATGATAAGGGACCTTTTTGCGGCAACAACCGATGCAAAAGAAAGAGGTTACAAGAAGGGAAGATTTAGTTTTAATGTAAAAGGCGGTCGTTGTGAAGCGTGTTCAGGTGACGGAATTTTAAAAGTTGAAATGCATTTTCTTCCTGATGTATATGTTCCATGTGAAGTCTGCGGTGGAAAACGTTATAATAGAGAAACTTTGGAAGTGAGATATAAGGGCAAGACTATTTATGATGTTCTTGAAATGACTGTGGAAGAGGCTCTTGATTTCTTTAAAAATGTGCCTAGGGTTCTTAACAAGGTTCAAACATTATATGATGTAGGATTAGGGTATTTGAAGCTTGGTCAGCCGTCAACAACATTGTCAGGTGGGGAAGCCCAGAGAATTAAGCTTGCAACAGAATTAAGTAAGAGAAGCACAGGAAAAACAATATATGTATTGGATGAACCAACAACAGGTCTTCATTTTGCTGATGTGCATAAATTAGTAGAGATTCTTCACAGATTAACAGATGAAGGTAATACAGTATTGGTTATTGAGCATAATCTGGACGTAATAAAAGTGGCAGATTATATAATTGATATGGGACCTGACGGTGGTGACCGTGGTGGAACAGTTGTAGTTGCAGGAACACCTGAGCAGGTTGCAGAACATCCAACAAGTTATACCGGCAAGTATGTTAAGCAGATGTTAGAGAGACAATAGTCATTTTTTATAAAAAAACGATTCATAAAAATGTTTAAATAAAAGGGCATTTATGCAATGTTTATAAAGATGAAAAAAGTGCTTGAACCCCCTTTAAAATAAGGGAAAATTGTGCTATATTGAACATACAAACAAAAACGTATTAAATACCTAAAAAGACTTCTACAAAGAAGTTAACGACCCATTTGTTATTAGATGTCAACCTAATAACAACAGTATCTAAGTTTAGTGGTGAAAGGAGTTTTACCCAGTGATATCTGCTAACATGGCAATCAACGGAAGATTGTTTAAGTAGTGATTATTGGATGAGGTGTTACAAAGAATTGGATAGGATAGGAATTATTCAAAACGAAAATTCAATGAAGAATAACATCTTATGGTTAAGGTAGATAGTGAAGTCGAAGCAGGACAAATAGTAAGGAATAATCTTAATGTACAAATATTCGTAATGCGATCGAGACGAATTGTACAAGGAAGGAATTCCCGAGAAGATTCATTTAATAAAAAGTACCTGCGGTTGTTAACAAAATTGTAAAGTTAGGGTATTGAAATAGGGAGCATCTGTCATACGAGGAAGTAGGGCAGGTGCTCTTACTTCGTTATAAGTACTTGAAATGATATTACAATTTAGGAACGTGTGAAAGTATATTATGAGTCTGAAAGATGTATAAGTTTAAAAATATTTTGTGTATAGAGAGCAGTCAGGTTATAAGTTATGGGAATTATAAAAGTTAGTACAGTGTACTTGTTTTAAATAGAAAAATAGGGTAGAATTAAAAATTAGCAGGTAATTAGATTTTATATAGCAATTACCTTTTACAGTAGTATGGTGCAGGCACCATTTTAGGAGGAAATACATTGAAGAAAGAATTAGTAATCGTTCTTGACTTTGGTGGTCAGTATAACCAGTTGGTTGCAAGACGTGTTCGCGAATGTAATGTATATTGTGAAATATATTCTTACAAAACAGACATTGAAAAAATCAAAGCAATGAACCCAAAGGGTATCATCTTAACAGGTGGACCAAATAGTTGTTATGAAGCCGATTCTCCAACATATTCAAAAGAATTATTTGAATTAGGCGTTCCAGTGTTAGGACTTTGCTACGGAGCACAGCTTATGATGCATGTGTTAGGCGGAAAAGTAGAACGTGCAGATGTACGTGAATATGGTAAGACAGAAGTATTAATAGACAAGACTCAGTCAAAGATTTTTGCAGATGTTTCACCAAAAACAGTTTGCTGGATGAGTCATTTTGATTATATATCACAGGTGGCACCGGGATTTGAAATCTCATCACACACAAAGGATTGCCCTTGTGCATCAGCAGAAAACGAAGAAAAGAAACTTTATGCAATACAGTTCCATCCAGAAGTACTTCATACACAGGAAGGAACAAAGATGTTATACAACTTCGTTCGTGGAATTTGCCAGTGTTCAGGAGACTGGAGAATGGATTCATTTGTAGAAGAATCAATTAAGGCAATCCGTGAAAAAGTTGGCGATGGTAAGGTTTTATGTGCATTGTCAGGTGGTGTAGATTCATCAGTTGCAGCAGTAATGCTTTCAAAAGCCATTGGAAAACAGCTTACATGTGTATTCGTAGACCATGGCTTACTTCGTAAAAACGAAGGCGATGAGGTTGAAGCAGTATTTGGTCCGGATGGTCCATATGACTTAAACTTTATTCGAGTAAACGCACAGGAACGTTACTACAGCAAGTTAGCAGGAGTAAAAGAACCTGAACAGAAGCGTAAAATAATTGGTGAAGAATTTATTAGAGTTTTTGAAGAAGAAGCAAAGAAAATCGGCGCAGTTGATTTCCTTGTACAGGGAACAATTTATCCTGACGTTGTAGAAAGTGGTCTGGGCGGTGAGTCTGCAGTAATCAAATCACATCACAACGTAGGTGGATTACCTGACTGTGTAGATTTTAAGGAAATAATCGAACCACTTCGTGATTTATTTAAGGACGAAGTAAGAAAAGCCGGCTTAGAAATGGGTATACCTGAATATTTAGTATACCGTCAGCCTTTCCCAGGTCCGGGACTTGGAATACGTATCATCGGTGAAGTAACAGCTGAAAAAGTTAAAATGGTACAGGATGCAGATGCAATTTATCGTGAAGAAATTGCAAATGCCGGATTGGATAAAACAATAGGACAGTATTTTGCAGCACTTACAAATATGCGTAGCGTAGGTGTAATGGGCGACGAAAGAACATATGATTATGCCATTGCACTTCGTGCAGTAAATACTGTAGATTTCATGACAGCAGAAGCTGCAGAAATACCTTACGAAGTATTGTCAAAGGTAATGAGCAGAATCATAAACGAGGTGCGCGGAGTCAATAGAGTAATGTACGATTTGACAAGTAAGCCACCTGGAACTATAGAGTTTGAATAAGTGAACGTATGTTCGAACACCCCATAAACAAAGGGAAAGCACCGAATATAAGTCTCTTATGAGAACATTTTGAGAACAAAATCAAGAATAAGAAGAGTTATTTTGACTAATAAGTTGAAATAGCTCTTCTTTTTTGCTTGAAAAGCCGATAAATAAAGGGAATTGGAACTTTAAGCCTGATAAAAAAACAAATTTGTTTAACGTTGGTTACAAGAGAAAGAAGAAGTTGATTAAAGGAAAAAGTATAGTGCCACTAACTCCTATTTGGAAAGTAAAAGGACTAAAGTAGAACTACGGTCAAACAAAAACAAACTAAGCAAAAGAGAGAAAGGAGATTACCAACATGACAGATAAGATGTTTATGGAAGTTCAGGATGTAATAGAGATGTTAAATGTTTCAGAAGGAAAGGCATATGAAATCATAAGAATGCTTAATGCTGAACTAAAAGAAAAAGGATATATCGTAGTTCGAGGAAAAGTAAATACAAAGTACTTTTTTAAGAAACTTATTTACAACGAGGAGTAGGAGGAAAAAATGTCAGTTTACAAAGATGAAAAAAGAAACAGTTGGTATGTAAAGTTTCGTTACGTTGATTATTACGGAGTGAAGAAACAGACAACTAAACGTGGATTTGCAACAAAGAGAGAAGCAAGTGAATGGGAAAATGCTGAAAAGCTTAAAAGAAATTTTAATCTGGATATGACATTTTCAAAATTTTATGAAATCTATGAGGCTGATGTAAGGCATAGGGTTAAGGAGACAACCTGGGAAAACAAGGAAACAATGGTAAAAACAAAAATTATACCATTCTTTGGAGAAAGAAAAATGATAGATATATCTGCAAAAGATGTAAGACATTGGCAGAAAGAAATGATTGAGTTTAGGGATGAAAAAGGAAAGTCATATTCCCAGTCATATCTTGCAACATTACACGCACAGTTAAGCGCAATATTCAACCATGCTGTAAAATTTTATGATTTGAAAAATAATCCTGCAAAGATTGCCGGCAGTATGGGAAGTAAAAGAGGAGGCAACATAATGTTTTGGACCCAGGAACAATATAAAGCATTTATTGAATGTGTGATGGATAAGCCATTATCATTTTATGGATTTGAAATGCTTTATTGGTGTGGATTAAGAATTGGAGAATTATTAGCACTAACTCCGGAAGATTTTGACTTTGAAAAGAAGACGGTTTCCATTACTAAAAATTATCAGGTGGTAAGAGGTGAAAAGCTAATATTAACTCCTAAAACTGCAAAAAGTGTAAGAACAATATATATGCCGGAGTTTTTAAATGAAGAAATGGAAGACTTGATTAATAGTATGTATGAGCCTGACGGAAAAGAAAGAATATTTCCATTATCAAAAAGATATTTTCAACATGAAATGAAAAGAGGCAGTGAAATGTCAGGAGTGCCGAAAATCAGATTGCATGATTTGAGACACAGTCATGTTTCACTTCTCATAAATATGGGATTTTCAGCATTGGAGATTGCAGAACGAATGGGCCATGAAAGTGTAAGAATTACATATCATTATGCACATTTGTTTCCATCAAAGCAGTTGGAGATGATTAATAAACTAGATGAAATTAAAGGAGAACTAGGAGATGTCTGATAGAAAATTGGATAGCAAAGGAAGATGGCGTAGCAGAGTAGTTGCATTTAGAGTTTCTGATGAAGAAGCAGAGTTATTAAACAGACTTGTAGACATATCAGGACTTACAAAGCAGGATTATTTAATAAAGAAAACAACAGACCATAAAGTAGTTGTAAAGGGTTCCATTCGCGTGTTTGGAGCCCTTAAGGCGCAACTTACATATGTATATGAAGAATTAAAAAGGCTGGATAAAGTTACGCCTAAAAATGATGAATTAATGGAATTGATTAAAGTAATTTCAATGATTCTTTTAAAGATAGAGGAAAACGAGAACCTAAAAGAGCAGCAGCGAGTGGAGAACTTTGAAAAGAAAATGGCAGAACAAAAAAGACTTAAAAACAGCAGTATGGGAAACAGAAAGTTAAAAAGTTTTAAAGACGAAGGAGAGAGAACAAATGTGTAAAATAATAGCAATAGCAAATCAAAAGGGCGGAGTAGGAAAGACTACCACAACATTAAATTTAGGAGTGGGTTTGGCAAGAGAAGGGAAGAAAGTCCTTTTAATAGATGCGGATCCTCAGGGAAGTTTGACAATTAGTGTAGGTATAAATGAACCGGACCAGTTAGATTATACACTTGCAAATGTGCTTATGGATATAGTAAACGAAGAAGAACTACCAGCCAATAAAGGAATAGTTAAGCACGAAGAAGGGATAGATATATTGCCATCAAATATCGAATTATCAGGAATAGAAGTTTCTTTAGTAAATGTTATGAGTAGAGAATTGCTAATGAGAGAGTTTATAAGAGAAGTAGAAGATGATTACGATTATATTTTAGTTGATTGTATGCCTAGTCTTGGAATTATTACAATTAATGCTCTTGCCTGTGCAGATACAGTATTGATACCGGTGCAGGTTTCATATCTACCGGTAAAGGGTTTACAACAGTTAATAAAGACAATCACAAGAGTAAAAAGACAGATTAATCCCAAACTAGAGATTGAAGGAATTTTGCTTACAATGATGGACTATAGAACCAATTATGCAAAGGACATTTCAACAGCAATCTATGAAACATATGCAACAAATATTCCAATATTTAAGAGCATAGTGCCAATGTCTGTTAGAGCAGCAGAAACGCCAATTAAAGGTACAAGCATATTTAAACATAATCCAAAAGGAAAAGTAGCACAAAGTTATGTGAAAGTTACAGAGGAGGTTTTAGAACATGGCAACAAGAGAGAAAATTAAATTAACAAGTTACAATGAATTACTTGGTGTAAACAACGATATGATTAGTGAAATAGATATAAACAAATTGCATCAATTTAAAGATCACCCATTCAGTGTGGTTGATAACGAAAAAATGCTTGAGCTGGTTAAATCAATAGAGAACAATGGAATATTATCACCTTTATTGGTAAGACCTTTGGGCAATGGTGAATATGAAATAATTTCAGGGCACAGAAGAAAGAGAGCCTGTGAAATTGTAGGAAAGGAAAAAGTTTCAGCAATTATAAAAGATATAAGTCATGAAGAGGCTATACCACTTATGGTTGATGCAAACTTTCAAAGAGAAGATACATTACCAAGTGAAAAAGCAAAAGCTTATAAAATGAAAATGGAAGCCTTAGCACATCAGGGAAAAAGTTTGGATGAAATGTCATCTGCAAAACAGATAGGCCAGTTGGCAGGAATTTCAGACAGACAGGTTCAAAGATACATAAGACTTACGGAACTAATACCAGAGTTAAGCAAATTGGTGGATGATAAACAAATAACATTTGTACTAGGTGTAGAGATTTCATTTTTAAAAACGGAATATCAACAATTAATTTATGAAAACATTTGTAAAGGTAAAAAGGTAAGTAAAGACAATGTACGGATGATTAGAGAAAATCAGGAAAATTTGTCATTAGAAGAGGTAAGTCAAATACTCTTTGCTGACAAGGTAAAGGTACAAAAAAAGATATGCAATGTGACGCTTAAAGAAAACAAGTTGTCTGAATTTTTTGATTCGACTTACACAAAAAAAGAAATGGAGAAAATAATCTATTCACTGCTAAAGGAATGGAAGAAAGGAAAGGATTAGTGTATGGCATTTGAATATTATTATGGAAAACAAGCCGACCAATATAGTTTCATAAAAGTACCTAAATTGTTAGTACATGATAAGGCGTTCATTGGATTATCAGTGGACGCTAAGATGCTATATGGTTTGCTTTTAGACAGAATGAGTTTATCTATGAAAAATGGATGGCTGGATGAAGAAAATAGGGTTTATATTATTTATCAGATAAAAGATATTATGAGCGATATGAATATGGCAAGAGCAACAGCTGTGAAATATCTGCAGGAGCTGGTAGATTTTGGATTGGTTGAAAAAAAGAAAAGAGGTTTGGGTCTTCCAAACATATTATATGTTAAAAGTTTTCTTGTGGAAAAAGAAAGCACAGAACAAGAAAAAACTTTGGGTGGAAGGTATACAAATACACCAGAAACACCGAATAATACACAGAAGTTCAACAATTATACTTCAAGAAGTTCAAAAATTGAAACTCAGGAAGTTCAGAAATTGAACTACAAGGAGTTCAATAATTATACTTCCGGCAGTTCAGAAAATGAAATTCAAGAGGTTCAAGAATTGGACCCTAATAATACCAATATAAATAATACTAAAAATATTAATACTAATATCTTATCTTATCCGCTAACAGAAGGCGAAGAGCCAGATATGACAGGTGCAGATAATTGGACGCATAAAAAAGGGCTTAGTACAACTATGCCTAAAGCAGATAGGATGGGATGCGATAAGAAAAAATCTGAATATGAACTTTATATGGAGCTAATCAAAGATAATATTGAATACGATGCATTGAAAGAACGTTATCCACTTGATGCAGAACTTATAGATGGAATAGTTGAAATGATGACAGAAGTTACAGTTAGCACGAATGATTATATTGTCATAGCGAGCAATTCGTTTCCGAAGGAAGTTGTAAAATCAAGATTTCTTAAACTTAATTTTTCACATTTAGAGTATGTCATGAGTTGCTTTAAATCAAATACAACCAAAGTAAAAAATATCAAAAAATATTTGCTGGCATCATTGTTTAATGCACCATCAACAATGAATGGGTATTATACAGCAGAGGTAAATCATGATATGCCACAGTATGCACCTAGGAGGTAAGGTTATGGAGAGAGCAAAAAGTTTAGTGGAATGCATAATAGCAATTATAATGTTTATATGCAGAGTGACAATTGCAGTACTGAGAAGTTTGCTAAAGATATTTTTAGTATTGACTATAGCAGTATTTAAAATTGTGTTTTCTTTAATAAGAGTTGTAGAGTATAATTAAAGACAGTTATTTATAGCTTGGGAGGTTTGCCAAATGATAAAAAAATTAAAAAGAACACTGATGATTGTGGGAATGTTTGTATTGATGATGGGAATTGGCACAAATATTCAGGTAAAGGCTGATACTTTGGGACAAGTAAAATCAATAAAAACAAAAACGAATTATAAGTATTATAAAGGCATAGTTAGTGCCAAGGATATGAGAAAAAAGAAAATTAAATATAAATACGGAATTAAAGCTTCATGGAAAAAGGTGAAGAATGCAAATGGATATGATATATATGCTTACGGTGTTGCATCAAAGAAGTGGAGAAAAATTAAAGATACAAAAAAGACAAGTTATGTATTCACCAATTTATTAGAAAAGGACAATTTTAAATTTAAAGTACGGGCTTATAGGAAAATAAATGGAGAAAGAGTTTGCGGTAACTGGTCAAAAAAGAAGACAATAAAAACAAATTCGGCACTTTATAAGATAAATAACAACTTTAAATTGCCGGGAAAATATTATGACAGATATGCAGCAGAACAGGCTTTTGTATTGCAGAATGAATATAGAAAAAGTGCTGGAAAACAAAGTATCGTTTGGTCGGATGTTTTATATGAAATATGTAAGGCAAGGGCAAAGGAACTTGTTAATGATTTCAGTCATAATAAATTTATAAGTACATCGACAGAGTTATTAGAAAAAAAGTATGGACTAAAAGATGGTGGAATACCATATGAGGGAGACGATGGTTATATACATTATCATATGTATGCAAATGCAGAAAATATTGCAATGGGGTATTACACATATAAGTCTGCTATGGAAGGATGGAAAAGTAGTCCGGGACATTATAGAAACATCATAGACGAAGAACATAGAGCAGGTGCCATTGCTTGCTATAAACAAAGTGGAAAAACATATTGGGTAGCAATATTTGGTGGAGTGGATTTAGATAAGGAAATAAAAAAGTAATTAAAAATAACTTTGCGACATAATGTCGTGAAGTTATTTTTTGCTTTTACACTCCTGCTGAAATATAAATTTAATTTTAACAGTATGACTTTTAGGTGAAAAAGATAATCAATGTTAAAATATGATTGTCAGTAACCGGGAATGACAAAAAACAAATTAATAGATTAACGCCAAGATGAGCTCATTATATGTGAGTTTTATTCTTGGCGTTTTTTATTTTATCAGGAGGAAAGTAAATGTTAGGTAAATTAAAAAGAATTACAGCAACAATATTAGCAATTGCAACGGTAGTAACATCGATTCCTGTAATCAATGTTTCAGCAGCAGGCAATGGAGAGAAGAAGCAGGCAGGTATAGTAACTCTTGGAAAACTTGGAACAGTAAATATCGGATCAAAGAGTGAAAGTGGAACATGGGTAAAAACATTAGTGGATGGAAATGATGTGTTTTGCTTAGATTTAGGAAAGGCATGTCATACCGGATACACCTATATTGCATCCAACAGTACAATATCAAGTGATAGTTCTAATAAGAAAAATGCTTTGGAGGCTAAAATAGGATATTGGTATGATCAAACAAAAACGCGTTCAAACAAGGCATGGGTGTATGCACAGTGTCTTATATGGGCTGTTGAAGAAGGAATTACAAGTGAAACCGGATTAAAGGATATCATTAAACAAGTTAAAAACAATACAGGATATTATGCAAATGATAGCCTTTATGCTGATATTTTTGAGAGTACAAGCGTAGTTAAGTGTACAATTACAAAATGGAAATACAGCGGAAAAACTGATAGTGATGAAGTTCAGGAACTAATGGAGATTGTAGGAAACAGAAAAGAATACAAGTACACTCCTATTAGTAAAAGAGATTATTATCGTCAGAGAATTACATTACAAAAATGTGATGAAGATGGAAAAGAACTTCCACAGGTTACTTTTAGATTTACAGCAAAGAATATAAAGCAGTTGTATTCTTATCAGTACAATGGTTGGGGAGATTCTGTTAAGGAAGATGTAGATGATGATGCTAACAAATTTAGTCAGGAAGTAAAAACAGATTCTAAAGGAAAAATCGTATTTCGTTTTACGTACGAACTAAATTCTAAGAGTTATTATTATGTAGCAGATGAAGAGTTAAAGGATATGTCATCAAGTGATAAAAAACAAATTAAGGACGAATTAGACGATAAGGGATATGATTATGCATCAGATTTGTCAAAAGCAGGAGCAGAAAAGTTAATAAAGAATGACATAAATGACCAGATGGATGATATCTCAAACAATTATGTAATTGAAGAAATCTCATCAGGTAACAACAACATTCTTACATCATTTGTTGTTGACTCTGGTTCAAACAAGATTACCAGTCAGTCATCAAACAAGGTTAAAGTAACGCTTACAAAGGCTGATTCATGGAAGAAGAACAGTGATGGAAAGTGGCCTGAAACTGCAGAAGAGTCATACAGTAATTACAAGCTTGCATACAAGCCTTTTCTTAAGGATAAATACAAGAAAGTAAAAATGACTGTGTGGAAAAAGGATTCTGAAACAGGCAGTA
>OGYE01001335.1_pt1 | contig 16057 bp, 25 predicted proteins | sample 1576471 | NCBI WGS metagenome assembly OGYE01 (sample SAMEA3541532, study PRJEB24748) | human gut metagenome | biome: human gut; feature: human-associated habitat; material: faeces | place: China | collected 2012
GGCCAAGCTGCTCGACCGCGTGCGGGCGATGAAGGACGTGTTTTGCACTTTTTCGCAGGGGATCTACGAGACGACCCTCGTCGTGAGCAGTTCGATCGTCAAGTTGGTGGACGAAATTTTCGCCGAAGAGACCGAGATCGCCAAAACCGAGAACCTTTCGTCGATTACGGTGAAGCTGCCGGCCGAAAACGCCAGCTGTCCGGGCGTCTATTACTATATTTTCAAGGAGCTGGCGTGGGACAATATCAATATTGCGGAGGTAATCAGTACGACCAACGAGTTTACCGTCGTGATCGGCGACGAGGACATTCACCGGGCATTTACGATCCTGATGGAGGCCAAACGTCAGATCATCGTTAAAAAATCGGTAGTTGATAAAGTTAAGAGCGAATGGCGAACAGTACGAGAATTGGGAGAAATCAACGTCAATGGAAGTCAGGGCGTACAGCTACAATGTTACTTTGGTTCATCAACTTATGACAGTAAGGAAATGGCAACATTGATAGATGGAGTAGTCAGAGAAGCAAAAGAGCTGGGAATAGAAACACTTCCGCCTGATGAATTAAACAGAATGAAACGAGAGTGGGACATTGAAATCAATAGTACAAAAAAATAAAGAATGCTTTGTTTGTAAGAGTGACATAAACCTACACGAACATCATATATTTTTCGGAATGGCTAATCGTAAGTTGTCCGAAAAGTACGGCTTGAAAGTATGGCTATGTGGACGGCATCATAATCTATCGAATGAGGGAATACACTTTAATTCTGAGTTAGATAGATATGTGAAGAGAATAGGGCAGCAAGCATTCGAGAAAACGCATACAAGGCAGGAATTTATGCAGATATTTGGAAAAAGCTATCTGTGAGAAAGGAACAAAGATGAACAAGGTCATATTAATTGGGCGATTAACAAGAGACCCAGAGGTTAGATACTCAACGTCAGGAGATAACCAGTTGGCTATCGCAAGATATACGCTAGCAGTAGACAGGCGTTATAAGAGAGATGGAGAGCAGACAGCAGATTTTATCAGATGCGTAGCATTTGGTAAAAGCGGTGAATTTGCTGAAAAATATTTCCATCAGGGAACTAAGATAGTTGCCGAAGGTCGTATTCAGACAGGCAGTTATCAGGACAAAGATGGTAAGACAGTTTACACAACAGAAGTAGTTGTTGAAAATCAGGAATTTGCAGAAAGCAAAGCTACGGCAGATATTAATAACAGTCAGCCACAGCAAGCGCCAGCCGTTGATAGTGATGGCTTTATGAGCATTCCTGACAACGTAGATGATTCTGGATTGCCTTTTAACTTTTAAGGCAGGTGATTAGATGGAGAAGAGGCTTGAAATAGAGCAATATATCCCCTTTGGCGAAGAGAACGCCATATCAAGAAAAAGATTGGCGCAGATAACAGAATTAAACGACCGAAAGCTAAGGGAAGCAATTTCAAGAGCAAGAAGAGATACAGTAATTCTCAACCTATCCAACGGACAAGGTTATTTTCGACCAATTGAAGGAAAAGAGGATGACTTAGTTGTTCGATATTTTAAGCAGGAAGAAAGCAGACTTAAAAGGATAGGCTGGTCGTTACTTGCTACACGTAGGAGAGTAAAGGAGATACAGAATGGAAAGAAAAATATGGTTTGAGGTTCCAGGACAGCCAAAAGGAAAGGCTAGGGCTAGAACATTTTATAATCCAAAGCTTAGGAGAATGCAGAGTGTTACTCCAACTAATACAGTCTTATACGAGAATTGGATTAAAGAATGTTACATAAAGCAGGCTGAAACAATCAACCATAAAGGCTTTTTTGAAAAAGAAGCTTTGGATGTTGCGATAAATGCAATTTATGAAATTCCTAAGAGTACAAGCAAAAAGAATAGGCAGAAGATGGAATCAGGGAAATTGTTACCCTGTAAAAAGCCTGATGTTGATAATATAGCAAAAGTAATATGTGATGCATTGAATAAGGTAGCTTACGGCGATGATACGCAGATTTGCAACCTTTATGTATGCAAGAGATATACGAAAGAGAATGAAGAAGCTTGTGTTCAGGTATTCATATTCACACAAGGAGAATAAAATGGCAAGACCAATTAAGAAAGGTTTAGAGTACTTTCCTTTTGATGTTGGGTTTTTCTCAGATAAAAAAATTAAAATCTTAAAAAGCAGATATGGAGCAGATGGCATAGTTATATATCAATATCTGCTTTGCGAGATTTACAAAGAAAATGGCTACTATCTAATCGTTGACGATGATTACGAATATATCATATCAGACGATTTGAATATGGAAATTAATAAGGTCAAGCAGGTAATAAACTTCTTATTGGAACGGTCACTGTTTAATTACAAACTTTTTCAGTCGGACAAGGTTCTTACCTCTACTGGAATACAAAAAAGGTATCAAGAAGCAGTCAAGACAAAAGCAAGTAAAAAGGCAATTACGATTGAAAAATACTGGCTTTTAAATGAAGAAGAAACGGCAACTTATATTAAAGTTACCCTTTTTAAGAGTAATTCCGAGATTAATAGTAATAAATCCGAGATTAATTCTAGTTTATCCGAAGAAAAATGCCATAAAGAAAAGAAAAGTAAATTAAAGGAAAGTAAAGAAAAAGATATAGCTTATTTTTCTAATGCAGAATTAAACGATGCTTTTATTCAATTCTTGAATATGCGACAAGAAGCAGGAAAGCAACTCAATGGCTATCAGATACAGATATTAACTGAAAAGCTAGAGAGAGTTGCCGATACGGATGAAGATAGAATATCAGCGGTTAAAAATGCAATAGCAGGAGGTTGGAGTAATTTCTATCCCCCAAAAAAGCAACAGCAACAGAAAAAGTCATTCAACGACCAAAGGACATATGACTATCAGAATTTAGAAAAAAAGCTACTAGAGAACAGAGATAAAAGGAGAAGTAAAGATGAAAAAATTTGAATTAACAACTAACACAAAAATGTTTTTAGGAAAAAAGCTATTCCAGATTAAGGCGTTAATCAGCTTTGGAGATGTGGAAGTAGGAGAGTTGGGCGGATATATCGAAAAAGAGGAGAATTTAGACTACGACGGCGACGCTTGGGTATCTGGCAACGCTTGTGTATCTGGCGACGCTAGGGTATATGGCAACGCTAGGGTATCTGGCGACGCTAGGGTATCTGGCAACGCTAGGGTATCTGGCGACGCTTGTTATACAACTATTAAGGGATTCGGCAGAGAATACAGAACAACTACATTTTTCAAATGTAAGGATGGCAAGGTCAGAGTTCGATGTGGATGCTTTTATGGAGATTTGAAAAAATTTAGAGCTATCGTTAAGGAAACTCACGGCGAAAGCAAGAAAGCAAAAGAATATCTGATGATTGCTGACTTAATGGAATTGCACTTTGAGGAGAAGGAAAATGACAAATAAAGAAATAGAGCATCGCCTGGAAGAGTTAGACCGAAAAGAAAATAAAATCTTGTTTGAGGGAACTACACTAAGCCCAGACGATTACATTAGCCTAGCGAAAATTAAAGAAGAAAAGGCAGAGTTAAGAAAAGAATACAAGGAGAATCAAAATGTCTAAATTATCAAAAGAAGAAATAGGCAGGCGTGAAGGAATGGCATACGCCTATACATTGGTTAAGGAAAAAGGCATAGAAGCGTTAGAAGAAGATTTGCGGATGAGGAACATCTATAACATTCCTATTAGAGTTACAAAAGACGATTTGAAGAAAGTAGATGAAAGGCTAACAAGCTTCATCTTGCTAGAATGCCTTGTTACTTTAAGAGATTACTTTGGATTTGACAGACAAAGAGCTTTGAAATTCAAGGACTGTTTTGAGAAAAAATGCCAGCTAATCGCAGAAGATTGGACTAGTTGGGCAGACCAAGCCTGGATAGTCGCAACAGAGCTGGGAATAGAGTTTCCAAAGGATATACAGGCAGAATTTGAGAAAAGAAGTGGAGAGACGCGATGAAAACAGTACACTGTTTGTTCGAACAATCGGGAACATTTAAAAACGAATTTAAAAAGTTAGGCATAAATGCGTATGATTACGATGTGTTGAATGAGTTCGGCGAGACAGATTACCAAATTGACCTGTTTAAGGAAATTCGGGGGGGGTATGACGGAAAGCCGAGCATATTCGATAAAATAGCAAAGGACGACTTAATATTAGCGTTCTTTCCTTGTACACGATTCGAAGCAAGAGTTCCTTTACTTTTCAGGGGTGAGGCATTTCAGCAGAAAAAGTGGAGCATAAGGCAAAAGATGGAATATTCAATACAATTACACGAAGAATTGAATGAGCTTTATGTATTAATTTCGAAATTAGTATGTATAGCCGAAAAAAGAAAGCTAAAGCTAATTATTGAAAATCCGTACACACAGCCACATTACTTAACTACGTATTGGAGCTTGAAGCCTTCACTAATTGACAAGGACAGAACACAGGATGGCGACTATTATAAAAAACCTACCCAGTACTGGTTTATTAATTGCAAACCTAAAAACAATTTTATTTTCGAACCTATTGAATATGTCGAAAAAAAGACAATCGGAAAAGTAAGAGGAACGGACACGACCACCAGAAAAACAGAAAGGTCAATGATGCATCCGCAGTATGCACGAAGATTTATCAAGCAGTATATATTGGAGGAGAAAGAATGAATTACGATTTATTTTTGCAAAATACTTATATTGGAACATATACATCGAAAGGAATAGCTTACAAGTTGGATAGGTCGCCTAGTTGCGTCACCAAAGCAGCACTACACGATTTGACGATTTGCGGAAAATACAAAGTCAAAAAATCAAACAAACCTGTAACGGAAGATGAACAGGACTTAAGATTTCAAAGAAAAAGTAAGCCTTTACCCCCCAAAAAAAAGGAAGACAGAAAGGAAATAATCAGAAGGCAAAGAAGATTAAAAATCATAGGAAGCGAACGCACAAGGAAAACATCCAGCGCAGGCAGAACCTACTGTTTGCCTAAATGGAAAGAGATTTAAGAGAAAGGAAAAAAGATGAATGAAGATATTAAAGCTCTGGAAGCAATTCTAAAGGAATTTTTAAAACTTAGAGAAAAATACGAAAAGAAAGCAAAAAAGGAAAGGGACAAAGTAAACGACATATACGTTACTGTTAAGGGCGAAAAATGCTATACAGAAAAAGAACTGTACGGAATGTATGAAGCAGATTGCATTAATTCAGAACAGTACGAAAGGTACAGTAAAAAGCTGGAAGATAAGAAGAAAAGAGCAGGCGAAGTTGATACAAAGACTAAGAGTGAAAAGGTGATTCAGATTTTAGACAATTACATAAAAGACTTAAAAATCGAAATCGCAGAAGAAAAACAGCAAATTGACAATGATGTAAAACGTCAGGAACGTTTGGAAGAAGCGCAGGCAAAAGGACTATCTTACGCTGAATGGATTGAATCTGAGCAGAAACGTGAAAATGAAATATTAAACATAAAGGAGATAAAAGAATGTTAAATATTGAAAAATTTAAAAATGAATTAGTTAGATTAGGAGTTATCAACGTAGACAGGTTAGGATTTTATCAAAACGGCAATCTGACTGACTGTAATTATACTCATTGTAGTAATTGCAAAAAAGTACTTATGAAACAAGCTAATATTACCGAAGAAGAATTTTTTAAAGAAAGTTGCGAAGAAAATATATTAAGATGGTTATTTTCAGAATACGAAGAGCCAGAAGTTGACTGGTCGAAAGTCAAGGTTGATACACCGATTTATGTGAGATGCAGTGATGATGAAAAGTGGGTGCCACGATATTTTGCCAAATTCGAGGATGGGAGAGTGTATGCGTGGTCAGATGGAACTACTTCCTTCACAACTCCGATAGCTGGTGCAGTAGATTGGGAATATGCAAAACTAGCAGAAAGTGAGGAGCAGTAAGATGAACAATAATGGTTTAATAAGCAGGCAAACAGCAATAGATAAATTATTTGAATATGCAGAAAGTAAATTTCAGTCAGGCGAGATAGAACTTGCTAACGGAATATTAAAAGCAAAATGCTTTTTGGAGAGCCCATGCAATATTCCAACAGCCTATGACGTAGACAAGGTGATAGAGCAGTTGGAATATAGCAGAGTGCCTAATACTGGTATTGCAGGTTATTACAAAGTGGTCGAGATAGTGAAAGCCGGTGGAATAGATGCTTGATAGTACAATAGTAAATAGATTTAACTATAACATTAATGCAGTAAGCGGGACTTTGAGAAAGTCACATCCTAAAAGCAAGATAACCATAAGAGGGTTGTTAGACAAGCCATATATTTTTAATGATGAAAAACCTAGATTATTCCAATATGATAATACAGAAATCGTAGTTCTTCAAGTGATGCTTATTGGAGATAACAAGGCAATTGTAGAATATGTTAACAAAAAGGATTTTGAAAAGGAGAACGAATAGAATGACAAGTTACGAATTTGAGAAGGCTGCAAAGAATGCGGTGATTAAAGTATTAAACGAAAATATTAACATTAGCGAATTAGACCTAGTGTGGTTTGCACACGAATTAGGTTATAAGAAGTGTACTATTTGGGGACAGCCAATGGGTGACAGATACGCAGAAGTTACATACAACAGAGCAAAGGATGAAATATATGTTGATATTTATAAAAAGATTAGCAATACAAAAATTCCAAAAGAAGAATTTGATATGGAAGCGTGGTGATTAGATGGCAATTATTAATACGATAGCTATTATTATGCTAATCGCAACAATATTTGTATTATGGGCATTATGTAAAGCAAAGAAAAAGGATTAAAACTACACGAAGGGAGACAGAAAAAGCGTGGAAGAAATGACAGCAAAGGACTATCTAGCACAGGTTAAGCATATTAAGGACAGAATAGCAATTATGCAGGAAGAAATAAAGACATTGAAAGAGCTATCTGTAAGTATGGGAGCTATGCAGCAGGGCGAAAAGGTAATAAGCTCAATATCAGGCGATAAGATGGCAGATACAATATGCTTAATTGATGAAAAGATGAATACATACGCTTCAATGATTAGAGAGTTTACGCTAACAAGGGCTAATGTAATCATATCAATTCAGAAAGTAAAGAATGCTGAATATGCAAAGTTGCTATATAAAAAGTACTGCAAGTTAGAGCATTGGGAACAGATAGCAATTGATATGGGATATAGCTATAGATATACTCTTAAGATGCACGGCAAGGCACTGGAAGAGTTTAGGGCAGTTAATGGAATGAAATAAAAAGAGGACACAAAAGGACATAGAAAGACACATCATTCTATGCTAAAATGGTAGAGTGAAGAGTAGAAAAGAAAAGATTTTTTTCTACTCTTTGTTAAAAAATTTTAAAACAATCAAAAGGCTATCTTTTTAGCAGGAAAAGTAGGAAAAGTGCAAGATAAAAAAGTAAACATATTAGGAACAGCATACATAATCAAGTATAATGTTCCAGAAGAACAAATGCCCGAAGATTCAGATGGCATTATGGATTATTCAATTAAAACGATTAAGATTGCAGAATTTGCGCAAGATAAAGATACAGTTGCAGATTTGCATATATATAGAAATCAGGTAGTAAGACACGAGATAGTACACGCATTTTTATACGAATCAGGATTATGGAATAACAGTAATGAATTTGAATGCTGGGCGCTGAATGAAGAAATGGTAGATTGGCTTGCAATTCAATTTCCGAAAATAATCGCTGCATTTAGAGAAGCAGATTGTTTATAAAAAAGGTAACTATTCATTTTTTTGATTTTTTTTGTTTTTTTACCCTCCTTAAAGCGCCCATTTTCACAATGAGCGCTTTAAAAATGAAGGTTAAAGCAGAGGTCAAGCGATGGAATTAGAACAGATTAACATAAACGAATTAAAAGCGTATCAGAACAACGCTAAGAAACATCCAAAAGAGCAAATCGAACAGATTAAGCAGAGCATTGAATCGTTCGGATTTAACGACCCAATAGCCATAGATGAAAGCAATATGATTATTGAGGGACACGGCAGAATGATGGCAGCTAAAGAGCTAGGCATAGAACAACTTCCGTGTATCAGGCTAAGCAATCTTACTGAACAGCAGAAGAAAGCATATATATTGGCGCACAATAAGCTAACTATGAATAGCGATTTTGATTTGGATATTCTCAATCAGGAATTGAAAGATATATTCGAATTCGATATGGAAGAGTTTGGCTTTGATGTTCCTGATATGGACGAGCTGGGCGACATTGACGATGGCTATTATGGCGACGAAAGAGAGCGTACATATAGCGCTTACAACCTTGATGAATTTGATAATGCTAGAAGCACTGGTTTTTACCAGATGCCGATTATCAAGGCACAGAATGCTACACCCGACGAACTGATTTCTTTTAATTACGTTCTAAGCAGTAAAAAAACAGATTGTGGCGTACATTTCTATATCGACGATTACCAATTCGAAAGAATATGGAACAATCCGCAGGAATACATAGAGAAATTGAAAAAATATCAATGTGTATTCACTCCTGATTTTAGTTTATATATGGATATGCCAATGTCAATGAAGATTTGGAACGTCTACCGCTCTAAATTAATCGGGCAGATGATGCAGGACGCAGGTATAACTGTAATACCAACATTGCAATGGGCGGAAAAAGAGACTTTCGCTTTTTGCTTTGATGGGATAGAGCAGGGCGGAACAGTTACAGTTTCAACTATTGGCGTAAAAAAAGAAGAATCAGCAACAAAGGTATGGTTCGATGGGATGGATGAAGCAATAAAAAGAATTAAACCAAGTCAAGTCCTTGTATACGGCGGAGATATAGGCTATAATTTTCCTAAGAATGTAAATGTTAAATTTTATGATAACAAAGCGTTTAAACGTAAGGAGTAATAACAATGGGCGGACGAGGAGCAAACAGCAACAAAAAGCAGTATATCAGGTTTGGCGATGTTCCAAAAAGTGGCAAAAGCATAAATTGGTTAACAATGACGAATGATGATGCAGATGTTATACAGTGGAATTTGGAGAATGGTGGGGAATTGTTGGAAAAAATGTTAAAGCCTGAACACTACGAAAAAGGAATTTCAGCATTTGAATTAGATAGTAATGGCTTTCCTAAATTGGAAAATTTACAAATAATCACCACTTTAGCAGCGCTTTTGGAAAATGGAGAAAAAGCTTATACTCTTAAAGGAAAGATTATAGGCAAAGGGAATGACGGAGAACCTGTATTAGATTCAATTAAAAATAAAAAAGAAATAAACATAAGCAAAGATGAGTATGTTAATCATATCATTAATGTTCTGAAAAAAATTTTAAAAATGTTACAGGAAAACTGAATATTAAAGAAAAGGGAGACATTACAGACCATTATAACGAACAAGCAGGAGAACAAGAATATCTATATAAGGGTTTAACATTTCGAACACCAAAAAAGAATTTTAATACATATTTAGGCTATGCAGGAACAAATAGAAAGTTTGTCCCTCTAAAAAAGCAATATTGGGTAGACAAAGAAATACCTTTAAAAGACTATGTTAAAAGCAAGAAGCTAAAGACAAGTAAATACACATCAAAAAAAGGTAAAAATATGATTTCTTACGTTGAGAATGGTAGAACAATCACATACACAGAAGAACAGTTCAATAACAAAAAAATAACAGATTATGTGGAAGAATGGCGATAGAAAGTGAGGATAACAAGATGGCAAAAGGAAAGAAATATGCAGAACCAGAAGGATATTTTCCTAAGGATTTAAGAAAAAAATACAGCTTAGGCGAATATGCAAAGGATAAGGCGAAAGCAGGAACAAAGAAGAAAAAGACAACTAAATAAATTTATAAAAGCAAGGTGTAAAAAGCATCTTGCTTTTTTTATGTAAAAAAATAGAAAGGAAATACAGCAATGGGCGGACGAGGAGCAAACAGCGGAGACTTAGGCGGTGGAAATGCTAGCAGTTTGAACAGCGAAAAGGCTGGCGACATTTGGAACTACCGACATAATGAAAACAATGAACAGTTTGTTGACAATATCAATCAGACTGTTAGAGAAATGGCGGAATCCTACGACGGATTAATGAATACAATTAATGACATATATATGGCGAAAGTAAAAGATAACCCGACAGTAATGGCGTTCTGGGACATCGACCACGGCGAATTAGGAATAAATACAAGATATGGGAACATTGAGAAGATGGCGAGCGCTTATGATGATTGTGTTAAGAAAGGCTATCACCCAGGCAGGGGCAATAAGACAGCAGAGCAGGCGGTAATAGCTCACGAGTTAGGGCATTCATTAACCAGCGTAGCAATGCAGAAATTAAGGAGCAATAATTTTGATGATGTTTCTAAGAAAATTATGAAAGAAGCACAGAACATACTCAACAAGGGATTAAAGAAAAAGAAATACCCAGGCACAAGGAAAATCGCAACTAAGATTTCAGAGTATGCGACTAGCAGTAACGCCGAATGCATAGCAGAAGCAACAGCCGATGTATACTGTAACGGCTCAAAAGCAAAGGCAGAAAGTAAAGCAGTTGTTCAGGCGCTGAAAGGATTTATGAAATAAAGAAATTAATTAGAAAGGCAGGTGATGGCAATTGAAGAAAAGCAGTTTTAGCAATATGACAGCGGAAGAACGCGCAGAGATGGGAAGAAAAGGTGGCATCAATTCAGGAATCAGCAGAAGAAAAAAAGCTGCAATGAAAGAAACACTTGAATTGCTTCTTGAATTGCCATTACATAGCGACGGAACAGTTACAGCCGAAGATGTAAAGAGTTTTGCAGACTTGAAAGGCAAGAACATAGACATCCAAACAGCCATATTAGTAGCACAGATTCAAAAAGCACTTAAAGGTTCGGTAGCAAGTGCTGAATTTTTGAGAGATACAGCAGGAGAGCGACCAGAAGACATCATTAACCTTAATGCAGGCGAAGAAGATACAAGCTTGAATATCAATATAAGCTATGGAAACACTCCAAAAGAAGGTGATTAGCGGATGGATATTAATGTAGAGCTTAACCCTGATTTCGCCGTTGTCAACCAAAGTAAAAAAAGATATGTAATTATGAAAGGTTCGGCAGGTTCGGGTAAGTCGGTAGATACCGCTATGAATTACATATTAAGGCTAATGAAAGACCCGGGCAGGAATCTGCTATGCGTCAGAAAATCAGATATTACCAACAGAGATAGCACCTTTGCGGAATTGCAGGGCGCTATTTTTCGTATGTTTGGCGATAAATGGGAAAGATATTGGAGCATTAAGCAAAACCCTTTAATGCTTGAATTTAAGGGTAACGGTAATCAAATAATCTTTCGTGGAGTTAATGACGACAAGCAAAGAGAAAAGTTAAAATCTATCACATTTAAAAGAGGAAAGCTAACAGATGTATGGATTGAAGAAGCAACAGAAATCACTCAAAATGATTTTGAAATCATCGACGATAGATTAAGAGGTGAGTTACCCGAAGGGCAATTCTACCAAATTAAAATGACTTTCAACCCAGTAAGTGCTACTCACTGGATAAAAAGAGTGTTCTTTGATTTGCCTGATGCGAATACGCTAACGCATTCTAGTAATTACCTAAAAAACAGATTCATTGATGAAGCATACAAGGCTAGAATGGAACGTCGAAAAAAAGTTGACCCAGAGGGCTATAGAATCTATGGATTAGGCGAATGGGGAGAAGTCGGCGGATTAATTCTAAGCAACTACGTTGTTGAAGATTTTGACACGAATCCTGAACGATTCGACTATATGGTTAATTCGCAAGACTTTGGTTACAATCACGCAAACGCCCTACTTAACGTAGGATTCAAAGATGGCGAACTGTATGTTTGCAAGGAGCTATACGTATACGAAAAAGATACAGGCGAAATCATACAGATGGCAGAACAGATGGCATTTGATAAGAGATTGGCAATGTACTGCGACAGCGCCGAACCTGACAGAATAAAAATGTGGCAGAAAGCAGGCTATAAGAGAGCAAGGGGAGTTGTAAAAGGTTCAGGAAGCGTTAACGCACAGATTGATTACTTAAAGCAAATCCCCAAGATACATATACATCATAGCTGTATCAATACATATAAGGAAATCAGCCAATGGAAATGGCAACTTGACCCGAAAACAGGACTATATCTTGACGTACCAGTTAACTTTTTCGATGATGCGATGGCAGCGTTGAGATATTCAATTGAAGAAATTAGAAGAAACAGCCACTTGAAAGCTAAGAAGCGACCAAGGGGCTTTTAATTTAGTAGAAAGAGGTAAAGAATGGCAATATATATAGATGTTGGAACAGTCCCAGACGTTAACCATATCAGTTCTAGCGTATTTAGATATTTGATACGTAAACACAAAGAACAGATTGGAAAGTTCCAAAAGAACTATGACTACTATTTAGGCAAGCACAACATTTTTAAGCCGTCAGAGGACGACGAGGACAAAGTAAAAGTGTGCGCCAATTACGCAAAATATGTAGTTGATATTTCAACAGGCTACTACCTGGGCGAACCAGTCAAATACAACAGCGAAAAGAACGACGATAAACAAAAAAAAGAAGTACTGAATGCAGGCGTACAGGCATCAATCAAGAATGGCGCTGTCAGACAGTACGATTGGGAGCAGTCGAAGCAGATAGATATATCTAGAGCTATAGAAGTATATGAAAATCAGACTATATCTGAATGTGACGCAAAAATAGCTAAGTATATTGGAATATTTGGAGAAGCATACGAGTTAGAATATGCAAACAGTAAAGAACATCCAGAGCCAAGAACAACAGTAATCGACCCTAGAAATTGTATTATGGTTAGGGATAATACAGTCGAACATAACAAGCTCTTTGCTATCATATATGAAGAGCAGGAAGATTTGAACGATGTTAAATATTACGACGTTACAGTATATACAGCATTTAATTCTAAGCGCTACCGCTCAACTAACTTAGAAGATTTTGAGTTCCACGAAATATTAGACAGCGAACAGGAACATTACTTTGGAGAAGTTCCAGTGGTCGAATATCAGAACAACGACGAAAGACAAGGCGACTTTGAGCAAGTAATACCGTTAATTGATGGACTTAATGAGCTATTGAGCGACAGAATCACAGATAAGAAGAAGTTCATAAACAGCTTAATGGCGCTGTTCGGAATTACGATTGACGATGACGACCTAAAAATCGTTAAGGATGAAAGATTTTTAGATGGAATACCAGTTGATGCAAGAATTGAATACATACAGAAAGTATTCGATGAAGGCAGTATGTCGGTACTTTGTAACGATATTATAAGGGAAATCCATAAGATGACCTTAACAGTCGATATGACCGACGAAAACTTTGCAGGTAATAGTTCAGGACAGGCGTTAATGCTTAAATTAATGACTATGAACATTCTTGTTAAGTCCAAGATGCGAAGCTTTGAAAAGGGGCTTAAAAAGAGATTTGAAATGTACAATCATTGGCTTTGTGTTCAGGGAGAAATGAACCCGATTGACAAGAAAGAGCTGGATATTGTATTCACCATAGCAATGCCAATTGATAGAACAGCGATAGTTAATATGGTAGTTAGCTTACAAGGTATCGTTGACAAGAAAACATTATTAAATCAGTTGTGGTTTGTAAAGGATGTAGACGAAGTTCTGGCAAACCTTAAAGAAGAAAAGCAGGAAGCACAGCAGGAATATTTAGACAGCTTTGGAATGCAAAAAACATTAGTCGAAAACGATGATGATAATGTTGATAACCCTGACGAAAAAGACAAAAAAGAGGATGAAGAGTAATAAATGGCTAATTCATATTGGGAGAAGCGAAGCATCGATGTTGAAAAGCTGATTCAAGAAAAGAACGACCGAACAGTAATAAAGGTTAATGAATATTTTGAATCGGTAATGAAAGAATTAAATGAGCAAATTCGAAAGATATTTAATACATATCTAACAGATAGCGGAATGTCTATCCAAGAAGCTCTAAAAATGCTCAACACCAAACAAACAAGGGATGTTTACAACACCTTAAAAAGAATATATGAAAGAACCGACGACCCCGACTTGAAGCAAGAAATCCTGAACAGATTGAATGCCCCAGCTTATGCAAGCAGGATAGCAAGAATTGAAGCATTAAGAGATTTGATATTCTGCGAAGCGCAGAGCGTTGGATGGTACACTGAAAAAATGCTACAGCCAAGAATGATAGACGCATATAACACATCGTTCTATCAGACGCATTATACTATTCAAAAAGGGACAGGCTTAGCCTACGATTTTAATAATTTAAGCAATCCAGCCGTTAAGGCTGCAATCGCAACCGATTGGAAAGGCTCTAACTATTCAAAGAGAATATGGAAGAATACGGACAAGTTAGCGAATGACTTAGAGGAAATCTTAACAAGAGGATTATTAAGTGGAATATCGGGCAAAAAGATGGCTACTGAACTCAATAAGAGAATGCAGTCAGGAAGATATGAAGCAGATAGACTTATCCGAACAGAAGTTAACTATGTGGCAGGGCAGGCAAGATTAAAAGCCTATGGAGACACAGGAGCGAAAAAGTACATTTACATCGCTACGCTCGACCTTAGAACGTCGGCTGTATGCCGCAAGCTGGATAAGACTATCCACTTAGTCAAAGATGCAGAAGTTGGTGTTAATTTTCCACCGATGCATCCTAACTGTCGAAGCGTTGACAGCGCATACATTGACGGTAGGGATTATTCAAAATTACAAAGAAGAGCAAGGAATCCAATTACAGGCGAAACGGAACTTGTACCAGCAAATATGACGTACAGAGAATGGTATAAAAAATACGTTGAGAACGATGCAAGAGCAAGAGCAAACGAAAGAGCAATAAAAAAAGGCATAAAACGACCTTACAAGATGTCGGATGAAGAATTAAAGAAAGCAATTAAGCAGTTATCTCATTGATAGCTGCTTTTTATATGCCAAGGAAAAGGCGTTAAAACCAGACGGACTAACTACAAGGCAAGGACTTGTAGGGAGCAAAAACAAATTAATGACTACAAGGCAAGTACTTGTAGGGATAAGGAGCAATCAGAAATGAGAAGAAAAGAAAGTAAACGTTTACCAATGAAGTTACAGTTTTTTGCTGAACCAGCACCAGAACCAACAGACCCTAAGCCAACAGAAATTAGCTTAGATGATGTTTTTTCAAAGTTTAGCGTTGATGATATTCTGGCACGTTCGGAAGTCGAAAGGGCTATCCAGAGCCGTGTCGACAGCACAGTAACAAAGGCATTGAATACAGCAAGAGCTAAATGGGACAAAGAACAGCTTGAAAATTTAGATGAATCTAAGAGATTAGAGAAGATGAATGAAGAGCAGAGAGCTAAATATCAGTTAGACAAGGACAAAAAGGCGTTCGAAGCTGAAAAGAAGCAGTTCGAACACGAACAGTTAGTAGTATCAACAGGAAAAGAACTCTTGAACAGAGGGCTTGATGCTGATTTTGCTAAGTATTTAGTAGGTGCGGATGCAGAAAGCACACAGGCAAGAATAGACAGCTTTGAGCAGTTGTTTAATTCAGCAGTTACAAAAGCAACAAATACAAAAATGAAAGGAAATCCGCCAAAAGACCCAGAGAAAAAAAGCGCGTTAACAATGGATGCCATTAAGGAAATGACACCAGCCGAAATCAACGCAAGATGGGATGAAGTGCAGGACGTACTTTCAGGAAAATAATTTTAAAAAGGAGATTAAGAAATGGCAGTAAAAAATTTTATTCCTCAGATATGGAGCGCTAGATTATTAGAACATTTAAACAAGGCTCACGTATATGGCAATCTTGTAAATAGAGACTATGAGGGCGAAATTAGAAACTATGGCGACACAGTAAAGATTAACCAGATTGGCGACATCGATATTAAGGACTACACAAAGGGAGCTATTGAAGACCCTGATTCATTAGACGGAACACAGCAGACATTAACTATCGACCAGGCTAAATATTTCAATTTCTCAATCGAAGACGTTGACAACGCACAGACAAATCCAAAGTTAATGAATGATGCAATGCAGAGAGCTGCACCTCCGGCGGCCAGCAGCAGCGCATTGC
>OGYE01001336.1_pt1 | contig 16055 bp, 10 predicted proteins | sample 1576471 | NCBI WGS metagenome assembly OGYE01 (sample SAMEA3541532, study PRJEB24748) | human gut metagenome | biome: human gut; feature: human-associated habitat; material: faeces | place: China | collected 2012
ACACCAATTCAGAAACTGGAATTTCCAAACGACAGAGGCGTCCGCCTGTACTGCAAGCGGGAGGATCTTCTTCCGTTTTCCTTAGGCGGAAACAAAGTCCGCATCGGACGTGCTTTTTTCCAGGATATGCAGGAGAAAAACAAAGACTGCATGATCATCTACGGAAACAGCAGATCCAACCTCTGCCGCGTGCTGGCCAATCTGTGCTGTGCCGAGAAAATTCCATGCTATATGATCTGTTCTTCCGAAGAAAACGAGGAACAACCGATCGAAACAAACAACAGCCGTCTGATGAAATGGCTCGGAGCCGAAGTCATTCCGTGCAGAAAAACAGAGATTGCACAGACCGTCGAGCAGACGATGAACCGTTTGACAGAAGAGGGATATCACCCATATTATATTTTCGGGGATAAATTCGGAACGGGCAATGAAGGCACACCGGTACAGGCCTACGTGGACGGCTACCGCGAGATTCTTGCGTGGGAGAAAGAACAGAACATTTCTTTTTCTCATATCTTTGCGGCATCCGGAACCGGCTCGACCCAGTGCGGCCTGGTAAGCGGAAAACTGCTCGAGCAGGGAACGGAGCAGATCATCGGCCTTTCGATTTCATCCCGCGAGTACGACCGAGCCATCCGCATCATGGAGAGCGGCATTTCCGATTATTTTGCGAAGAATCATCTCGTGCTGCCGGAAGGATGGGAGCCGCAGAAGCAAAATAACCGGCAGTTTTCAACATAGTCATAAAGATAAGTATTCCTCCCATCATGGCAAGTGTATAGAACGCACCATTTGTCGCCACAAAATTGCTCACAAAGTAATAGGCATTATTTATGAGTACATCCTTATCCAAATTATGAATATCCATAGGAATGTACTCATAAGACTTGGTATCAATTTTGAACAGAATGTTCAAAATTGGCACAATCGCCATGAACGAAAACACATTAAGCCATTGCGACAGAAAGTTCAGTATCAATGCCCATGTCAAATATTTGCGGTATGGAAGAATATACCGCTTCAACAAACTAAAGAACTGTTTCAGCATAATTATCAATTATATATAATGCCGCAAAGGTAACAAAAAAGAAATAATCACCCAAGATTACCCCACTTTATCCCCTAATATTTGTTCATACACGGCAAGCCTTCTTTCCTGCATCTGTCCGGGGTTATATACTTGCCGCAAACTGTCTTCCGCATGGGTAACCAACTGTCTCTGCAACTGCGGATTACTTGACAAGGCTATGACAGCTTCTGCAAATCCGGCAGGGTCATCAACAATCAAGCAATCTTCACCATCCTTAAAATCAATGCCTTCCACACCCTTTGCCGTCGTTACAAAAGGAACTTTTGACAATACAGCATCTAATATTTTCATACGCATACCACTACCGATACGTATTGGAACAACAGCAACACTGCCTTTTAAAAAAGAGCCCAGATCTTCCACATAGCCTGCCAGCTTCAATTCCGGGTATTCGGACTGCAAACGATTGATACACTCTCCACGCCATTTACCAATTACTTGCAATGTAAACGAAAAATGACGTTTACGCAGATGCGGAATCACTTCGTGACAGAACCATGCCACGGCATCCAGATTGGGAAAATGATCCTCACTTCCCACAAAAGTCAGGCGTCCGCTTTGGACCGGAACAAAAGGCTGTTCCAGCCTGTCACCCACTTGCACCACAGCCGGAGAAGTGTAGATATGGTCTTTCCGTCCTATGAAGTCCTCCATAATTTTACGGTCTACTTCAGTCAGAACAATAACATCTTTATATTTCAATAATGCACTGCGCTCAAAATCCTTTGCTATATGAAACAACATCCTGTCACCGGCAGTCTGTTCCCTGAACAAAGTAATCTCCTTTTCATTACGGATGTAGCGGAGTTCATGATGCACAAAAATAGTCTGTACATTTTCAGGCAACAAGAATCCCAATGACAACAGTTCATAAAACTCTACTTGAATAATATCAAAACCTGAATGAGCCACCTGAGAAACATACTCCACATACCCCTGGTCTAGCGGCTGGAAACAAGAGCTGAACAAAGTACTCTTTCCCCGTACTAAATCCACAACTTCGCCCGTTTCATCCGTCCATATCTGTTGCCGGTTCATTTTACGGGTTACAGACGCATGTATCTTTTGCAGCCATTTATAATAAAAAGGATGTTTAATTTTGGGTAATCTGACAGTTTTAGTTTTAGGAGTATAAATAAAGAAATCCACATTATCCCAAATTTTCTTCAATGACTCTACATCTTGCATACGTCTCCCTGTTTCAGGATAAAGCAATACAGATACGGCCATCTTATGACGCAGATATTCCACCATATTAAAGAAAGCTTGATTACCGCCCGAATCCAGCGGATAAGGAATGTACGGAATAATAAAAAGAATTTTCTTTCTCATACTAATTGAATTTAAACAATAGTCTAATGTCTAATTTAATTTTTAGTTTAATACAGCAAATGCTATGTAGTGTATAATGCAAAGGTACAAGAAAGACTGCATACTAAAATGTTAATTATCGTTTCTTTTTAAAAGTTCAACAAAATTCCTGTTTTTTGAAAAAAAAACAAAGAAGCAACTTGTTTATTTACCTGTATAACATTACATTTGTAGAAATAAAACAAGAACTAACTTAACAATAAAGCATGAATGCACTTCCCTTGGTCAGTGTAGTGGTACCTAATTATAATTATAAACGATACCTCAATCTACGAATTCAGAGTATTCTGCAACAGACCTATCAGAATATCGAACTGATTTTACTTGATGATGCCTCAACAGACGGTAGCGAAGAGGTATTATCGGACTATCAAGACCATGCCAAAGTGAGCCATATTCTATTAAACGAACACAACACCGGAAATCCATTTAAACAATGGTTTAAAGGCATGCAATTAGCCAAAGGAAAATATATATGGATAGCCGAAGCCGATGACTTGTGTGAGCTTACTTTTTTAGAGAAAGTAGTTCCTTTAATGGAGAAATACCAACAAGCCGCCGTATGCTTTGCCGGTTCCAAGTATATTGATAAAGACGGTAATGTGCTGAGTTACGACATGAACAAATGGAAATCTGCCATACCTCCATACGCCGTATTCAATGGGAAGACTTATGCCGAACATAACCTTTACTGGCGCAGCTATATAGCCAATGCAAGCTCGGCCATTTTCAGAAAAAGCATGGTAAATGCCCAAAATATGGAACAATGCCTGCAAATGCGCTACAGCGGCGACTGGCTGTTCTGGTTTTATATGGCAATGCAAGGAGACATTATAGAAAGATATGAAGTACTGAACTACTTCAGACAACATAACCAGAAAGTTACCGTCAAAGCTGAAAACAACGGAGGGGGTAAGAGCGAAGATATTGAGATAGTACGCATTATGGAACAACACCTTACCCACCTGAGCAGATACAAACGGTGCATACGAAGGGGAATGCTTTACAACCGCATTGCCAAACTAAGCACAACAGACCGGGGAAAACTGCAATTATGGGAACTCCTCCGGCAGAAATTAAACGGAACGCGGAAAGACGGACGTCTGGAGCGCCTCAACCGGATAGCACGGCTATTCTGTCCTTTTGTTCTGACTATGAAAAGAGACCGCCTTACTCCTTCCCGAGAAATAGGATAAGAAACGGAAACTGCTTGCCCATATTTTCGGGCGGACTCACATGTCTGCCCCTAAAGTGAACAAATTGGCAGTCAATTTTACTTTTGGCATACCCTCTTTTGATATTTCTAAAATTCTGTTTACCTTTGTTGTCAATCATCCGGATTGATTCAAACAAATGCAAACTTTACTAAAACAAATGAAATATCTCCGTTCACTCATGCAGCAATCTGTAACAGCATGTAAGAATCAGGCTAAGCTTATCCAACAGTTTACTCTTTCTTTACTTTACTTATTAATCATACATATAGTTGCTTTACTTTTTTTCTTCCTGTTCCGGCTTGTCCTGTTCACCTCAATAGATTATCAGTTTCCTCCCGATATACAAAACAACTTTCTCATGCAAGCCACTGCATTTATAAAAGGGCTATGGTTTGACAATGTTATAGCTTGCTACATATTGCTGTTACCATTAGTCATTTTATGGATAACCGCTCTCTGCAACTATCACTCCAAGTGGGTATTCAGATTTATCTCTATCTTTTTCATTCTATTTTATTCACTGTCGTTCATTATTTCGGCAGCCAACATCCCTTATTTCTCTTATTTTTTTAAGACAATCAATTCTTCCATTTACAATTGGTTCGGATATGGAGCCACTACTGCCGGAATGGTATTGGGTGAGACATCATTCTATTTCCCTATTTTTCTAGGACTGATATCTATTCTTCTGCTGTCAGGAAGTGTACTACGGTTATCTTCTTATTTCTATCATCTCATCAATTCGAAATCTACTTCCATCAGCCCGATAAACCGCCTATGTATATTCGCCGCCGGTGCTGTTTGTATAGGACTTTGTCTATTCGGAATACGGGGACGCATGGGATATAACCCCATCAGGGTAAGTCAAGCATACTATTGTACCGATCCATTCCTGAATCAGCTAGGGGTTAATCCTGTCTTTAATCTACTTACCAGCACACTGGATGATAACCGTAAGGAAAACCGCTATCTTCACCTGATGCCGGAACAGGAGGCAATAACCAATATGCAAAGTATATTGCAAAGAAAAGGAATAGAAGGCATCTCCCCCATTGCACGTGAAGTGAAATGCGCAGCCGTCCCTACACAAAAGAATGTTGTTCTTATTTTCATGGAATCGATGTCGGCCAACTTGATGGAGCATTTCGGATCTACCAAAAAACTGACTCCTTTCCTAGACAGCCTTTATCTGGAATCTCTCAGTTTTGACCATTTTTATTCAGCGGGCATACATACCAACCACGGAATGTATGCCACCCTCTACTCTTTCCCTGCCATCATGAAAAGGAATGCCATGAAAGGAGCAGTGGTACCTGTCTATTCGGGATTGCCCACCGTATTAAAGGATAATGGCTATCGGAACCTGTTCTTCATGACGCACGAATCACAATACGATAATATGAACGCTTTTCTCCGCACTAACGGATTTGATGAAATATATGCACAAGAAAACTACCCAAAGGATAAAGTCGTTAACAGCTTTGGTGTACAAGACGATTTCCTATATCAATATGCCTTGCCCATTCTGAACAAAAGAGCAGAAGAAAGACAACCTTTCTTTACCGTATTGCTTTCTATCAGCAACCATCCCTCGTATGTGATACCTGACTATTTCAAACCACACAGCACAAAGCTTGAAGATCAGATTGTGGAATACGCGGACTGGGCCATCCGGCAATTCATGCAAGAAGCACGCAAACAACCTTGGTTTGAAAATACAATCTTTGTTTTGCTGGGTGACCATGGGAAATTGGTAGGAAGTCCGGACTGTGAAATACCACAATCCTACAACCATGTCCCACTAATGATTTACGGAAAAGGCATCAAGCCCGAAATCAGACAAGAGCCGGGCGGCCAGACTGATGTGGCACCGACTTTACTCGGACTGCTGAACATGAGTTATACCCAAAACGACTTCGGCATAAATTTGTTAACAGAACAACGCCCGTATGTCTATTTCTCCGCCGATAATTTGATAGCGGCTACAGATACAACCCACCTATATATTTATTCTCCACATGACCGGCAGGAATTCAAATATAAGAAGCAAGGAAATGCCTTGCAACTTGTAACAGGGGAGGACAGTACATTCTACGTGATGAAAAAATACTGTTTCTCCACATTGCAGAGTGCGGAGTATCTGGTAAAAGAGCACAAGACTGTCAATAAAGCTACCGGACAATAAGGTGGGACGGGTTTCACCGCCTTGCCTTCCTTAACGGTCATACCCCAACTTCTCCTCGTTATAATCAGAGGCTATGTAGGTAGGACGGCCTTTGGTCTCCTTGAAAATGCGCCCCACGTACTCTCCTATAATTCCCAAAGAGAAAAGCTGGATGCCACCTAAAAAGAGCATGACAATGATCAAAGTGGGGAAGCCGGCCGTTTCATCACCATAAAGCACGGTCTTTATCAGAAAATAAATGGCATAAATAAAACTGGAGATTGAACAGAGCACTCCGCATACCGTGGCGATGCGCAAAGGGGCGATAGAGAAAGAGGTTATCCCTTCGACAGCCAGATTCAACAGCTTGAGAAAGTTCCAGGAGGAATGGCCCATCAGCCTGTCTCCGCGATCAAATTCAATGCTTTTCTTCTGATAGCCTATCCAGCAAAACAATCCTTTTGTATAACGCTCGCATTCGCGCAGACGACGCAACGTGAGCACACAACGACGGTCCAGAAGTCTGAAATCGCCCACATTGGGCAAAATATCAATACGGCTCATCCGCTGAAGTATACCATAAAAAGCCAGAGAGAACTGACGACGCAACCAGCTTTCCTCGCCACGGGTACGCCGTTTGGCATAAATGTCATCATATCCTTCTTCCCAATATTCCAGCATCTGGTCTACCAGTTCCGGAGGGTCCTGCAAATCAGCATCCATCACAACGCAGCAATCGCCGGTGGCGTAATCAAAACCCGCCAGCATGGCTACCTCTTTACCAAAGTTACGCGAAAGGTTGACATAATTCACCCGCTTGTCCTGCTGCCTCAGCCGGCGGAGGCATTCCAGCGTAGTGTCGCTGCTGCCATCATTGACAAACAGGATTTCCCACTCATAAACGGCATTGCGGTTGACAAGCTCTATCAAACGTTGATACAGAGTGGGCAGCATCGCTTCCTCATTATATACCGGAATCAAAAGAGTCACTTTCTTCATATCATTCTTCACTATCATAAAGACTCCTCAAAGATATTACTTTTGTTTGAAAACAAACCTCACTAATAAAAAATTTACCGGAATGGCAATGAGAAACACTGGGATGGGAGCCAACGGACGGGAAAAACCCAACCGCAGAAAGAGATTCAACAATCCGATATGTATCAGATAATTTGTCAGATGTGCCCCCCCGAAGCCAAAAGCTTTCTTCCAGGAAGGAGGCTGCCCGAAAGTAAAATAAGCCGTAAGATAAAAGTTGGCAACAAAACTCAGCACATATCCCAAGGTATAGGCTACATTGACCTGAATGAATTTTTGCAAGACAAAATAAATGCCATAGTGCAGCCCTGTAGCAAAAAGGCCTACCATTACAAATCGCAGGAACTCGGGTATCTGTTTCAGTTTATTCATTTTCATTGATTTAAAATGCAAAGTTAGGTATTACTAAAGAATTATTCGTACTTTTGCGACAGTAAATATAAAAGACCGAAAAATATATGTCAGACAAGAAAAAAGCATTTTGGTTCATAGCCTTACTAAGCACACTTGTAATAATCCCCTTTTTGGGAGAAACTATTTTTTACTCTAAAGGGGAACCGCGCGAAGCAATTGTGGCATACTCGATGTTGGAAAGCGGCAACTGGATATTGCCTTTGAACTACGGAACAGACATCGCCTATAAACCTCCTTTCCTGTATTGGTCTATTGCAGCTATTTCCGCCATTTTCGGAGGGGTGAGCGAATTCTCGTCCCGTCTGCCGTCCGCTATCGCTTTTCTAGCTATGCAGTTCGTGTTTTTCGGATTCGTAGCCCGCTATAAGGATACAAAGACAGCAGTCATTACCTCCCTTTTACTGCTCACTTCATTCGAAGTGCACCGGGCGGCGGTGGCTTGCAGGCTGGATATGCTACAGGTTTCCTTCATCGTCATCTCACTTTGCTTACTATTTCGCTGGGACGAAAAAGGCTGCAAGGGAATACCTTGGACGGCTGTCGTGCTGATGGCATGCGGCACGCTGACCAAAGGACCTGTGGGTTCTATATTCCCCTGTATGTGTATCGGTATTTACCAGCTGATACGGGGACGCTCATTCGGCAAGACTTTCCTTTCCTTATTCGGAATCGGGCTGCTTTCCCTTATTCCATTGGGAATCTGGTTTTATGCGGCCTGGCTACAGGGAGGACAGCCGTTTATGGACCTGATGCTGGAGGAAAACACCGGACGCTTTGTCGGCAAAATGTCATACCCGTCGCATCACAACCCTTTATGGTATAACTTCCTGACCATTATATGGGGGTGGACACCTTGGACATTGGTCTTGCTTATCTCACTATTCGGACTGAAATGGAATGAAATGCACCTGCTGCCCGCAGGAAACTCTTTCACCGGACGCATCAGGAAGGTTTGGGATAACATCCGCTCACAATCCCCCATACAGCTGTTTATCTGGATAGTGATTATCGCTATTTTTGTCTTCTATTGTATTCCTAAAAGCAAACGCAGCGTCTATTTATTGCCTATCTATCCATTTATGGCTGTACTGATTGCCCAGTATCTGGAGGCGTTAATGCAAAAAGGGGCGAAAGTGTTCAAAATATCGGCTTATATCTTCGCCTCGCTCTGTTTGTTACTCACCGCGGTGTTTTTTGCTGTACGCTGTCAGATGATACCGGACAGCATATGGGGCAACGGACGTCATGCTGCCGAAAACATAGCGTTTATGCAAGCTTTGGAAAGCACGTCCTTTTCTATTTCCAAATGGCTGATTATAGTATTGCCGGTAGTGGCTGCCATCTGTACATTAAGGCTGGTTATCAAAAAAAGTAGTACGGGGTCACTCCTCTATGGAATCACCGGTTGTGTTCTTTGCCTGTTTGTCGCTTTAGACGGGGTATATCAGCCAACAATACTAGCTGTAAAATCCGATAAGCATCTGGCAGAGGATATCAGAAAACAGGTGCCTGAAGGAGTCGTTTATTCATATACAGACAGAATGATACGGTTTTATTGTACAAATTATTATATGAATAACCAAATGCGGAATTTCACACTGGAAAATCCGCAAGAAGGGTATGTCATACTTTCTGCAAATGCACAAGAGGAGTTTTTAAAGAATTACAATGCAAAGTATCAGCTGGAAGAGGTCTTCCATACAGATTACAGAAGTTGCGACTTACGCAATACGGTAATCATGTACAAGTTCAACGAGAAACGGAAATAGTTATATCCGGCAGATTCTGCACCGATTGGGACGCGGACTATATGAATTCCATACTGATTCATATAGTCCGCGTCCAAGTTTTACTATCTGTTCCCTAAATCATCATAAACGGTTTGCAATATCGCCTTACCCTTATCCAGACGGGATTCGTCAGCTTCAGGCTCATCAAAAAGAATACTGCCGGAATTATTATCAAACACCGTCACCCCTGTACTGTCTCTGAATGAGAACCCATTATTGAAACTATAAAAGGCAAAAGGATACTTATAATCACTTCCCAATACATTACGGCTAAACGTAAATGCAGTATGTTCCAACCCAAGCTGCCCCAACAAAGTGGCTGCCAAATCGGTCTGATTCATAATCTTGTCCACCTGCATAGGCTGTTTTACCGCTCCACCTAACCATAACAAGGGAATATGATAAAAACGAGGCATCGCATTAGACCCCTCACGCGGGTAATAGAAACCATGATCGGGAAGGCAGATAACTAAAAGATCTTTCCATGCGGGAGTCTGCTTCAACCGGTCAATAAACTTACCCAGACATTCATCTGTATAAGCAAAGGCATTGGGAATTTTATCTTCCAGCCGGTGATAAGGAACTTCGAAAGGTTCATGACTGCTAAGTGTCAGAAACGCAGTATGCCAAGGCCCTTCTTCCTTCCGGTTTCTTAACTGATTATATAAATATTCAAAAGTAATATCATCATTCACTCCCCAGGCATTACTGGTCTGTTCGGCCAATGAGAAATCTGTATTGGCTGTAAGACGCTGATAACCGGTACTCAGCAGATAACTCTTCATATTGGTAAAGTTGATATCACCTCCATACAGGAAATCTGTTTTATAACCCGCCTTGGACAATCCTTCAGCTATAGCAGGCAACGTACGGCTCTTGGCAGGAATTTTCATTACCGATGCCGTAGGCAATCCAAGGTAACCGCTGAAAGTACAGACTGTTCCACGGTCGGTACGGAAACTATTGGCATAACAGTTTGTAAAAAAGATCCCTTCCTTTGACAGACGGTTAAAGTGGGGTGTCACATCAGGAAGACCGCCTAAAGGTTCTACAAAAGCACCTCCAAAACCTTCCATCAAAATAATAAGAATATTGGGACGCTTGGTATTCAGGACTTGAATAATACTATCCCCATCTGTTGTAGGATAAAGTCCGTCAAACAATGCAGCCCGCTTCTCTTCATCAAAGAAATTGAACTCTGATGCAAAATCCTGGGATTTACCCATAGAAGACAACAAACTGAAATCGGGATTGACCGCCGAATGATTCAAGAAAGGTTCGTTGCTGAAATATACTTGCCCTATATTAGAAGTGGATTCCGTTACACCACCACGTATAATGATGAAAAGCACACCTCCTAATAACAGCATTCCCGCAGTTCCCGCTATCCGTTTCCGGGTGGCGGTCAAAACGGAAGGCGTGATTTTCAGCAAGACCCAACTATTCAGGGCTATGAGTAACAAGATGGCAAGAACCCTCAGCAAGATAAATCCGACGGAAACACTCGCCAAAGCTTCCTTCGGTGAATCGATATAAAGAAAAACAGATGCGTCCAGTTTAAATCCCCAGAATGTGTATAATGCCATATCTACCACAAAAATGATAGAAATAAGCGCGGCAGCCAAAATATAATACCCGTAAAGTATTTTTTTCAAAGGGAATTTCCTAAACCAAATACTTATCAGTACCAACAAGAATGGAAATGCAGTAAGATATCCCGCCGTAGCGGCATCAAGACTGGCGCCATGAACCATTACCTGCATATAATCGGCAAACCCGAATCCTTTTTCAATGGAACCATTATAGAGCATGAATAATGGTTTCTGTAGAATAAATATCAGTAAGACCGTAAAAAAGTACAAGCTGATATAAGCAATCCTCTTTTTCATATCTTCAGTTCTTTATTATTTCCGTCCGAAATCAGCCGGGACCTCTCCCCATCGGTCGGTTTCCCACTTCAATAAAGGTGTGGTATATTTATTTTCTTTCAGCCAAATTTCGGCTCGTTCTATCATTTGAAAAAGTTTCTCCGTCTGAGGAGTCCGCTCTAGTTTAGTTTTACATTTCTTCTGTTTCACCCAGCTCAACGCATTACGGCTGTCCGAGTAAACAGGCATACTGATATTCTTCTGCTTCATCAATGCCAAGGCATGGACAATGGCAAGAAACTCTCCAATATTATTCGTTCCATAAACAGGACCGAAATGAAAAACCTCCTGTCCCGTAAGCAAATAAACGCCCCGATATTCCATCGGTCCGGGATTTCCACTGCAAGCGGCATCCACAGCCAGGCAGTTCATATCAAAGTTCTCGGGAAGTTGTTTAGGAGTATCTTCTTTTTTAACAGCATTCTTGCCTATATAATGAAAAGCGGAAGAAGCCAAGGCGTGTTCCGCCTCCTCTTTGGTCTCGAATGACTTGTATTGTGCGCCATCATAACCTTTTATCTGTAGCTGGCAGTCAGTCCAGGAGTCATAAACTCCCGGATTGACACCTTTCCATACTACATAATATTTCTGTTTCTTTGCCATTTACATACGTTCAGGCACTTCAATACCCAGCAAGCCCATTGCTGTCTTCACAATCTTGCCCACATTGGCACTCAATGCCAGACGGAAGACTTTCAACGCTTCGTTTTCTTCACGCAGAATACTGAAATCATGATAGAACTGGTTGTATTCTTTCACCAAATCGTATGCATAGTTTGCTATAATGGAAGGATTATAGTCTGAGCCTGCCTGCTTGACAACCGATTTAAAATCAGCCAGCATCTGAATCAAACCTTCTTCTTTTGCGCTCAGTTCCAAACCTGCTGGAATGATTTCGGGAATAACGATACCTGCTTCAGCCGCTTTGCGTAATACAGACTGGATACGGGCATACGTATACTGAATGAAAGGTCCTGTATTGCCATTGAAATCTATCGATTCTTTCGGGTTGAAAGTCATATTCTTACGTGCGTCCACCTTCAGGATAAAATATTTCAAAGCACCCAAACCAACAATACGGGCAATATTGTCGGCTTCTTCTTGGGTCAGACCGTCCAATTTACCTAATTCAGCAGAAGTTTCCTTAGCAGTTTCAATCATTGCTTCCATCAAATCATCCGCATCCACTACTGTACCTTCACGACTTTTCATTTTGCCCTCGGGCAGCTCTACCATACCGTATGAGAAATGAACCAATCCTTTGCCCCATTCAAAACCCAATTTGTCGAGCAAGATAGAAAGTACCTGGAAATGATAGTTTTGTTCATTACCCACTACATAAATCATCTTGTTGATGGGGTAATCCTGAAAACGTAATTTGGCAGTACCGATATCCTGGGTCATATAAACAGAAGTACCGTCACCGCGAAGAAGCAACTTATGGTCCAGTCCTTCGGCAGTCAAATCAGCCCATACAGAGTTATCCTCTTTCCGGTAGAAGAAACCTTTTTCCAGTCCTTCCATCACTTTCTCCTTACCTTCCAGATAGGTATTCGATTCATAATAAATTTTATCGAAACTAACTCCCATCATCTTATACGTTTCATCGAATCCGGCATATACCCAGTCATTCATCTTCTTCCACAAGGCACGGATCTCAGGGTCATTCGCCTCCCACTTACGGAGCATCTCGCGAGCTTCCAGCATCAGAGGAGAGTTTGCCTCTGCCTTAGCCTTAGCTTCTTCTTCATTCAAGCCTTCAGCCTGGTACTGAGCTGTCAGTTCCTTTACCTCAGCCTTGTAATGCTTGTCAAAAGCTACATAATAGTCACCAATCAAATGGTCCCCCTTCTTGCCCGATGATTCAGGTGTTTCACCGTTACCATATTTCAACCAGGCCAGCATGGACTTACAGATATGGATACCACGGTCATTCACAATATTGGTCTTGACCACCTTATTGCCATTTGCCGCCATGACATTTGCCAAGGCATTTCCCAACAGGTTATTACGGACGTGCCCCAGATGAAGCGGCTTGTTTGTATTGGGAGAAGAATACTCAATCATCACCAACGGAGAGTTTTCCGTAGCCTTTTCAATACCGTATTCGGGAGCAGCCTGAATAGAATTCAAAAGTTCAATCCAACAATCCGAAGCAATTGTCAAATTAAGAAAGCCCTTCACTGCATTGTAGGCTGAAACCAATTCGGGAGCATGCTCTTTCAGGTATCCGCCTATTTCCTGTGCGGTCTGTTCAGGCCCCTTCTTAGACATTTTCAGAAAAGGGAAAACAACCAAAGTAAGATGTCCTTCAAACTCTTTCTTAGTCTTTTGCAGTTGTACCATTTTTCCGGGTACATCCTGTCCGTACAACGTTTTGATAGCGCTGATAATGGACGTGGTGAGTTTTTCTTCTATATTCATAATATGTACGTACACTTATTTGTTATTGGATTGCAAAGATAGACATTTTAGGCGAAATCCTTCCTATCTTACCTTAATTTACTATATCTCCTCTCTGCAAACGATACTTTTCCGACTGAAAAACGAATAGCCCACAAACGAATAAACATACAACAAGCAATAAAATATGTCTAAAAAATATTTTTATTCATTTTGATATTCAAGTAGATTTACTGTTGAAATCAAATTAAACAAATCAATACACAGGAATGCGATAAACAAATAGATTTGATCTATCCGCCCAATATTTAAATAAGACAATTCCTATTTTAACTACGTTAATAAAATTCCGTATAGTTTTGACTTTCAACAGGTTCACCATAAAAAAATATTAAAATATATTATCCTATTTAAATCAAAATACATATATTTGCGATTGTTATTGAATATCACAATTATAAAATACACAAGCAAAAAGAGACCCTAATGAGGTTTGGATGGCCATAAAACCACTATTAGGAAATATGATAATGATAAAAAAGGTAGCATCACAATTTTAGAAAGAGAGTTCAATATATAATGCCTGAAAAATGGCAATGTACAAACCCCCAATAAAAGCCAAGTTTATATGAGCAGATTTTCTTCATTATTATGTAGCTTGCTATTCTGCATGATTACATATGCACAGGAAATTACAGTAACTGGTAAAGTCACCGCAGGAGGCGAAGAAATGCCTGGTGTCACAGTAGCTGTAAAAGGACAAACTCGCGGTACCATCACTTCCATCGATGGCAGCTATCAGATTCAGGTTAACGGCAATGAAAGCCTGATCTTCTCTTTTGTAGGTTACGAAACAGTAACCATACCGGTAAACAGACGCAAAGTGATTAACGTAGAATTGAAGGAAACAACCCAAATGGTAGATGAGGTAGTGATAACCGTTCCTTACGGTACTGCCAAAAAATCCACATTTACAGGGTCTGCAAGCTATATTGCCGCCGGTACTATTGAAAAAGCACAGGTCAGTAGTGTATCAAAAGCACTGCAAGGAACTGTAGCTGGCTTACAGTCTTTTTCCTCCAGCGGTCAGCCTGGATCAGACGCCACGATCCTGATTCGTGGAGTTGGTTCTGTAAACGCTTCAACCAATCCCCTCTATGTGGTTGATGGTGTTCCTTACGATGGTGCTCTTTCCTCCATAGCATCTTCAGATATTGCGTCAATCACTGTATTGAAAGATGCAGCTTCCGCTGCACTGTATGGCTCACGTGCAGCAAACGGTGTAATTATGATCACCACCAAACAAGGAAATAAAGATAGCGCACCCACCGTTGAATTATCTGCCAAATATGGTTTTTCAAGCCGTGCACGGGCAGACTACGACCAGTTGAATACAAACCAATATTATGAATTATATTGGGAAGCCATGCGTAACTATCGTATGGACAACGGTTACTCTGCCGAAGAAGCTGCAGCATGGGCATCAAGCAATGTTACAGGCAATCTAGGCATCAACCCTTATGGCAGTGCTTACCCTGAACCAATCGGCCATGACGGAAAACTGGTAGCAGGCGCCAAACCATTATGGGACGACAGCTGGGACGACGCCCTTTCACAAGATGCGCACTATACAGATTTAAATGTACGCGTAAGTGGTGGTAGCAAAACCTCCAAATATTTTGTTTCAGCAGGTTACATGGATGACCAAGGTGCTTATATCTGCTCTGGCTTCAAACGCTATACTCTCCGCGCCAACGTGACTTCAGATATCCGCAAATGGTTACAGATCGGATTGAACGTATCAGGAACTCATTCTGTTCAAGACTATCCCAAGCAAGATGACTCAACAATCTCCAATGTGGTCATGTTTGCCCGTTCATTACCATCATTCTATCCGGTATATCAACGTGACTTGGCAACTGGAGCATATCTGTTGGACGAAAATGGTAACCGTATGTTCGATTATGGTGAGTATCGCCCTAACTCGTATGCAAAATATAATCTGCTGGCTTCCATGCCACACGATAAAAGCGAGATAAAACGCGATGCTGCTTCTTTACGTGGCTTTATCCAAATAACTCCTATCGAAGGACTTTCTTACAAAATGTCTTTGAATATTGACTATAATAACAAAACAAATCATGACTACACCAATCCTACTTACGGTACGGGTTCTATCAGTGGTGGCAGCGTAAGCAAATACAACTACCGCACTACAGGCATGACTTTTAATAATGTCATTAATTATCAACATACGTTCAATGATGTACATGATATCCGTGTGATGGCCGGTCAGGAGTATTATGAATATAACACTTCCAATTTCGGCGGAAGCCGCAGCAAAGTCATCATGGATGGATTTTACATACTTTTACAAGACCTTAAATGGAATCCACACATCCATTGCCTTATCCCTGAATTGATTTATTCCCTAAAAAAAGACAAAATCAAAACATTTCAATTTGAATTAATTCGACTCATACAGGAAGCTGGAGGATTAAAGAAACCTGAAGAAAGAACAGACTCTATAAAGATCACACTAAAGGTTTCTATGTCTATGCCAAGTTCAAATCCACTGACAACGATTCTAACGATGCTTCATCTAATAAAAATAGTAAAGATATTCAAGGCTGCGTAAAC
>OGYE01001339.1_pt1 | contig 16045 bp, 13 predicted proteins | sample 1576471 | NCBI WGS metagenome assembly OGYE01 (sample SAMEA3541532, study PRJEB24748) | human gut metagenome | biome: human gut; feature: human-associated habitat; material: faeces | place: China | collected 2012
CTAATAATTTGACGTCACAGCGTAAAATTGTTTGCAACTGTGGCTAAAAACATATAAAATAACACTGAAGACAGTTTGTCTCAAGTCAATTAACTTAAAGGAGAGTAATAACTCATGTCTGCAATTACAGAAATTTATGCTCGCGAAGTTTTAGACTCACGTGGCAACCCAACAGTTGAAGCTGAAGTTTATACGGAAGCTGGTGCATTTGGTCGTGGAATCGTTCCTTCTGGTGCTTCCACAGGCGAACACGAAGCATTGGAGCTTCGCGATGGTGATAAAAAACGCTATGGTGGAAAAGGAGTACAAAAAGCGGTTGACAATGTAAATAAAATCATCGCTCCGAAACTAATCGGTATGTCTTCACTCAACCAGAGAGGAATCGACTACGCAATGTTGGCACTCGACGGTACTAAAACCAAGTCCAATCTAGGTGCTAACGCTATTCTTGGCGTATCTCTCGCTGTAGCCAAAGCAGCAGCCAGCTACATGCTCAGCAGCACTGCGTTCACCGGGCCGTTATCCGAGAACAGGGCGAAGAACAGCATTGCGAAGGCCGAGGCCATGATCAGGTTGGGCATGTAGATGACCGTCTTGAAGAAGGTCTGTCCCTTCAGCTTCAGTCGCAGGTCGGTGAACCATGCCGCCAGCAGCAGCGAGACGATGATCTGCGGGACGAAACCGATGATCCAGAGGATCAGCGTGTTGCTGAAATACTTGGGCAGATCGGTCGCGAACAGGGTGATGTAGTTTTTCAGACCTACAAAGCTGGGTCCGATGATCTTCAGACCGCTGCGGTAATACTCAAAAAAGCTGTAATAGATGGTGGATGCCAGAGGGATCAGCTGGAATACCGCGAAGATGATAAAGAACGGTGCAATGAAGATATAGCCCCATTTCGCGTAGCTGATCGACCCTTTCTTCTTTGTTTTTTCTCCCATGAGATCTCCCTCCTGCCGGGTCACAGCAAAACCAAAGGGGCGGGCGAGATACGCCGCCCGCCCCTTTGCTTTGGATTTTCAGTTCGGAGTAAAACCGCTTATGCGGGCCAGACCACCTCGGTCAGCTCGGGGTACTTCTCCTTGATGGCGGTCTCGAAGTTTGCCTTGGCGGCATCCTCCTCCACGTTGCCGGTGAAGTAATCCTTGAAAGCGTTCTGGAAGCTCTCGTTCAGGCCCTGATCGTACGGGCCGGCGTTGGACATATCGATCTTGGTTGCAGCTTCTGCAAACAGAGCGATGTGGTTCTGGCCGCCGAGGAAGTCGGACTTGTAATCGCTGTTGGCGATCTCGTTCATGGCCTTCTCGTTGTTGGTGTAGTCCTGCGTATCCATGGTGATCTGCTTCATGATGGCTTCATCGCAGGTCAGCTTCAGCATAACGTCCTTGATGGTCTCAAGGTTGTCGCTGCCGGCTGCGCCGCAGATCCAGGTGCCGCCCCAGTAATACTGAATTTCCGTTTACCGTTTGGAGGTAGATCAGCAAAAATGTACTTCCTGCAAGGCATGTAGTCATGTATGCAAAATGGATGTAGAAGTTTATAAAACGCCAAATCATCCAGAATGTATCCGATGTGGAGACTGTGTGAGGGCATGCCCACATCACGCAATCTGTCAGACATTTTGTATGAAACCATCAGAAAGAAAGGAGAAAGCAGGATGCGAAAAATAGCCTGTGCTTTTATTTCCTGCGCATTGTTTCTGACAATGCTGGCAGGATGTTCTTCCAAAGATCAGTTAGTTTCCAAGGAACCTTTTCCAAGCTTTTCAGAAGTGGACATGGAGGGAAATCAGATCACCGAAGAAGTTTTTTCTGATTATGATGTAACCATTGTCAACTTCTGGAACAACGGCTGAGGAACCTGTATCGAAGAAATGCCTCAGTTGGAGGAAATGTACCAAAACTTGAAAGCGGAAAATATCAACTTGATTGGGGTGGGAACAGATTCCAGAGAGAGTGAAGAGAATCTGGAGACCTCCCGCAAAATCCTGACAGAAAAAGGAGTAACCTTCCAGAATATTTCTCCTGACCCGGAGAATGTATTTTATCAGGATTTTATCTCAGAAATCCTGGGATATCCTACCACCTACGTTGTGGATAAGGAAGGAAACATCATCGGAGCACCTATCATTGGCAATCTGGAAAATCAGATGGATGTTTTACAAAAGAGAATTGATACCATTCTGTCCGAGAAATAAGCAACACAACAAAGACATCGGTAACCTTTTCTGAGGTATCGGTGTCTTTGTTCTCTTACGGAAAAATATTTCACTGTGAGATTTTATGCAATAAAACAGCATATTCAACTAAAAAACAGAAGAAATTATGTTTTAAAATGAAAAAATCAAAAATATGGTAAAAAATTCTAAAAAAAGTCTTGTAAGTCAAAAGAAATGTGCTATACTAAATATGGTTTGAAAAATCAGAGTGAAAGATGAAAAATTCAAGCAACTCTTATCAGAAACCGGAGGAAGAAGAAAGATGACTGTAAACGAAAAAATTGCAAAAATCAGAGAAATGATGCAGGCAAATGGAATTGATGCTGTCATCGTTCCAAGTGCAGATCCACATATGAGTGAATATTTTTCCGACCATTGGAAAACAAGAGCTTGGCTGTCCGGCTTTACCGGTTCGGCAGGTACCTTTGTTATCACAAAGAGTATCGCAGGTCTGTGGACTGATGGTCGTTATTATGTTCAGGCAGAAAAACAGCTTGCAGGAAGCGAAGGTGTTCTGTTCAAGATGAATGAGCCTGAAACACCAAAGGTTTATGAATATCTTGCAAAAGAGCTGCCAGAAAATGCTGTTGTAGGAATTAACGGAAAACTGTTCTCCGCTTCCTATGTACAGATCATGAAGGATGCATTTGCAAAGAAAAATATCCAGATTAACAACCAGATCGACTATGCAAATGAAATCTGGGAAGGTCGTCCGGAAGAAAGTGCAACTGAAATCTATAACCTTGGGGTAGAGTATGCCGGCAAGTCCGCAGCAGAAAAAATCTCTGAATTAAGAGAAAAACTGCGTGAAAAAGAAGCAGATGCAATCGTAGTAAATACCCTGGATGGTATTGCATGGCTGTACAACATCCGTGCTAATGACGTTGCGTGCACACCAGTTGCAATTGCTTATGCTTATGTTTCTCAGGAAGATGCAATCCTGTTTACCAACACAGCAAGAGTAAATGACAGCGTTCTGCGTGTTCTGTCCGAAAACGGCATTACCATGCGTCCATACGAAGATATCTTTGAATATCTGTAAAATATGAAGAAAGATCTGCGCGTTCTGTGTGATCAGAAAGAGCTCAATTACAGCCTCTATCACATTGTACAGAACAACGAACATCTGAGCGTTGTTTCTGCAGATAACCCGATTAAACTGATGAAAGCCCTCAAAAATGAGGTAGAAACCAAGAATACATATGAAGCATACCTGCAGGATGGTATTGCAGAAGCAGAATTCTATGCATGGCTGTTTGAGGCACTGGAAAACGGCGAAACCATCACCGAATACCAGGCATCCGAAAAACTTCATTCCTTCCGTGAACAGCGCAATCACTTTAAAGGTGACAGCTTCACTGCTATCATTGCTTACCGCGACAATGCTGCAATGATGCACTATGCGCCAAAGACAGAGGGTTCTGCTGTTATCGAAAGAAGCCACTTCCTGCTCAACGACAGCGGCGGTCAGTATCTGACCGGTACAACTGATACCACCCGTACCTTTGCAATGGGCGAGCTGACCGATGAGGAGCGCCGTGACTATACTCTGGTTCTCAAGAGCGTTATCGCAATGAGCACTGCAGTATTTAAAGAAGGTATGACCGGCTACGGTCTGGACATCCTCTGCCGTGGTGTTCTGTGGAAATATGGTCTGGATTACCGTTGTGGTACCGGTCATGGTGTCGGCTATATGCTGGGTGTTCATGAAGGTCCACAGAGTCTGGGCAACAAAGACATCAAACTGCAGGAAGGTATGGTTCTGACCATCGAGCCAGGTATCTATACCGAAGGTAGCCACGGTATCCGTACCGAAAATACAGCAGTTGTTGTCAAAGGAGAAAAGACAGAATACGGTCAGTTCTATCATTTTGATACTTTTACCGTTGTTCCAATTGATACCATACCTTTGAAAGTTGAAATGATGACTCAGGAAGAAATCGATTGGCTCAATGACTTTAACCGTCACGCTTACGAGACAGTTTCTCCATACCTGAGCGAAAGAGCAGAAAAATGGATGAAGAAAGCAACTGCTCCGATCAGCAAATAATACAAAGATCACAACGAAAAAAGCTGTACAGGAATTTCCTGCACAGCTTTTATTTTGTCTTTTTTCTCAAAACCTTTAAGAAAGGGATTCGAGTGTGGAATAAAGAATATTCAGATCGATCGGTTTGGAGATGTGGGCGTTCATGCCGGCAGCCATCGTTTCAGCAATATCTTCCGAGAAAGCATTGGCGGTTACCGCAATAATCGGAATGGATTTTGCATCTTCACGCGGCAGAGAACGAATCTGTTTAGTTGCTTCGCATCCGCCCATGACTGGCATCTGCATATCCATCAGGATAAAGTCAAAAGTACCCTGTTCGGAAGAGGAGAAGAGGTCAACTGCTTCTTTTCCGTTCCATGCCTGAGTGACATGAATGTTTTTGATAGTAAGGATTTCGGTGGCAATTTCCATGTTGATTTCGTTATCCTCTACTAAAAGAACGTGTTTTCCTTCCAACTGATACTGTTCGGATGATTTCGCTTTTTCAGTATCGTGATTCTGGTTTTGTTCCAGATAAAGAGGAAGTGTTACCGTAAAGACAGAACCTTTTCCAAGTTCACTCTCAACATTGATTTCGCCGTCCATCTGCATGATCAGATTTTGAATAATCGGCATGCCAAGTCCGGTACCGGAAACATTTTTTGCACCAAAGCGGACATCACGTTCAAACGGAATAAACAGTTTTTCCAAAAAGTCTTTGTCCATACCAACACCGGTATCACTGACAATGATTTGGAAATCGGAGTATCCACTTCCTTCGTGTGGAATTTCGCGGACGGTGACATCGATGTGGTCGCCGGGGAGGGTGTACTTAATTGCATTGGACAAAAGGTTGTTCAAAATCTGCTGGATGCGGAACCAGTCACCAATGACAACTTTGTTTTGAATCTCAAATTTGCTGGAAAAATGCTTTTCATTCTTTTGCGCCTGAATCTCAAAGATGGAGAACAGTTCCTGCATATCCTGCTGGATTGGGAAAGAAGCCTTGTTCAGTTCCAGTTTGCCCTGTTCCAGACGAGAAATTTCAAGGATATCATTGATCAGTCCCAACAGATGTTTGCTGGAGAGATTGATTTTCTGCAGATATTCCTTGATCTTATCCGGAGAAGACAGATGGTTGGAAGCAAGTTCGGAAAGACCGATAATCGCATTCAGCGGGGTACGCATGTCATGCGACATGTTGGAGAAGAACATATTCTTTGTCTTAGCGATTTCCTGGCTGGTTTTCAAAGAATCCTGCAGCAGTTTGTTGTAATTGAGCTGTGCCTGTTTTTCTTCTTCAATATCGCGGAAACAGAGGATAACCTCGTTTGGTCGAAGCGATTCATCAAACAGCATTCGAATATTAACCCAGCGATACTGGTCGTTAAACAAACGCTGGAAATCACCGCCAAAGTTTTTGACACGCTTTTTGACTAGCTCACGAATATTTTGCAAAGAAAAAGTTTGCTCAATATCATGGTAGACATCTGCCTGAGTAATATCCTTGAGCGTGTGCAGGAAGTCCATATATGTTCCTTTTTCGGGGAGATGCTGTCGAACATAGTCAGATGCCTTGATGATAGTATAACTGCCCTGTTCTACATTGACTAAATACAGTGCATAATAAGAATTGCCCAATACACGGACAACATCATTGGTCAATTTTACTTTTTGGTTTAAATGCCAATCTCGAACAAGAAATAGAACGGATAGAATCGAAATAAATACAATAGAAGAAAGATAGAAAATAGAGATTTTTTCAGTGCCTCTTAACAGATAATCGTAAGGAATGGTGATGACAGAGTACCATCCATTTGGAGTCACGCTGTAGTATACGCCACGCTTTTCACCATCTGGGTCGGTGATGTAAGAAGAGGAAACATCGTGAAGTCCCTTTTTTATTTCTGAAAATAACTCTTCGGTATAAGAGTCAAAATCGGAAATTTCAGATTTATCAAATCCATTGTAATGCAGGAGAAATCCCTGAGAATCAAATAGGAAGTATCGACTGCCTTCTGGAAGGGATTCCATACTTGACCAACCGCTAAACTGCTCCGGGTAGATGTCTACTGCAACAACAGAATCCGTACTTCCAACGCGCATTGCCATAGTCAGGGTAGGGGTGTTCAAACGCTGGTCGATATAGGTGGGGGTATAGATGATTTTACGGTTTGCTTCTATTGCCATCTGGTACCAATTTGTTTGAGTTGGGTCGATCACTTCATCGCCTTCCCAATAGGTTGCACCAGCTATTTTTCCGTATACTGCGGCATATATTTCAATTCCTTTGATATCGGTGGTTTCTTCAATGTAATCCTGATAATCGGACAGCCATTGTCTGATGACTGAAATATCATCCTGCTGCTCTAATCGTATATGGACTGCTGTCGCAGCATTGGTTAAAATAGTAGAGTATTCATTCAGATAAACATCTTCCTGCATCGAGTAACCTGCTGCAATTTCTGAACCTAAAATTTGTGCGTTATCCAGAAGAGAGGTGCGCATCATATGTAAACTGAATCCAGAAAAAAGAACAAGAAAGAAAAGTAACAGGAATACTCCTATATTATTTTGTCGCTTTTTGGTCAATTTAATCACCCTCAAACATAAAAGTTTCACAAAATGATTATAACATATTCTATCATATCAAACAAGCACAAAATAACAGGCGGTACTGTATAAGCAGTACCGCCTGAAAAATAGGAATTATTCAGAAAGAATCTTGATGAGCAGGTCGCCCATACCAACGTTATAACCGCTGGTTGCAAAGATACCGTTGAGGCCTGGTTTGGTAACAACGATAAGTGGGAGTTTATCCGGATCAACATACATTCTTCTTGCAATGGAAGAAACGTTTTCACGGAAGTCATCGTAGCAGATGGTAACGTTTGGCAGCAGTTCAAGCGCTTTTGCCAAGGTGTGATTTTTCTTTGCTTCATCGCTGCGGATGATAAAGACAAGCTGTGCATCCAAAGCATTGTAGCGGACATGATGTTCGATCAGCTCGTTGAGAATGTGCTCGGTTGGTTCCTTGCCTTCTTCCAGCCAGAACAGGATGTTTGCTTTGCCGGCAGTCAGTTTTTCTGCTTCGATCTTGCCGCCATCTTTGTCCTTCAGGGAGAATGGCAGGATGTCCATGTTCTCGAGCATATCGGAGATCTTGGTGTCGCGCAGACGGATAGTCAGGTTGTCTGCATGACCTTCGCCGACAGTAAAGCGATATTCCTTGGTGAACAAGCTTCCGTTTGGCATTCTCTTTGCAGTGATCAGGCGGTAAGCACCCGGAGCCAGATCCAGCAGAACCTTGCCGTCAGTCCATTCTCTTTCGCTCAGATCCAGAGTATTGTAGATGCCGTCATGCAAGATGCCGAGGCTCCAGTTCTGGAAATATACCCACTTGGTATCATCGCCGGAAACAACAGTGAATGGGAGAGTTTTTGCCTTGTTTGCTTTTTCTACGTTATGGAATGCACCATCACGGTAGAACTGAATTGCTTTGGTTTCTGGATTCAGTCTTGCAGGAACACCCAGAGTACGGCAGACAGCAACAAACAGAACCTTCTTGGACAGATAGGAGCCGTAGCCAACCTTCATGATCTTGTCCGGAGCAGCAATCAGAGTGCTGTATTCGCGGCTATCATTGGAAGATACGTGTTCCAGAATCCAGTTCCACAGAGCTTCCGGATCTGCAAGGAATGCTTTCTTCTGTGCTTCATCAAAGGAAGCGGACAGAGCTGCTCTCCATGCAGTCAGTTTTTCGTTGGAAACGCGAGGGGAGAGGACATATGGAACATAGATATCCTCTGGCAGATCACCCTGTGGACAAGCTTCTGCCATGTGGCTTTCCAGTACATCAGCGCACAGGTCGGTTTTATCCTTTACAGTCAGAACATTCAGCAGTTTTGCTCTGAGTTCACGGTTTGCATCATTAGAAGCAGCCTTAAGGAATTTTTCTACCTCAGAAGCGTTGCCTTTTGCGTCAAACAGTGCTTTTGCAGCGTATTCAGCGCAGACACCGTTTAAGGAAAGGGCAGCTGCAGCTTTTGCAGCGGAATCTTCGGTATGGTAGTTACCTTCTTTTTTGTGCAGCAGATCAGCAGCAGCGTCAAATTTTCTCTGCTGGGTTGCTTTCTGCTCATCAGTCAGGCGAACAGCAAACTTCATATTGTCCTTTGGTGGAACAACATCATATTCTTCACCGTTCAGTTCCTCGGTCTGGCTGTCGGATGCTTTGGAGAAGTCGATCACAACCGATGGTTCTTTTCTGGAATCTACAAGACGGGTAACAAATTTGCCGTCTTTGACAGCATGGATATGTAAATCGCCCAGACCCAGAGTGATCGAAGCCTCGCCGTTAGCATCGGAGATGAGGGTGGAAATTGGGAAGAATTCGGAATAGTTGAGCAGCTCGATGCGGACTGCAACACCTTCTACCGGTTTGCCGTTATCTACAACTTTAACCGAGAAAGTCTGAGTGTCTGCATAGCGTTTGAGTTCGTTACAGATGGTGGTCAGACCTTCGTGGGTAACGATCTCTTCGTTTTCTACATAGTCGGAGAACATGCGGCTGTGGATGATCATTGCACGGGAAGCAGCAGCGGTGAACCAGCCTTTGTCCAGAACTTCTTCCGGTTCACATGCGCCGAGGTAATGCCAGTCACCATCGCACCATACTTCGATCCATGCGTGGTTATCATCACAATGAGGCCATCTTGGAGTATAGATCTGACGGGTTGGGATACCAACACTGCGGAATACAGTGGTAGCAAAGGTGGATTCTTCACCGCAGCGGCCATAAGCACAGCGCAGAACGGTCAGTGGGTTTGCAGTACGCTCGTCGGTCAGACGGTAGGTAGCATTTTCAAAGCACCAGTAGTTGAGTTCCAGAGCAGCTTCTTTCATGCTGGAGGTTTTGCCGGCATTCACCAGTCGCGGCCAGCACAGATTATAGAAATCGCGGCGACAGTCCACGATATCTTCGTTGTTGATGCGGTAGTAGAGAACATGGTTTAAGAAGATATCCTCTGGAATATCTTTGCACCATGGTGTGTTTTCACGCAGAAAGAGTGCATGATCAACATATTTTAAGAAAAGGGAAAAATCATAGTTTGCGATATCGCTGATTGGCATGGTGCCATACAGATATTTCATGCAAACCTTCTGATTGTCATTGCACTGATTGAGGTTTTCCAGAATTTCCTGTTCACGGCCGCCGAAGTAAGGACGGGCAGCCTGAAAATACTGTTCTGCTTTTTCGTAGAGCAGGGAAGAAAACGATACATTGGACATAATGAGCATCTCCTGTTCCTGAGGTGATTTTCATGTATTAAGATTTATTTGCAAACGCGGTCAAGAACTTCTCTTGCTTTTCTGATCTCTTCCGCACTTGTCTGCCAGAGAGTGTATTCGCTGACCAGTGGAAGACCCATGCTGACATCATCCTTGCGGTAGATCATTGGGCTGTCCAGAGTGATTTTGCCGGACATGTGGAAGGTGGTTGCGCCGGTCAGAGGAGCCAGTTCTTCGATGACACTTGCTTTGACGCCGCTGCCAATCATGATATCGATATCATTGCCAGCTTCCTTTACTAAGGTGCACAGAAGGTCTTTTCCTTCCATAGCGGTGTTTTTCTGTCCGGAGGTGAGGATGGTGCTGATGTGCAGATCTTTTGCCTGCTGGAGAGCAGCCATTGGATCAACGCAGACATCGAATGCACGGTGCATGGTGACCTTCATGTCGCCTGCTTCTTCCATCAGGATTGCCATTTGCTCCAGATTGAGAGTTCCGTCTGGTTTGAGGATACCGATTACAACGCCGTCAGCGCCTGCTTCACGGAACATCTTGACATCGCGGCGGATGATCTCGAATTCCTCGTCAGAGTAGCAGAAATCGCCGAATCTTGGACGGATAATTGGATTGATGAGGATATCGCATTTTTCACGGATGCGATGATAAAGATTGATGTCAGGAGTTGTGCCGCCGATAATCAGGTTTGCACACAGTTCCAGACGGTCTGCGCCGCCTTCCTTTGCAGCAACAGCAGATTCAACGGTGTCAACACAACACTCCAGCAATGGTTTTTTCATGGGGAAACCCCTCCTTTATTAGAATCGGTCCGCCGCAGTAAAGTGACGGTCCATCAGAAAATACATAGTAGCGGCAGAAGCACCGGTTGCGCCCTCGGACTGGAACTCGTACAGCGGTTTGTCCACACGAGCAACACCAGCGATATCCAGATGAATCCATGGATGATCTTCGGCAAACTCACGCAGGAACAGTCCGGCAACGATGCTGCCGCAGCCGGAACGGGTGGAGTTTGCAAGGTCGGCAACGCGGCCGTTTACCATTTCGCGGTATTCTTCATCGGTTGGAAGATCGACATATTTTTCGCTCGCTCTTGCGCCAGCGCGCAGAAGCTCGTCTTCAAAGCAGTCATCATTGGTCATCAGTCCTGCACGTACCTTGCCGTATGCAGCAGCAATGGCACCAGTGAGGGTAGCAACGTCAACGATGCGGTCTGCTTTTTCTACGCGGATTGCATAGGTGATCGCATCAGCCAAAATCATACGGCCCTCTGCGTCGGTGCTGAGGATCTCTACCGTTTTGCCGTTCATAGCGGTCACAACATCGCCAGGGATGGTGGAGGAATTGGACAGGCGGTTTTCTACAATCGGAACAACGGCAAGCACATTGGCTTTTGCTTTGTTTTTAGCCAGTGCACAGACTGCCGCGGTGACAGCAGCAGCTCCGCCCATGTCGCCCTTGGTATTGATTAAGCCATCGCGGCTCTTTAAAGAGTAGCCGCCGGTATCGAGGGTAACACCTTTGCCGACCAGTGCGGTGACTTCTTTGTCATCCGGATTACCCATATAGCGCAGAACAACAACGCTGCATGGATAATCACTGCTCAGTCCGATGCTCAAGAAAAGATTCATATTGAGCTTTTTGGCTTCTTCAATGTCAACCACCTTGACTTCACAGCCGGAAGCTTTGCCTTCTGCGACGATCTTTTCTGCCAGGGTAACCGGATTTAAAAGATTTCCAGGCATGTTGACCCAGTCTCTTGCCATCATGACACCATCAGCGATATTTGCCGACTTGTTGACAATTTCCTGAATCTCTGCCTGATGTTCGTCCTCAAAGCCCTGCAGGTATGCCTTAAAATCATACTTTGGCTGTACCTTGCTGTAATGGCCTTCATAGTGGTACAATCCCAGCATGAAACCGGTAGTGAGGTCGTAGACGCTGTCGATGCCGTAAAGGGAAACAATCGGGGAAGCGTCCACCAGATATTCTTTCTGCTTTAATTTGCGCATCGTTTTGGAAGCGAGCGCCGCAGCGGATTTTACATGGGTGAGTGTCAGATCCTTTTCCTCGCCCAGACCAATCCAGACGTGGAGGGTGGATTTGAGGAAGGTATGAAATTCCGAAAAGCGGGAAGCGTCAAAGATGGATAAAATCTGTTTGGACAGACCGCTTTCTGCAAGGGAATCCTGAAATGCAAAATGTACAACAGCCGAACATTTTTTATGATTGTCTACTAAAATCATGGCTGATTCCTCCATTTCCAATAAACTGTCAGGAAAACAACTACCTTACCTTAAGGATAGCATATTTTTGCACAAAAAGGAATTATTCCTGCAAAAATATTTCCTCTTTTCTTTACAGAGAGATCTCACCGGACAGTTTCTGCATGCAGTCCACACAGTGTTCCAGATAAATTTTACGGATGGACGGATATTCTCCCAAACCCTTTAATACAACCTGAGTTTCATATCCGGCAGCTTCAAATACCTGCTGCCAGGAATCATCGTCGCCGCTCATATCATTGATAGCGTGGTCACCGGCAACCACCATCAGTGGAGCCAGAACCACCTTTTTGGCATGGATGGCTTCTACTTCCTTCTTGACAGTTTCCAGATCCGGATAGCCTTCCACAGTACCGATAAAGAAGTTTTTGCAGCCTTCTGCTTTCAGGCGGTAATCCAAAGCGGGGTAGGTTGCGTTTGCAGGATGTTCGGTGCCATGACCCATCAGGACCAGAGCAGTATCCGGCTGAATATCGGAAAATTCTTCCCGCAGTGCACGGGTAACCTTTGGATAATCCTCAAATGAGGTGAGCAGCGGCCAGCCGCAGACGATATTTGCAAAACGTCCTTTCCAGGAGTCTACCTCTTTGCGGACGTCGTCAAACTCAAATCCGTTCATCACATGGGTCGGCTGACAGATAACGGTGCTAAATCCTTCATCAAACAGTTTTTGCAGTGCCTGTTTGACCGAATCGATTTCGATGCCGTCACGCTCTTTTAATTTGCGGATGATCATACCGCTGGTGAAGGCGCGGCGCACTTCAAAGTCAGGAAACGCGCGGCGAAAATCTTCTTCGATGGCACCGATTGTTTTTTCGCGGGTTTCCTCATAGCTTGTACCAAAGCTCACAACCAAAATGGCTTTTTTGCTGTGGTCCGGTTTGGAAGGAACAATCGGCAGTTCCAGTGCAGGAGCCTGCTGTTTTGTTTTGTCTTTTTTTACGGCAGCTACACACAGTCCGGCAACCGCAGAAGCAAGAGCAAGTCCAAATAATTTCTTCAAGATAATCTTCCTCCATTTCTTTGGGAGTTCATTTCCTAATGACTATACCATGAATTATAAATTTCCACAAGTTTTTTGTGGAAGGAAATGACTTTATATGATATAATGAAAAAAAGACACAAACAGAAAGGTGATTTTGATGAAGTCCAAGAAGAAATTTGCAATGATGATGATGGATGCACAGTATGATACCAAGCGAGATTATGCTGTGTTTGAGACCGAGGAGGTCGAGACCCACATGATCACTGTAAATTCCCCGGAGCAGGCAGTCCAGATGGCAAAAGAACTTGCAGAGCAGGGCTTTGGCGCAATTGAAGTGTGCGGGGCATTTGGCGAGGAGCTGGCCCGGAAAATGTATGAAGCAACGGGAAACAAGGTCAGTGTAGGTTATATTGTATGTCCTCTGGATCAGAAAGAACTGTCCGATCGTTTCTGGCAGGCATAATGACCTGATAAAGTATTATGATCCAAAGATAAAAAACGCATCCAACCGGGTGCGTTTTTCTTTTTGTGTGGTATAATAGCGCTTGCGATGTGGAAATCCAAAGAGAGAGAAGAGAAAAAATGAATCATTACTTCAGAAAGAAAAAGTGGACCTATGGGCTGTACCTTGTTTTTGTACCGCTTTCCTGCATGGCATCCATTCTGTTTGCGCTCTCCTTTCAGCCAGTGATTGATACCGCGCTGAGCGGGGATCTTCCTGCTTTTGTCCGGGCATCTCTAGGTTGTATTTTGTGGGGCGTTTTGGATGCACTAGGGTTAGCAGCAGTCAACCAGACAAAATTCAGGATATTAGCATCGGTAAAAATCAATTTAAAAGAAGATTTGTACCGTTCTATTCTTTCGTTTGACTATCAGCATTTTTGCAAAGAAAATGAAGGCAGCTATCTGTCGATTTTAAATAACGACGTCGGTGTGTTGGCGCAGGATTACTTTGAAGCAAAACTGATGGTGTACCGTGTGGTGTGGAGCTTTGTTGTTTCTTTTTTGGCAGTGTCTGCACTAAGTCCGATCATTACTGTGATTTTGATTGTGATCGGCCTGATTTCCCTTTTGATTCCGCAAATTCTGGGCAAGGGCCTGACCAGACAGCAAGAGGAATATTCCGTTTATCGCGGACAATATATCGCCCGGGTGAAGGATATTCTGGATGGATTTTTGACCATCAAGAATTGTCACCGCTTTGATTACTTTGAAAAGCAGCATCAGAAAATCAATGTACAGACTGAGGAAAGCGGCAGAAAGAACAGCAGCAAGATGTATTTTGCAACCTGGATCTCCATTTTGTGCAGCTATGCGATGAACATTCTGACGCTGGTTACCGGAGGATTTCTGGTCATTGCCGGAAAGATGAGTGCCGGATTGATACTTTCAATTACCCAGTTGTCCGGCGGTGTGGTTGCACCATTGGAACAGGTTCCGGCACTGTTATCCCAGATTAAGTCGGTAAAACCGATTGTGGAAAAATGTCAGGCAATCCTTTGTTACCGCCCAGATGAGTCAATGGTAAAAGGGGAGCAGGACAGTTTACAGTGTCAGGAGCTTAGCTTTTCCTATCCAGGACGGGATAAAGGGCTGCACCATGTTACAAAGAGCTTTTTCCCGAAGAAAAAATATGCGCTTGTTGGGGAATCTGGAAGCGGAAAATCTACTCTGGCAAAACTGCTTGCGGGTTGTTATCACAAAGATGACGGAGAAATTTATTATCCTTGCAGCTTTACCTCAGAACAGGACATCGTCTATGTTCCACAGGATATCCATGTTTTCCAGACCAGTGTGCGGGAAAATATTACGCTGGGAGAGGATTTTTCTGAACAGGAGCTGACCGAAGTTTTAAAACAGTGCTGTCTTCTGGATTGGGTGCAGTCATTGCCAAATAGACTTGACGAAGTGCTGGGAGAAAAATATTCCTGCTCTGGAGGGGAAGCGCAGCGTATTGGACTGGCAAGAGCGCTCCTCAGACATCCAAAGATGCTGATTTTGGACGAGATCACTTCCGCACTGGATAACAAAACAGCAGTGCAGGTAGAGCAGAACCTCCTTTCACAGCAGGATATGATGATTGTGATGGTGACCCATAAACTTAATGAAAAGATCATGCAGCAGTACGATGAAATTTTGCTCATGCAGGACGGAAGCCTTCAGGAGTGCGGAACCTTTGAACAACTGATGGAACAAAGAAAAGCGTTTTATGAGCTGTATCAGACAGCTTCACCTGCGCAAAAATAACGTAGGGAAAGCGTTTACAAACCTCTGAAACAGTGCTACATTGGTAATAATAAGAGGGGAGGGGGACGCTTATGAAACGCAGAATGTTCGTTGTCTGTATACTGAGTCTGCTGTTGTCAGGGTGCAGTCAGGTGCCGCCAAATACCCAAATTCCGGGAGAGAGTGGCCAGCCGCTGATGCAGCAGGAACAGCTCGAAAAACAGGAAATCACTTCCGCTTCGGAAAAAGTGGCAGAATCGGAGGATCAGACCGGAGAACCTCATCTGATCTCGGAGGAGAAACCCAAACTTGCCTTTGAGGAGCCGGAGCTTTCCCACTGGATTTTGGGTGAGTGTGCGTATGAAGATGGCTATATCATCCTGTACCAGTGTAAAAAGCATTTTTATGCTGGGGAGTATATCTACACACTTGAGTGGCAGCAGTTTGATCAGGCAGGGAAGAAGATCGGACAGGGAGATGCAAACAGGAAAAATTCAATCCCACTGTATGATTTGTCAATCGAAAACCTGCGATCGGAGGATGGCACAGTAAAATTTACCGTACGGATGCCAAAATCGAAATATCAAGAGGCTCACCGCGAAGAAGTGACGGTTCTGGTTGATGAGCAGGTCTATCAAACAGCAAAACAGCAGGAGAAGGTATGGAATGATGACCGGTATCTTGTCGATGACTGGTATGTGTTATCTCAGAATGAGGAATTTTTACTGGAATACCAGCTGGGACTGGAAGATTTTTGCCTGACCCTTCCCGACATCACAAAAGAATTTACCCTGATAAGCGAAAATCCTGCATTGGAAAGAGGATTTTATGAACTACTTCATCCAGATGAACTGGATATCAGCAATCCAGATTTGGATATTGCACCGGCAAGTATTTCCTGGAGTGCAGAAAACAAAAGCCTTGATTTCTCGATTGACTGTATGACGGTGCACTATTTTCCGTATGAGGACAGGCAAGAAACCGAATACCGCTAT
>OGYE01001343.1_pt1 | contig 16011 bp, 10 predicted proteins | sample 1576471 | NCBI WGS metagenome assembly OGYE01 (sample SAMEA3541532, study PRJEB24748) | human gut metagenome | biome: human gut; feature: human-associated habitat; material: faeces | place: China | collected 2012
CCCTCCACGGCGGAGAAGCACCCGCTCGTTTGCCAGGTGATCGCCAGCTTTGCGAAATCGTCGACGCTTGCCAGTGCAAACGCATCGCCGGTTTTTACGAGCTTCGAGCTAAAGCTCCGCTGGTGTGTATCGCTGATGGTGATGAGATTATCGCTCAGCCCGCTGCCCAGACGAATGACCTGGCCGTAGCTGTAGATGTCGTCGATCTTGACCTGAGTGGCGGGGCGCTTGTATTGCCATTTCGTGGTATCGCCCTTAGTGGCGCCTGTGTCGCTTCCGCTTCCGGCGGCAAAAATCAGTGAGTTGAAGTTCTCGTAGACCAGCTGTGCGGTGTGGTCATTTTCCGCGAAGGCGGCGCCCGACAGGTCGGTAATGCCGCTGAACTTGACGATTCCGAGCCATGACGACCCGACGACTCCGGCAAAGCCGCCGTTCGAGCCGCCGATGGTGGCGTTGCTGGCAGTTTCGACCTTTAGGCCGCGCACTTCTAGAACGTTGTTTGTGTCCACGACGCCCACGGCGCCGCCGTACTTGCCATTATTACTGGCGTAGCCCGATGTTGCACATGTCACCGTTGCGTCACTGATAACCACGGCGGACACGTTGGCACTCCCGCCGCCTTGGCCAAGGTAGCCTACCAGGCCGCCCGCATAGGTAAGGTTGCCTTTGGGGCCCACGCTGAACGACACCGCGGCGCCATTCTGCACCGTGAACGCGTGCAGTGCGTTGTTGCCGTATTTCTGGCCCCACAGCTTGCCTACCAAGCCGCCGTAGTTGCCGCGCGCGCTGCTGTTATTGTCTGTTCCGTTTTGCAACGTGCTTGTATACGATCCGCCGTTGACGGTCACATCGCCTTTCGAGATGTCGAGCACGCCGAACAGTCCGCCGGCAGAAGGAGGAGCGCTCGTGTTGGACACGCTAAGATCCACGCCCTTGTCAAAGTCGAAGATGCCGCTGTTGATGGTGAATTCGCCAGCAAACGAGGCGTCACCGATAAGGCCGCCTGCATACGTGCCAGCCGATGACGATCCGACCGCGCCTGCAGGCTTGACGGTGATGGACTTGCCCGAGTCGTCTTTTCCGCTGTTGTCCGTGCCCACGGTAAGCGTGAGGTTGGTTGCCTTGCCGATGATGCCGCCCGCAGCGTTTTTGCCTGCGACGTTCAACGCCGAGATGTCGACACCAGTGGGCAGGGCGACGGTGGCGCCCGCGCGCGCTTCGCCGATAAGGCCTCCCGCGTTGGCGCCATCGGCCGTCGCGTTGATGGTGGGGGTGCCATTGAAATTGGCCGGCAGGGTAAGGCCCGCAAGTGTAAGTGATGCCCCTTCGACAAGGGTATTCACAAGCAGGCCCAGGTTGCCTGCACTCGATTGCATATCGATCGCCAGGGGGCTGTTCGCGCTTGTCGCGTAGGTGGCGTTGAGCGTAAGCGCACCCGCGACCTCGCCCACGAGCGGCGAAGTGAGCCTAACGACGCTCGTTCCGGTATTGTCGTCAGGCTTGTCCACGGTAATGGTAGCGTTGAGCGTCTTGTCCTCGCCAGTAACCTTGGCGGCCACGATGGACTGGGCGTCGGTGCCCTTCCAGATAAGCTTTACGGCGCTGTTTGCATCGCTGAGCACGATATTGTTGAAGAGTGTCTTATTGGCGGTAAGGGTTCTGTCGCCTAGGTCGAGCGTTCCTTTGAAGGGATGGTCATCGCTGCCGAAACCCTGGAACGTGAGTCTGCCCAGGTCGCCCACGGTCTCCGCACCGCACACGTCGAAGTCGATGCCAGTCGAGCCACCTTTGGAAATGATCGCGTTTTGGTAGATGGCGGGGTCGGTGTTGGAGATGGCGATAAGGTCGGCGTTGGACCCAAAGGTAATGGCTGTGACGGCGCCCAGGTCGTCAGTGGTGACCTTGTTGTCGCCCAGCACGGTCCTGAGCGCGTCGACAGTAGCGATGGCGGGGTTTGCCTGAGCGGCCGCATCTGCGTCCGCGTCATTCGCTTGTTCTTCGTCAGCAGCACCCTCATCGGCAGCCGCATCGTCTTGGGACGCGTCGCCCTCCGTTGAGGCATCGCCGCTGGTGGTTCCATCGGTCGTGGAGTCCTGCGATTCACCGGCGTTGGTTGAACCGCCGCCGCCCTCGGTAGTACCCGCATCGGCGCCCGGAGTCGCTGCGGTGTCATCAGATGCAGCCTGGTCGGCATCTTCCAAAGCGGTGGCCACGGCATCATGCACGGAGCGCGCCGTGTTGCCCGCGGCACGCGCGGCGGAGACGGACGCCTCCATAACGGCGTCGAGCTCTTGCGCGAACACCTCTGTGGAGGGCGCGAGCGCCTGGAAAATCATGATCGCAGTCAGGCATGCGGTTGTTATGCGCTTTGCCGTTCTCATCTGGTCCTACCTCGTTCTATCTCATGCCCCGTGCGGGGTCTCAAAATCTATGCTTGCGGTTGGCCTACGCAGCTGAACACGTAACGCCAATGCCTTCAAAGCTGGTCGGCTTCGAGGTGCCCTTCCGGTAAAAGGTGATGATCTCCGAGCCAGGAGATGCATCGTATGTGACCGAGTTGCTGTCGACGGTTGCTTGCTCGCCACCGTTCTTGTGGTTCTTTGGAAAGAACGGATCGAGCTCGACCCCGTCCTTCCACGTGAGCGTCACCTTGGTCGTAGCACCCGTGACGGTCACGCGATAGTTGTAGGCGTCGAAGTTATCGACATTCGAATCATCCGCGTTCTTGTCGACCCACTCGCCCGAAACGCCCGAGGCCGTTACCTCCGCTCGCTCGGCAGGCGCAATCTTGGCCGCGAGCCATTTAAGGTTGGTTCCGGGGCTGTTGGGGCCGACCTGGGCCTTGACCGTGAAGGATGCCTTGTTGAGGTCCGCCTGGGCAAACGTAACCGTATAGGTATACATAGTTGCCTTGTTGGCAGGGAAGGAAAGGTTGACCGTGCCGTCCGTCGCCAGCGCGGGTGTACCGTTAACACTCCAAGTACCCGTCGTGCCCGTCGCCCTCACGCTCAGTGTCGCATTGACGTCCTTGTCGTTAACCTTGTTCTTGTCGCCCAACAGATGGTTGTAAATGCGGAAGGTGAAGGAGCAGGTTTCCCCACTCGTGTCGGCGATGACGCTTCGGACGGCAATCTTCTCGTCATTCAGGCTCTCATCCGTGTAACCCGTGAGCATGTCCGAGGCAAACAGCGCCTGCGACGTGCCCGAAACGACAACCGACTTTAGAAAGTCACCGCCCAAAAACGCCGTGTAGGTAAGGTAGGTGCCCGTCGCCATCACAACAACGCACAGCAGCACCGCGACTGCCCACAGGCGTTTGCGCGCTTTGGAACCCAGGCAAAACGGGCGCTTACGACGGGAGGGCTCGACAGGAGACGCTTGCTCAGGCGCAGCCGTCCGATCCGGCTGGTCGCAAACCAAGTCCTCGGCATTATCGAATTGCTTGTTCTTGTCCTCTGTCATGTGACGTCCTCCCTTCCTGCGTTAATTGCTGCTTGCGCTGCGAACGATTAGGTAAACCATGTCGGTCTCTTTAATGTTTGAAACCTTGGTGCCGCCCTCGGTTACGATGCCCGGGTTCCACGTGCATTCGATGATGAAGTTCGTGGCGTCGTTGGCCTTTTTGGTCTCTTTGTTGTAACCGTCGAGCTCGTTCTTTGCGAACTTGTGGTACCGGTACAACGGACGAGCGTTCTGCTGAACTTTCTTGTATTCCTGATAGGTTGGGTCGACTTGTTCAAGATCTTTGGCTAGCGATTTATCTTTCTGATCCGCGTTGATCGGGTAAAAAGGCGTCACCTCCGCAGCCCTGGTCCACGCATACTTTTTACCAGCGCTATCCAAACCGGCCACATCGCCCTTGCCCGACGTCGTCGTATCTTCAACCTTGTACACCTTAATATCGAGACCCTTGATATTGGTGGTATTTGCCACCTGCAGCTCAAATGCCTGGCCACCGTCATTGCTCTCGTCGTTGTTGCTCTTTACGCAAAACGCGCGACGGACAGACACAGTGCCATCTGTGTTTTTAACATCGCCCCGTGACTCGTCATACGAAATCTCGATGGGCTCGATGCTCGTCTGGTTGGGACCCATGATCTTAAGCTGCGCGGGCGTTTGAATCTTGCCCACCGTAGACAGACTTTTGCTGCTTACGAACCATGTCATAGTAAGGCCGATGATAAAAATGATGGCCGCGAGCAGCACCAAGACCGCAAGGGTCTGTGCGCGGTGGTTCTCGACCCAATCGTGGGCGGAAGTCATATGTGCGCGGATGTTATCCATTGGTGGTACCCTCCTGCGCGGTTATTCTGAGTTGGATGGAAATGACCTCGTTGCCAATCTTCTCGTCCGCGTTGTTGTAGAGCGAGGAGTAGGCGTCCACGTTGGCGTAGGGGTCAGAGGCGTCGGTGCTGTTCGACGGGTCGTAGAAGTAGGTTGCTTTGTTTTTGTTCACGTCTGTTTTCAGGGCGCTGTAGCCTTCGTTCACCGCCGCAAACAGATTCTTGTAGTAATTCGTGTTGCCGGTAAGGACGAAGTTCTGGAAATACTCCGGCCATACCCAGTACAGGGTGACGGGAACGGACTGGTTCGTTGGATTGGTCGTATTCTCGCCTATACAAAATTTACTCTTTGGAATCGTGATTTTGCTGTCCTCCACGCGGCCCGAGTAATAGCCGTTCTTGCAACTCGTAAAGAACAGCAAGTGGCCTTTTACCAGGCTGAGCAGCGTACTCGCATCATCCGACAGATTGCCATCGGCTTCCTTATAGATATTTCCCTTGGCCTTAAGCACGCGGGATAGGTTGATCGTGATATCGCCGAGGTTATCCGTGCGCGGCGTCACCGTAAACGTAATCTCGCCGCGAGCACCCGGATACAAAGAGCCAGCGGACTCGTTGTTCAGGTTGGAGCCGAGCGTTACCGTCATAGCGTCGTTCGTATCCAGGCCATCGATGGCATGCTTTTCCTCGGGCGTGCGCTCGGAGCGCTCGTAATAGCCCACGTGTGCACCGGACTCGCCCTCGCCCGCGGCAGTTAGGGTGTACCGATCCGCCTTCGCCCCGATCGTGCTCCCCGTGGCGCTCACCCGATTGTTCGCGGCAAACCAGGCCAGGCACGCAAAGATGGCAACGATGGCGGCCAGCACAAACAGACCGCTCACCAGGAAATCCTTCCAGAAATCCTTGAGGGTCCGCACGTGCTCGTCGGCAGCTTGGCGGTACTCGGCCGCCGTCTTGTGCTGCTGGAGCTCGCTATATCGGTCCATGCCATTCATCGCTTGCGTTTGCCCTGCTTGCGGGCGTGCCATCCTTTCCGCTTGGTTGCGTTCAATCCGTTACTCGCAGGTAGAGAATTCAGGCAGAATACAACACCGTACGATAAGGTAAAAGAATAGCATTGACCTGCGGTTTACTCCACAACGCAAGCCTTAATGATGTCTTAAAGATTACAAGCAGCGGCCTCCCCCATATGTCAAGGACTTGGTGCAAAGTAACCTGACCCCCTTGCACCAATCCGTAGCACCGGGCAGCGGACGCACGACGTACCGCCCCCTTAACACCCCAACGCGCGCACGGGTATCACGTAGATACCGTCCTCGACCTCGCGGGCGTACTCACCCACCCCCACAATCACGGCCATAAACTCCGGTTCGCGTGTGCGTGAACGAGGATTTCCACAGACCTTCTTGCGAACGCGCTTGAGACTCTCGACGCCGGCGCTCGCCTTATCTTCGCTCACCTTAATCTCAAAGGCGGCCCACCGTCCGTCGGTTAGCTGCACGATAGCATCGCACTCAAGGCCCGAATCGTCGCGATAATAGCGCACGGGCGTGCTATCCAGCAGGTCGAGTGAACGTGCGTAGACCGAAAGGTCGCGTATGACCAAATTCTCAAACACCAGACCAAATGTCTGCCAGTCGGCAAGCAGCGCCTGCAAGGACATACCTAGCAAGGCGCAGGCAAGGCTCGGATCTGCCAGATAGCGCTTGGGCTTGACGGTAAAGCGTCGTTTGTCGCGCGCGGCGGGAACCCAACCGGGGACCTCCTCGAGAATGAACATGCCTTTGAGGGCATCCAGGTACCTACGCACCTTGGTCTCGTCGGCAAACGCTGCGGGTTCCTCCTCGGCACCGAACATATCCATAAGAATCGTTTTATACGTGGTCGCCTGTCCCAGATTGCGCGCAATCGATGCGGAGACTCGACGAGCAATATCGGGGTCGAGACCGACCGCCGGGAAGCTGCTCGAAAACGTGGTGTTGAGATATTCGCGGGCGATGAGCTGGGCGTCAGCCGAAACCATATCGATCGCCTCGGGCCAGCCGCCGCGGCAAGCGGCTTCGACAAGCCCCGGCGTATCGCCATCGCACCGGCAGGGCTCAAAACGATGCTCAAACAAGCCCGCCAGGCTCACCTTGCCGTTGGACTCACCTGTCTCGACAAGCGTCATGGGGTGCATGCGGACGCGGCCGATGCGGCCGGCTCCACTATGCGCGGGCGCCTCCGCCTTTGAGCCAAACGCAGGCGTGGCGGAACCCGTGAGGATATAGGCGCCGCGCGTGCCCCGGGCACGGTCGACCTCGTGTCTAACGTAGTCCCAAATCTGGGGAACGCGCTGCCACTCATCGATAATATGCGGACGGTCTCCCAGCAACATCATCGCCGGGTCGGCACGCGCGAGGTCGAGATTCTCGTCGACATACGAGACGGACGCCCCGTGCTCAAGCGCGGCCCACGTCTTGCCGCACCACTTGGTGCCCGCAATCTCGACCGCGCCAAAGACACGAAGGTAACGCTCGATTTGCGCATCCACGATACGTGGGATGTATCCGTCCCGATGTAGCTTCTCACCTGCCATGAGCCACCCCCGCAGATTTCCAGTTCCTGCTTTCTGATTCTTCTATTCCACTGTAGCAAATTCGGATTTTCGGGTTGTTGCGATTCGGATTTTCGTATTCATATAATTCGGATTTTCATGTTCTAGAGATTCGGATTTTCTGAACCAGCTGGTCAGCGGGCGCTCTTATTGGCAAAAAGGCGGGGAGCACCGATAGCGGCACTCCCCGCCCACTCAATACGCGATAGCTTTCTTGCTTAGAGCTCGTTGGCCGCGTGATACGCCGTGCGAATGGCGCTCGCAATGTCGGCGGTGCGCTCGCCCGAGCAGTCGCCCACGCAGGTCACGGGCACCGTCACGCCATCCAGGTCAAACACGCTGGCCTTGGAGCCCACGGCCATCACCACGTAATCGCAGGCGATCTTCACCGGCTCCTCGGCGCCGTCTTCGGCAATACGCACAGCCTCCACGCCCTCGTCGGTAATGGCGGTCAGGCGGGTCCTCACGTGCTGCTCCACGTTGTGCTCTGCAAAGTCACTCATAATCAGCGGCAGAATGGTCTCGGACTCGCCCGCGGCAATCGTGTCGAGCATCTCGACGATCGCCACTTCGCAGCCGTGCTGCAGCAGGTACTCGGCAGTCTCGATGCCCACCAGGCCGCCGCCAATGACGGCGACGCGCCCGCTGAGCTCCACCTTGCCAGCCAGCACGTCCCAGCTCGAGACGACCTTCTCCGAGTCGGCACCCGGCACGGGGATGACCACGTCGTGTGCGCCCACGGCCACAATCGCGGCGTCGGCGGCGTTGAGGTCCTCAGCGGCAGCGGCATGGTTGAGCTCAACCTTCACGCCCAGGCCGGGCAGAATCTTCTCGTAGTACTCGACCGAGCGCATGATCTCGTCCTTGCGCGGAGGCGCGGCCGCCAGCACAATCTGGCCGCCCAGATGATCGCTCGCCTCGTAGACGGTCACGTCGTAGCCGCGCTTGGCCGCCACGCGCGCGGCCTCCAGGCCGGCAATACCGCCGCCCACCACGGCAATCTTCTTGTCGCCCTCGCCCGGCTTGATGGCGATGGTCGCCTCGTCACCGTTCTCGGCGTTGAGCACGCACGAGATGTACTTGCGGTTTTGAATCGCGTCGACGCAGCCCTTGTTGCAGTTGAGGCACTCGCGGATGGGCTCACCCGTGGCGGCCTTCAGCGCAATGTCGGGGTCGCACATGAGCGAGCGGCCGTACGCGATGATGTCGGCCGCGCCGTCTTCCAGAATCTTCTCGCCGGCCTCGACCGAGACAACGCGGCCGACGGTTGCCACCGGCACGGAGACCAGGGCCTTGACGCGCTCGGCCACGGGCAGCGTCCAGTTGTAGGGCATGGCGCCCATGGGCGGAATGGTGTCGCCCATGTTGCCGGTGTGGTTTGCCTGCGCCACCTGAATCATGTCGATGCCGGCGCCCTCGAGCAGCTTGGCGAACTCGCAGGCCTCGTCGGGCTGCAGGCCGCCCTTGCCGCGCGGCGTGCCGTCGGGGTTCTCCATGATCACGGGGAGCTTGTACTCCACCATCAGCTGCGGTGCGGCTTTCTTAATGGCGGCGACGACCTCCAGCGCATAACGGACGCGGTTCTCGAACGAACCACCGTACTCGTCCGTGCGCTTGTTGAGGATCGCGGAGCACAGCGAACCCACCAGACGGTCGCCGTGGACCTCTATGGCGTCGATGCCAGCCTGCTGTGCGCGGGCGGCCGAGGCGGCGATAGCCTCCTTGATCTGGGTGAGCTGCTCTACGCTCGCCTCGTTCACAAAGTGCTGCATGTCGTGGTGCAGCTTGGCGTATGCCTGCTTGCGAATCTCGTTGGACTCGGCCATCTTGGCGGCAAAGGCCTCCTCGTCGCCTGCGGCCTTGGCCTCCTGCGCAGCCTTGGCGGCGGCCATGGAGCCCATGACCATGCAGCCGACGCCGGGCACGTCGTACTCGGGGTGGAACAGCTGCAGCGCAACCTTGGCACCGTGCTTGTGGACGGCGTCGGCCAGTGCCTTAAACGTGGGGATCTGAGCGTCGGTCGCCAGCTTGGGCGTGGGGCTCGCGGTCATGACGGGAGCGACGTCGCCGATGACGATGTAGCTCACACCGCCACGGGCCAGACGCTCGTAAAAAGCCAGGCTGCGCTCGCCGATGGAACCGTCGCGCTCCTCGTAGCCGGTGGTCAGCGGCGGGAACATAATGCGGTTCTTGAGCTCAAGGGGACCAACCGTAATGGGCTGGAGCAGCTTGGATGCAGGTGCGGTCATGGATATTCCTCTCTTGTAGGCGCGGCGGCGATGGTGCCGCGTAGTTGTCTAGAGGATATGGCATGGGGGCACAGCGGCACAACGGAAATCGGCGGATAGCAGGTAGCGGCAGGTGGATGGAACGGGGCTGGCTGCCGGTTTGTCTCAATCTGTAACAGTTACTCAGCAAAACCGGGTCTCACTGTTACAGATCGAGACAAACCAATCTAGCCTGCCGAAAGATCTAGATCTGTAACAGTTACTCAGCAAAAACCGTCCCTCGTGTTACAGATTTAGACAAACGAAGACCGTCCTGCCGAAACATCTCAATCTGTAACAACTACAGACCAAAACCGGACCCACCTGTTACAGATCGAGACAAACCCCAATAACAACGACACCGTCCCCGTTCGAGGAAACGACCGCCACACTCACCTTTTTAAACAACCTAATACTGCACAGCCTGCGATAATAATTTGGTCACGCGTCGACTACGGCGAAGACGCGGCAGAAGGGACGCCCATGCAACCGAGCACCACCGATACGTCCACAGCAAAGCAAGCGCTGCTCGAGGCGCTCTTGAGCGACGCGGGGCTCAAAAACCTCACGCAAACAGCCTCTACCGTTATGGGCAACCCGGTGCTCGTCGTCGATCCCGTCTACCGCTACGCCGCCCGTGGCGGCTTTGAGCTCGACGATGCCGACGACTCCCCCTTTGCAGCCATCACCCGCGCCGAGCTCTCCGAAGGCGACATGCTGCAGGACGAAGCCGTACGTTACATCATCAAATGCGGCTTAGACGAGGAGATTGCCCGCTCGACAGGCCCGCTTACACGCTATAACGACATGTTCCGCCTCAACACCATGACCGATGCGATCAAGGTGCACGGCACGTGTCTGGGCCGGGCGATGATGATCGAACGCAATCACGCCTTTGGCGATAGCGATCGCGAGGTCTTTGAGTTCTTTGTCCGACTGCTCGCGCAAGAACTGCAGAAAGGCGGCTTTCTTTCGTTGGGCGGCCCGCAACAGGGGCCATATTTTCTCTCGCGCCTCCTGGACGACGAAATCCCCAACCCCATCACCTGCACACGCAAAATGCAGCTCGTCGGCTTTGCGCCGCTTCCCGCCCTCTACGTTGTATGCCTGCTCAAAAAAGATTCCCAGCTCGAGGCGCGCGAGGCGGAGAGCATCCGAGGACAATTGCAGCCGCTACTGCACCATAGCCTTATCACCATGTACGAAGGTGAGCTCGTGGCGCTGGTAAGCCGTCCGCCCTCCACGCAGCTACCCGCCAACGATGAGGCGATCCTTGCCCGCGTTGCTGCCACGAACAATTTGTTCATTGGCATCAGCAACGAGTTTTCCCAGGCAACCGATGTGCGTTCGCACCTCAATCAGGCACGCGCCGCCATTCGATACGGCTCGACCTTTACCAAAATCCTCGAAGACACCCATGTGTATCGCTATTGCGAATACACCTACATGGAAATGCTCGACATCTGCAACGACCACATCAACCTTATAAACTACTGCCATCCGGCAATCTGGGCACTTTGGAAACACGACCAGTCGCACGATTCCGAGTTGGTCGAGACGCTCTTTGCCTTTATGCAGCACAGCTGTAACACGGCGCGCACCGCCGCGATCTTGTCGCTTCACAAAAACACGCTGCTCTATCGCATTAACCGCATAAAGGAAATCACCGGTAACGACTTGGCATCGGGAGAGGACCTCTTTTTGTTCCACCTCTCGATTCGCACCCTAATCTACCTTGGCTTTCTTGAGCCGAGGATTAAGCCCCGCACCAGCGCCGACCTGCACTGCCGCAAGTAGGCCGGGCGGGGCTTGGGCAAAACTAGTCGCGCTTAATCTCCAGCGTGGGGAACGTCATCTTGGCGTACTTATCCATCAGCGGCTTGACCTCGTCCATGTGGGCAAAGAACTCGTCGCGGGTCTTGTTGATCTCGTTGAGGTGCTCGGCGCGCGCATGGTCGTCATTGCGGTCGCGGATCAGACCGTTCTCGGCAATCTTGAGCTTGGGACGCCCGGTGCGCTCGTCGGTCACGATATCGCCGCCTGCGCCACAGACCGCACACTCCCACGGAAACTCGACACCGTCCCAATGCTTGTCGCCGGGGTACACCAGGGAGCTGTGGCAGTTGGGACACACGCCGTCATCCGGATCGCCCAGCCAGCAGCGCTCGTCAACAGGCGTGCGAATGGCCTTGACGATGTTCTCGCCCATCTTGTGGGCGCGGGCGATCTGTCCGCCCCACTCCACGTCGTCTCCCCACACAAAGGCATTGCCCGGGCGGCCGTCGCGCTGCGCCATATAGCGATCGACGACAGTCATCGACATGGTAAACATAGTCGCCTGCAGGCTCTCCAGTGCCAGGGACTGCCAATCGTGCATGGAGCCGCCGACGGAGATGAGGCCGGCAACGGTATGCGGATTCTCCTTTACGGCACCGATGGCAATCAAGAACGAAAGCTCGTATGCCAAGAAGCGCTGGGCAAAGCGGGTGTACACCGAGCTGGGCGTAAGGTCGTAGGTCGGAACCGAGAAGATCACGCCCTGGCAGGTCTGCAGTTCGCGAATAATCGCATCTACATCGTCTTTGTTTTTAAGAACGCAGCCGTGATATTCCTTTTGCAGGCCGGCGCCCATCTTTCCCATCTGCATGGTGCAGCCCTCGCAACCGGTGCAGGGCAAGATGTTATAGTCGAACAAATTGATCAGCTCGACCTCGCCGCCAGCCTCGCGCACCGCGCAAAGGGCCTCTTTGGCCAAAGCCTCGCCGTTGCCACCGTGCCTGCCGGCACAAATCGCCATCACTTTAAACGACATGGTCGCTCCTCTCCAGAGCATTTTGGACACGGATTCTGCCCGTGTGTACTTCGCAAAAAGCGTACGGCAGACGCAAAACATGCGCACCGTCCAGGCAACCAAGGCCCGCTCGGTATTTGCGGAATACCTCGTGCAGATAAACAAAGGCCCCTCCCGCATGCCTACAAGGGACAAAACGGAAGGGGTCGGCGCTCTTATTTGCGCTTAAAGGGAATGGGTTTGGGCGGGCACTTGGGCTTGACGGCCCCAGCCGTGACGATCGCGCCGTTGTCGCAGATATCCAGGCAGGCACCGCACTGGGTGCAAGCCTTTTGGTCGATCACGTGGATGAACCGCGGCCTTCCCAGAATCGCGTCCTCCTCGCAAACGTCCGAATCGACGCACTTGTTGCAGGCCTGGCATTTAGAGGCCAAGATATGGAAGGTCAAGAATGCCTGGCATTCCCCGGCGGCACAGACCTTCTTGGTGGTGTGCTGCATAATCTCGTCCTCGAACAGGTCGAGGAACGACTGCACCGTGCGCGCCAGCACGCGACCCTGCTCGCACAGGCACTGCGCCTGTATCACGGGGCAAAGGTCGCGAAGGAGCGCCAAGTCGCCCGGCTTGCCCTTCTTGCGACAGATATCGGCAAGAATCGTTGCAATCTGATGCGAGCCCTCGTAGCCAAAGACACAGCGTCCGCAGCTCTCGTGACGATAGAGCGTGCAAATGTCCAAAAGCGCCTTTGCCATGCAGTTTTTGGCGGTGTAGACGCGCGCGTAGTCGCTGCATAGCTCAATCTTTGAGGTGTCATCGGGCCTCAGCAGCAGACCGCTGGGATAGCCAATCCCCACCGCTTTAGCGTCGTCGGCGCCCGCCGCGGCAACCAGGGATTCCGCACTCACGACACGGTCGACCTCAACGGGCTCCTCGGCCCCGTCAATCCACACCCAGCGCTTGCCTTCGGCGGCAAGTAACTCTGATCCGCTCAGGCAGCGGTCGGCGCCATCGCCCTCGCAGCAAGATGGGAGAGGCTTTTCGCCGTCGAGCATCTTGGCCGCGGCCGAACCGTTGGCATAGACAAAGCCCAGGCTCGGGTCGCACTCGATCACGCGGCAGGACTCGCCCAACGCATCCGCGAGCGCGGCAGAGACCTCATCGCCTGCCGGCACCAAAACCACCTGGGCACCGGCCCCTGCAATTATTTCCGCAGCGGCCGCCACGTCCTTCTTAAGGAGCCAGAGCGCGACGGGGGCCTGCTTATGCGCAGGCATAAAGTTGATGATCGTCATGGGTTATCGCTCCTTTCCTAGTATTCGTTCCACAGGCGCGGCGTACTGATCGTTAGGCGCAAATCGCACTGCAAGCAGCGGCTCGCCTCGCACGTAGCCTCATGGTCGGTATAGGGGCACTCAAACGTATCGAAGTTATCCTTACGCGTCTGGGCATCGACAAACTCGGGCTGCACGGCATCGTCGTAGAAGCCTTCGGGGACGCGGCCAATCCACTGCTCGGGAGCATCATGCTCGGTCAGCTCCTCGTCGATGTTGCCTTCGCCACCCAAAGCACGATCGATGGCCGAGGCGCACGTGCGACCTGCAGCGATTGCCGCGATCACCGATTTGGTACCCGTCACGCAGTCGCCCGCCGACCAGATGCCTTCAACGCTCGTCTTGCCTTCGGTATCGACCACGATATACGGGCCGTGCGTAAGCTCAAGGCCCATCTGGGCCGTGCCCTCGGGCTTTTGACCCACGGCAAAGATCGCGCAGTCGGCATCGATGGTCTTCTCGCCGCCGTCGAGCAGTTCGGTGACGGCGCGGTGGTTCTCGTCAAAGTAGAACCGCTCGATCTTGTGGATCGTCATGGAACCGACCTTGCCCGAACCGTCCTCGGTCTCGTTAATGCTGGTAAAGGCATAGGCATCGTGCAGGACCACGCCTTCCTCGGCGGCCTCGGCACGCTCCTCGGGCGTCGAGGTCATCGCGTCTTGGGCCTCAAGGCAGGCGACATCGACCGAGGCGGCACCCAGACGCACGGCAGTGCGGGCGCAGTCGTACGCCACGTTGCCGCCGCCAAGCACCACGACGCGCTTGCCCGTCAGGTCCGGGGCGCTGCCCATACGGGCGGCCTTCAGAAAATCGGTGTTACGCAGCACGCCTTCGAGGTCGTGGCCGGGCATGGGAAGCACCGTTCCGTCATGCGTGCCCACCGCAACCAGCACGGCATCGAAGCCCTGGTCAAGAAGAGCCTTGGGATCGGCGATTCGCTCGCCACAGCGCAGCTCAATGCGCGGCTCGGCGTCATCACCCTGGGCGATTTCCAAAATCGTCGCGACCTCGGCATCGACCGTGGCATCGGGCAGGCGATACGCCGGAATGCCGTAGCGCATCTGGCCGCCGACCTTCTCGTTGGCCTCGAACACCACGACCTTGTGGCCCTTCTCGGCGCAATAGAGTGCGGCGGTCAAACCGGCGGGACCGGCACCCACAACGGCGACGCTCTTGCCGCTCAACGGCTCATGGCGCACATTGGCCTTCCAGTCGCCCGTATCGCGCACGGCCGCCGCGCGCTTAAGGCGGCAGACCGAAACCGGCGTGCCGTTGAGCTCGTTGCGCTTGCAGGCATCCTGGCAGCTATGGACGCAAATGTCGCCCAAGCTCTCGGGGAACGGGACCTTCTCGCGCACCACCGCGGCGGCTCGGGTGTACTCGCCGTTGCGGATGTGACGCAGGTAGCGCGGGATATCCACGTGGGCGGGGCAGCCCGAGCGACAGGGGACCACGTTATCGGCATAGGACTTGTTCTCGTCAAACATATTGAGCGTGTCGACGATCGAGCCCGTGGGACACACTTCGATACAAGCACCGCAAAAACGGCATCCGGCCTCTTGCAGACTCACGCTGCCGTCCGTACCAATGCGAATGCCGTCCTCGGTGCGCTGGTAGTCCAAGACGCCGGCGCCGCGCAGCTCGCGGCACGCGCGCACGCAGCGACCGCACCGAATGCAGCGGGTGAACATATGGGTGATCAGCGGGTTCGATTCGTCCGTGGCGACCGGACGGCTCTTGGTGCGCCAGCGCGCAGGCGAAACTCCCATGTACTGATACATAGACTGCAGCTCGCACTTGCCGTACTTGGGGCAGCCGGTGCAATCGGCGGGATGCGTGGCCAAGATCAGCTCCATTGCCAGCTTACGCACGCGCTCGGCCTGTTCACCTGTCGTGTTGACGACCATTCCCTCGGCAACCTGCGTCTTGCAGGCACACACCGGTTCGTCTTGGCCTTCGATTTCGACCATGCACAGACGACACCCGCCAACGGCCTCACCCGGTGTCCGCAGTGGGAAATGTCCGCGCCGTAGGCATGGGCGTTTTCCAGAAGATGGCAGTACATATCCGGGTCTATGGCATCGTCGCCGTCGGAGAAACCGACCCATTCTCCCGTGGCCGCCGCCACGCCCGCAAGGCGGGCAGAGGTCACACCGCCGTTTTCCTTGAAAATCGGTCTGATACGCCCGTCCCGGGCGGCATAGTCCTCCATCACCTGCCAGGTGTTGTCGGCGGAACCGTCGTCCACCACAATGATTTCCAGCTTTGAATAGGTCTGCGCAAGGACGCTGTCCAGACACCGCGGAAGCCATGGAGCGACATTATACGCCGGTATGATGACCGAGATGGTTTCGCCCTCCATTTTGCTTCCTCCTTATTTTTTCGCTGTTAAGCGCTCATATTCTTCGCAGTATCGTTTCGCCATGGTCTCCGCAGAAAAACGGGCGCTGTCCGCCAAAGCGTTCTGCCCAAGGGTTCTGCGCAAGTCCTCGCTGTCGATCAGCCTTTCGCAGGCCGTACACACCTCGTCGGGGTCGCAGCCCGTCAGCAGCCCGCTCTCCCCATCCCGAAGCATATCCGGCACGCCGCCGACTCTGGACGCCACAATGGGCAGTCCCGTTCCCATGGCCTCGATGATGGTCATGGGCATTCCCTCATATTTGGACGGCAGCAGGAACATATCCGCGTCGTGGAGATAGGGATGGACGTCCGCCTGATTTCCCAGAAAATGGACGGCATGGCC
>OGYE01001349.1_pt1 | contig 15964 bp, 17 predicted proteins | sample 1576471 | NCBI WGS metagenome assembly OGYE01 (sample SAMEA3541532, study PRJEB24748) | human gut metagenome | biome: human gut; feature: human-associated habitat; material: faeces | place: China | collected 2012
GCCTGCTTTTTTTCTGCTTTTTGCTGTATGATCTGTCCGGATTCATCTGGAATATCGAAATCAACGGGAATTCTTATCTGACCACGGAGACGATTCTGGATTTCCTGGAGGAGGAACACGCATCGTTTGGAACGAGAAAATCCCGGATTTCGTGCGAGGATCTGGAAGAAGCCATGCGGAGCCGCTACCGGGATGTCATCTGGACTTCCATCAAGATTTATGGTACAAAGATGACGGTCGATATTCAGGAAAACCTCCTGCCGCAGGAAGAATATGAGGCGAAGAGCGACAAGCCGCAGGACATTGTCGCCGCCAAAGACGGCGTGATTACTGAGATGGTGACACGCGCGGGCACGCCGCTTGCCGCGGTGGGAGCGGAGGTAAAGAAAGGCGACATCTTAGTCTCGGGGCGCATTGAAGTGTTAAACGACGACGGTGAGATCATGCAGTACCTCTACCGTCCATCCGATGCGGACATCAAGGCGAAGGTACTCTATTCCTACCGGGATGTGATTGATGGCACCTGGGTGGAGATGGCGCCGACCGGGAACACGAAGGAGTGCTACAGCATCACACTGCTTGATAACGTGTTCGACTGGCCGTTTTTCCGGAATCCGTTTGCAGAATGTTCTCGCCGTCGGAGCAGGTGTACTCGATGGACAGCAGCCCGATGTCGGCGGCGCACACAAGACCGAGCGCCTCGGCGATCTCGTTCATGGAGCTGCGCACACGCCATGCGCCGGTGCCGCACGAGAGCAGCAGCAGACCGACCCGGCCGACGACGCCGGCGCGGATGGGCAGCGGCGCCTGTGAGACGGGCAGCTCTTTCTGATCCCGGATGGGGTCATGCCACGGGATCTGCATATGATTTGGTTTGATGATCGGATGATGCAACGTATTTCACGCCTTTTTTGAAAATTCGGATTGTATTGTAGTCTTGTGCGCGCCGGAAGTCAAGAGCGGACGATCAGACGGCCCGCCAAAAACCGATGCGCAAGCGGAGACGGCCTGTCATTTGACAGGCCGTCCTGCTGGATTTGTTCAGAAAAGATCGCCGTCGTGGGTGTCTACATAAAACGAATACGGCTTCCCGTTCGCCGTGAAGGTGATGTGGTAGGCATCGCGGCCGGAAACCTGCACACGCTGGACATTGACGTCGCGGATGTCCGGCAGCGAAATGCCAAGCTCCTGCAGCACGCGGCTCAGGGCTTCGGATATGCTGATCTCCGAACCTGCGGGGGCGGCGGAATCGTCCGGCTTTCCCGGCGTGGCCGGGGTGTCCGGCGTCTGTGCGGGCTGCTCCGGGCGCTGCACGTCGAGAATCTCGCCGGTGCGTGCGGCGATCGTGTAGCAGTATTCCCCGCCGGCCGCCGCAAAGCGGGCACGCGCTTTGCCCCCGATCTGCCGCTGGACCGCGCCTGGTTGCGACCATCGTGCACCGCATCGCCGGAGCACCGGATGCGGCCGGCACGAACATGCCCTTCCGCGATGTCCCGGCCGGTGCCTACTATGCGCAGCCCGTCCTCTGGGCCTATCACGCCGGTGTGGTCAACGGCTGCGGCGCGGACACGTTCTGCCCCACGCAGGCCATCAGCCGTCAGGATCTGACGGTCATCCTCTACCGCTATGCCTGCCTCGCGGGCATTGCAGACGCGGCGCTCCTGTGGCGCTTTGTCAGTCAGTATTCTCTCGCTTAACACCGCGCTGTCCCGTGCGTGTTGCATCCCCCCATTCCCGTAACTGCGGGGCCGCCCCGGAGCCAACGGCTCCGGGGCGGGTGCTGCTTGTTTTATCCGGCGCGGAACAGCCGCCGGTACTCGCGCGGGCCGCAGTAGCCCGCCGCGCACTGCGAAAAGGCGTCGCCGAGAAAGAGCCTGTCCGTGCAGATCTCGATGATGGAAAACCGCTCGCCCGGCGCGGCGGCCAGGATGCGGATCTCCGCGTCGAGCAGCGGGCGGTACTCCGCCTCGCAGGCGTCTGTGATGCACATGTCCGGCTGCCAGCAGAAGGTCTGCTGCACATCGCAGCCGCAGATGACAGCGTCAAAGGCGGCACCGTCGCGGATCGCGTGGTCAATGTACGTTCGCAGGGTCATGATTCTTCTCCTCCCATGTCCATGTTGTGTTTCTGTTTTCTCCCTTTTATCACAGCATAGCACATGCAAAGTCCAATAATCAGGACAGTGGAGGCAAAGATTCCGCTATTTTTGCGCCGCGCGCAGCCAGGCGATCTCCTGCGCGTACCCGGCGTCGTCGTTCGGCGTCTCGAGGATGAACGGCAGCCCCGCCAGCGCCGGGTGCCGGGTGACGCGCACGAGCGCCTCCGGCGGGATGCAGCCGTCGAGCAGCTTTGCGTGCCGGTCCTTGTGGCTGCCGCAGGGGTTGAGGCTGTTGTTGAGGTGCACGGCGTGCAGGCGCTCGAGCCCGATCACGCGGTCAAACTCCGCGAGCACGCCGTCAAGGTCGCCGGCGATGTCATACCCCGCGTCCCAGATGTGGCACGTGTCGAGGCAGACGCCGATGTGCTCCGTCAGCTCCACGCGGTCGATGATGGCGCGCAGCTCCTCGAAGCGGCCGCCGACCTCGCTGCCCTTGCCGGCCATGGTCTCGAGCAGGACGGTCGTGGTCATGTCGGGGAAGAGGACCTCATTGAGCAGCGCGGCGATCTTCTCAATGCCCACGTCGATGCCCTGCCCGACGTGGCTGCCGGGGTGAAAATTGTAGAGTTGGCCGGGCGTGTGCTCCATGCGCTGCAGGTCGTCGGAAAAGGCCATGCGCGCAAACTCCGCCACGTTCGCCTTGGCTGCGCAGGGGTTGAGTGTGTAGGGCGCGTGCGCGACCAGCCGGTCGATGCCCGCGCGGGCGCATTCGGCGTGAAAGGCCGCGATGTCTGTTTCCTCAATGGGTTTGGCGCTGCCGCCGCGGGGATTGCGCGTGAAGAACGCGAACGTGTTTGCGCTCAGCGCCTCCGCGCGCTTTGCCATGGCGAGATACCCGCCGGCGGAGGAAATGTGGCAGCCGATCCGGAACATACGATCACCTCAAAGAATGGATGCCCCCATCATAGCACACCGCGCGGCGGCTGCCAAGCTTGCCACCGCGCCGCGGATGGTGTATGCTGTTTACAGATTCGTTTTGATGGTGGAGGATGTGATGGCGTGGAACGATTGACTTTTCAACCCAATAAAAAGGGCGTGATAAGCGGCTGCACGATGCCGGTTATTGTTATTTTGGGCTTCTTTGCCTATGCCATGTTCCCGGATGGATACAAGATTCTTACAAAAGGGGAACTGGTTTTCGTGTGGGTACTGGTGACGGTATTCGTTTTAGGTTACGCCGCGGCATTGGTTTATATCATGAAATCAGCTGGATACCGCACGATGATTGAGGTCAGCCAGCAGGGTTTTTCGGTTGTAGACCCCAAGCGTTCGGAATCTGTGTTTGTACCTTGGAGCGAGCAGATCCATCTGTGTACTTGCATGGAAGGAGACGTCTATAGCCATCATTGGGTCCACGAGAAGATACTCTGCTTTTCTAATCAGGACATAAGCGGACAGTGGATAGAAAGGGGTCAAACCGTGAACTACCGGCAGACGTTTGAAACAGATGCCGGACAGCCGTGGGTCGTTGCACTGACTTACGGCAGCAAGGCGAAATGCAAGAAAGACGCAGCGCGCATCCGTCAGTACATGGACGGCTGTTTGCAGCAGACAGAATAACCTTGCCGGAAGACCGATTTGGCATACCACAGAAAAAAGGGGGGGCAGGCCATGCAGCCGTATGAACTCATTCGCTCCGGCCGGCGCACGCTGGCGCTCGAGGCGCGCGCACGCGCTTTGGCAGCTGCAGCTCGCAGGGGCACATCTGCTTTTCGTGGCGGCTGATGCAGTACCCGCCGGAGGCGATCGACTACGTCGTTGTGCACGAGCTGGCGCACCTGCGCTACATGAACCATGGTGCGGAGTTTTACGCGCTCATCGCGCGCTATCTGCCGGACTGGAAGACCCGCCGCGCCCTGCTGCGGGCGTGAAAAAGCACCGGAGGACGATCTGTCCTCCGGTGCTTTTCATTCGGAATTGACTTTTTGCACCCGCTGCGTGTAAACTATTCATTCAGGAATCAAGGAGGGATGTACCATGAAGCAGGCGATCGCGCTGGCCGGCGGCGGCACGAAGGGCGCGTATCAGGTCGGCGCGTGGAAGGCGATGCGGGAGCTGGGCATCCCGTTTGACATCGTTACGGGCACGTCCATCGGTTCGGTCACGGCGGCGCTGATGGTGCAGGGCGATTTTGACCGCGCGTGGGAGCTCTGGACGCACATCACGGAAGAGCAGATCATGCTCGAGCGCGCCGACGCCACGCCGCGCGAAAAGCGCGAGCTGGCGGCGTTGGCTGAGCACCCGGAGCAGCTCATCGCGCGTGTGAAGGACTGGGCGGACCTCAACCGCCGTACGGCGGACATCACGCCGTACCGCGCGCTCGTGCACCAATATCTCGACGAGGCGCGCTTTTTCGCCTCGCCGGTGGATTTCGGACTCATGACGGCGCGTTTCCCGTCGTTCCAGCCGGTCGAGGTGCGCAAGCAGGACATTGCACCCGGCTACCTGCCGCAGTGGATCCTCGCGTCGTCGGCGTGCTACCCGATGTTTCCGATGTGCGAGATCGACGGGCAGAATTATCTCGACGGCGCGTACTCGGACAATCTGCCGATCGGCACGGCGTTCCGCCTCGGCGCTGACCGCGTCATCGCCATCGGCCTCAAGCCGGAGACGCCGGAGAAAAAATATGCCAACCACCCGCTCGTGACCTACATCGCCCCGGCGGAGCCGCTGGGCAAGCTGCTGGAGTTTGACCCCGACGCGCTGCGTCACAGCATCGCCCTCGGCTATACGGACACGCTGCGCGTGCTCGGCAGCTATATCGGCCATACCTACACGTTCGAACCCGACGGGCAGACGCTGCTCGAGGGCGTCGCGCGCGACTATCTGCTCTGGCTGCTGCGCCGGGAGCTGACGCCGCCGGACTCCATGCTGGACTTTTTCCGCAGCGACACGCCGCTGACCGACCGCATCCTCAGCGACCGCCCCGGCGACCTGACGGCCTGCGCACTCGCGGGCGCGGAGTGCGTGCTCGAGGCGTATGCCTACCCGCGCGGGGAGATCTACGATCTCAAGCTCCTGCTGCCGGAGCTGGCCATGCGTCTGACGGAGGACGAGGACACCACGGCACTCGAGCGCGCGCACGCGCTGTGCGCGTCGCTGGGCAGCGAGCATTTCTTCACGCAGCTGGCCCCGCTCACGCCGCGCTATGACGCCAAGGACATCTTCCTCGCCACGCTCACGCTCTATCTGCGCGAGCAGACGGCCTGACGGGCAGGTTTTTGTTGCACTCGCGGGAAAAATCGGGTATACTATCTAGGTTTGATATTCGAAAGAACAACAGAGGAGCGGACTATGGATCTGAAACAGGAAATCGAGCGCCGCCGGACGTTTGCGATCATCTCGCACCCGGACGCCGGCAAGACGACGCTCACGGAAAAGCTGCTGCTGTACGGCGGGGCCATCCAGCTCGCCGGCTCGGTCAAGGGCAAGGCGACCGCGCGCCACGCGGTCTCGGACTGGATGGAGCTCGAAAAGCAGCGCGGCATCTCCATCACGTCGTCGGTCATGCAGTTTGAATACGAGGGCTATTGCATCAACATCCTCGACACCCCGGGCCACCAGGACTTTTCGGAAGACACCTACCGCACGCTCATGGCGGCGGACAGTGCCGTCATGGTCATTGACGCGGCCAAGGGCATCGAGCCGCAGACGCGCAAGCTCTTCAAGATCTGCGCCATGCGCCACATCCCGATCTTCACGTTCATCAATAAGCTCGACCGCGAGGCCCGCGACCCGTTCGAGCTCATGGAGCAGTTGGAAAACGAGTTCGGCATCGGCACTTATCCGGTCAACTGGCCCATCGGCTGCGGGCACGACTTCAAGGGCGTGTTCGACCGCGACCGCCGCGAGATCCTCGCGTTTCAGGAGTTTCACCGCGGGCAGAACAAGATCCGCCCCATCGAGTGCGAGCTCACGGACGTTGAGCGGCTCGACGAGCTGATCGGGCCGCGCCAGCGCGAAAAGCTGACCGAGGATATCGAGCTGCTCGACGGCGCGGGCTACGCCTTCGACCTCGACGAGGTGCGCGCCGGCCGGCTCAGTCCGGTGTTCTTTGGCTCTGCGCTGACGAATTTCGGCGTCGAGCCGTTTCTGGAAAACTTCCTGCACATGACGATGCCGCCGCTGCCGCGCACGACGGCCGACGGCGTGGTCGACCCGATGCAGCCGGCGTTTTCCGCGTTCGTGTTCAAGATCCAGGCGAACATGAACAAGGCCCACCGCGACCGCATCGCCTTCATGCGCATCTGTTCGGGCAAGTTCGAGCGCGACCATGAGTACCTGCACGTGCAGGGCGGCAAGACGCTCAAGCTCGCGCAGCCGCAGCAGCTCATGGCGCAGGAGCGTGCGATCATCAATGAGGCCTACGCCGGCGACATCATCGGCGTGTTCGACCCCGGCATCTTCTCCATCGGCGACACGATCTGCGATGCGAAGCTGCGCGTACGCTTCGAGGGCATCCCGACGTTCGCGCCGGAGCACTTTTCCGTCATCTCGCAGGTGGACACCATGAAGCGCAAGCAGTTTGTCAAGGGTGTCACCCAGATCGCGCAGGAGGGCGCCATCCAGATCTTCCACGAGCCGAACAGCGGCATGGAGGAGGTCATCGTCGGTGCGGTCGGCGTGCTGCAGTTCGAGGTGCTGGAGTACCGGCTCAAGAATGAGTACAACATCGACATCCGCCGCCGCGACCTGTCGTATTCCTATATCCGCTGGATCACGAGCGAGGGCACCGACCCCACGGCGCTCAACCTCGCTTCCGACACGAAGTGGGTGCAGGACTTCCGCGGCCACAACCTGCTCATTTTCAACAATGAGTGGAGCATCCGCTGGGCGGAGCAGAAAAATCCCGGCCTGACGCTGGCGGAGTTCAGCACAAATCAGGACGACGAGGCATAATATCTCACAGGGCCATCCGAACGGATGGCCCTGTTTTTTCGCGGTGCATCGCGCTGCCCTGAATGCGTAAAAATCCCCCGGCGCGGGCTCACTCCGCGCCGGGGGATCTTTGCCTCCGCAAAGTTTTCTGTACGCCGTCAGGATGCGACGGCTTTTTTTGCAGCGGCTGCGTATACTGGTGTCAAACGAAAGCAGAGGAGGGGGGAGCGGTGAAGAAACTCCGCTTTGTGATCTTTGTCATGCTCATCATGCTGCTGCTGTGTTCGGCCGCGCGTGCGGTTCGGTCGGCGCCGGAGGCGCGAGTGGCCGTACAAATGCAAAAACCTCCTGCAGCGCAGGAGGTTTTTCCTTATGCAGGTATGGATGCTCAGAACAGATCCTCGACCACTTTCTCGGGCGGGACTTCCAGCAGCGCCGGGTTGTGCATGAACATCTTCATGTACTTGAACGAGGAGGCGTAATAGTACCCGTCGCACACGCGCTCGTCCATGACGGCCATGAAGTCGATGTACTTGCGCTCGACCGGCTTGCCCTCGCGGTCAAGCTCGACCGCCTTGCGCTTTGCGCCGAAGGCGATGAACATCGGCAGGTTGCCGAAGTTGTACAGGTGGTGATAGATCGGCGGGATGCCGAGCGAGCCCATATCGGTGATGATCATCGAGCCGTGGAAGGGGCTGGCGTCGAGCAGCTTCTGCGGGATGATGCCGAAGTAATCCATCACGCGCAGGCAGCCGATGGCGAAGCGCAGCAGGAAACGCGGCAGCTTCAGCAGCGCGCCGGCGACCTGCTCGGTGTTGTTGTCCTGGTCGCCGTACTTGATCTCGTCGATCTTCTCGTTCATCTTGCGGTAGACGTCAAAGATCGTGTCCGTCGGGGCGAAGACGGCCTTGATGGTCGTCTCGTTCGAGGTGGTGGACATGCTGCGGCGCACGGTCAGCACGACCTCGATATTGTTGCGCGCATAGATGCGCCGGCCGGCCACGAAACGGTTGATGCCGGGGCGCATGGAGACCATACGGATGTAGGCCGCAATGAACAGATGCAGGTAGCCGAGGCCCTTGTAGCCCTCGAGGCGCTTCTGGCGCAGCCAGCGGTCGGTGTTCGTGATCTCAATGCAGTCCTCAAACTGATTGCAGGCGTCGTTCTTCGTGGGCATGATGTAGGGCATGAACTTGTAAAACGGTGCGAGGGACTGGATCAGGCGGCCGTCCTTGCGGTCACCGAAACGGCGTTTGCTTTCCATGAAAGTACCTCCGAATATGCGAATATAGTTCAAACTTTTTAACTTTAGCAAAAATATTATAGGCTATTTCCGGCACAATAGCAAGTGGAAAAACATTTTAAGTGTTGAAATCTTGCATTTCCCAACATTTCGTTCATTTTTTCATCAGAAATTATGAATGTTCCCATTGCGAGAAATCATGCAAATCCGATAACGTTAAATTTTCGTCAATGACGTGAAAAAGCTAGCAGGATCAATAGTTTTTTAACACATAGGTGTTTGAATTTTGACAGACAATTTTGGGCAATTTCACTTGATTAACAGCGGTGAATAAGGTAAAATACCTACATTATGTAGAAACAGTTCGTGAAAACGGGCGTTGCGCGGCATAATAACAGTTTGATTCGTAGGGAGGTGTACGGATGTCATTTGAGGCGATAACAACGATCAGTGACGCAGAAAACCGGGCCAGACAGATCAAAGCCGACGCGCAGGCAGCCGCTGCGGCGGCAGTGGAAGCGGCCCAGGCCGAGGGAAAGGCAGTGATAGAGGCTGCCGTCGGTAAGGCGCAGCAGGAGCTGCAGACGCTGCGGGCCAAATCGGATGAAAAGGCGAAGGCGGATGCGGAAACGCTGGCGGCGGAGACCAAGAACAAGGAAGCTGCCATGCGCATCAAGGCTAAGACCAATCTGGATCGGGCTGCATCACTCATCGTGGAAAGGATTGTGAACGGCTGATGGCCATTGTACACATGAAAAAGCTGCGGCTCATGGTCGTTCGCCGGCAGAAAGATGAGCTGCTCCGGGATCTGATGCTGCTCGGCTGCGTGCAGATCTCGGAACCGGACGCCTTGCTTGCGGACGCGGAATCTGCCGCAGTCCTGCGTCAGGAGAGCGGCAATGTGACGGAGGTGCGCAGTGAACTCACGCGCCTGACCGCCGCGCTCAAGCTGCTCGACAAGTATGCGCCGGTCAAGTCCAGGCTGCTCAGCTCCCGGCCGGAGGTCACGGAGGCGGATTTCCTGGATGACGGTGCGTACCGTCAGGAGCTCGATGCAGTCGCACAGCTCGAGGAGCTGGAGGCGGCCGTGCGCCGCTACAACGGCGAGGAGGCTAAGCTCCGCAGCAATATGGAGGCCCTGCGCCCGTGGCAGACACTCGACCTGCCGCTGGATCTGGGCGAAACCGTAAGGACCCGCATTTCTCTGGGTATGCTGCCCGCGGCAGTGGATCTTGCCGAGGCTGCAAAAGCGCTGGCGGACGCTGCGCCCGAGTCGCAGCTGTATGAGATCTCTTCGGACAAGGAACAGCACTATGTGCTGCTCATTTGTTTGAAAGAGGAGCTGACGGAAGCCATCACGGCGCTGCGCGCGTCCGGCTTCACGCTGGCAAACCTGAACGGCGCGCCGGGCACGGCAAAGCAGAACATTGAGGACGCGCAGCAGCAGATCGCGGACGTCATCCGCAGGCGTGAGCAGGCGGAGACGGATATTGCCGCCTTTGCCCCGCACCGGGATGCGTTCAAGCTCTGCATCGACCGCGCGAGCGTGAAGCTCGGCCGCGCGGAGGCGGAAGAGCGCCTGGTCGGTACCGAGAGCGTCGTGTGCATGCGCGGCTGGCTCACGGCGCCGGAGGAGGCCAAGCTCACCGCGGTGCTCGCAAAGTATGACTGCGCCTGGGATCTGGCCGATCCCACGGAGGACGAGTACCCAGAGGTGCCGGTCAAGCTACAAAACAACAAATTTACCGAACCGCTGAACATGGTCACGAACATGTACAGCCTGCCGGCCTACGGCACGGTCGATCCGAACCCGCTCATGGCGCCGTTTTTCATTTTGTTCTACGGCATCATGATGGCGGATATGGGCTACGGCCTTGTGATGATGATCGCGGCGCTCGTTGCGCTCGGCAAGATGAAGCCGAAACGCGGCAGCAAGTATTTCTGCGAGCTGCTGTTCGCCTGCGGCGTGTCGACGTTCCTGCTCGGCATCGTGACAGGCGGCTTCTTCGGCAACGCCGTGCCGACGATCGTGAACATGTTTGGTCACGACGTCAAGCTCGGCATTCTGACAAGCCCGCTGCTCGACCCGCTGACCGATACGACGCAGATCCTCATCGGCGCCATGGTGCTCGGTTTCATCCAGCTCTCGACCGGCATGGTCGTGAACATGGTCATGGAGTGCCGTCAGGGCAAGGTCGGCGATGCGATCTTCAACGAGGGCACCTGGTTCGTGATCTTCGCGGGCCTGGCGCTGTTCGTACTCAAGATCGGCAACATCGGCGGCGTGCCGGTCGTGCTGTGCATCGGCGTTCTGATGCTGATCTACGGTTCCGGCCGCGAGGCCAAGGGCTTCGGCAAAGTCACCGCCGTGTTCGGCGCGGTCTACAACGGCCTGACCGGCTGGTTCGGCGACATTCTCTCGTATTCCCGACTCATGGCTCTGATGCTGGCCGGCAGCGTCATCGCGCAGGTGTTCAACACCCTCGCCGCGATGCCGTCGAGCGGCGGCGTGACGGTCGTGTCGATGTTGATCTTCATCATCATCTTCCTGTTGGGCCATCTGCTCAACTTCGGCCTGAACCTGCTCGGCTGCTTCGTGCATGACCTGCGTCTGCAGTGCCTGGAGTTCTTCGGCAAGTTCTATGTCGACGGCGGCAAACCGTTCCGCCCACTCGAGATCAACACGCGCTATGTCGACGTGGAAAATCATAATTTCTAAACATTCGTACTCAAGAGATATTTAAGGAGGAAATTGAAAATGGCATTTCTCGAATCCATCGGTGGTCTGGCTCTCGGCCTTCTCGGCGCTGCGCTCGCAGCGGCGCTCGCGTGCATTGGCTCTGCAAAGGGCACCGGCATCGCCGGTGAGGCCGGCGCAGGTCTCGTCTCGGAAGATCCCAGCAAGTTCGGCAAAGCGATGATCATGCAGGTCATCCCCGGCACCCAGGGCCTGTACGGCTTCGTTATCTGGTTCCTGGCTCAGAGCCAGATCTTCGCCGCCAACGCTGCCGCTCCGCTGACCGTCGCTCAGGGCCTGCAGTACTTCGCAGCCTGCCTGCCGATCGCGCTCGGCGGTCTGATCTCCGCCATCGCGCAGGGCAAGGTCGCTGCCGCGTCCCTGAACATCCTGGCCAAGAAGCCCGACGACTGGTCCAAGGGCATGATCTTCTGCATCACGGTTGAGTTCTACGCCATCCTCTGCCTGCTGGCATCCTTCCTGATGCTCAACGGCTTGAAGTAATCCCCATCCTCTTCCGACAGAAGGGAACAAAGATCTATGAATGGTATTGAAAAAATCACCGGCCGCATCGAGGCGGACGCGCAGGAGCAGGCGAAGGCCATCGCGGCCGAAGCCGAGGCCAGGTGCGCCGAGATCCGTGCCGATTATGACAAACAGGCGCAGGACCAGTACTGGGCCCGCGTCCGCGACGGTGTGAAAGCGTGCGAGGACCGCGTGCAGCGCATGGGCCGTCTGGCGGAAATGGAAGCCAGAAAGAGCGTCCTTGCCCTCAAGCAGGAGATGGTCGACGCGGCGTTTGCCGCCGCGCTCGATAAGATCTGCACCATGCCGCAGGCGGACTACGTGGCGTATCTGGCCAAACTCGCCGCGCAGGCCGCGACGACCGGCACCGAGACCCTGGTGTTCAACGCCAAGGATCAGGCCGCGTGCGGTCAGGCGGTCGTGGACGCTGCCAATGCGCTGCTCGCGCAGCAGGGCAAGCCCGGCCGGCTCACCATGAGCCAGGCCACGCGCGACCTGCGCGCCGGGTTTGTGCTCCAGCAGGGAGATATCGAGGTCAACTGTGCCGTGGAGACGATCGCAGAGCTCTGCCGCAGTGATCTGGCTGCTCAGGTTGCCGAGGTCTTGTTCGGCGCGTGACCTGCCCCGCCCCGTGCGGGGGGAATGAATTATCCTATATGGGGCGCAGAGTGCTGCGCCGCATGAGGGAGGAATCGAATTGTCTAAAGTAAAAGATACGAATTACCTTGCGATTACGGCAATGCTGGCAGCCCGCGAGACCAAAATGCTTTCCGCTGAGCGCATGGAGCGCATGATCGACGCGCCCACGAACGACGAGGCGGCCAAGATCTTGGAGGAATGCGGCTACGGCGACCTGAGCGGCCTGTCCGCGAAGGAAGCCGGCGCTGCGCTCGAGGCGCACATCGCGGCGCTGTTCGATGAGGTCGAGGGCATGGTCCCGGAGGCGCAGCTCGTGCAGCTGTTCCGCCTCAAGTATGACTACCACAATGCCAAGGCGCTCATCAAGGCGCGGGCGATGGGCGTGGAGTGCGATGCGATCCTGTCGCAGCGCGGCACCGTGGCGCCGCAGAAACTGCTCACGGCGTTTCTCGAGGAGGACTACCGCGACATCCCGCCCATTCTGGCGCAGGCCATGGTCAGCGCCGCCGCGATCCTGGCGCGCACGACCAATCCGCAGGCAGCGGACTTCGAGCTCGACCGCGCGTATTTCGCGCAGATGCTCGCGCTTTCCGACGGCCTGAGCGACGGCGGCTTTGCCAGAGGCTATGTGCAGCTGCAGATCGACAGCGCGAACCTGCGCGCTGCCGTGCGCACGCGCCGCATGGCCAAGGACGCGGACTTTCTCAAGACCGCGCTCATCCCGGGCGGCACGATCGGCACGGACCGCGTGCTCGCGGCGTTCGACTCGGCCGAGGCGCTCACCGCGCTCTACGGCAACACGTGGCTGGGCAATGCGGCGGCTGCCGGCGCGGCGGCCATGAGCGGCGGCGCGCTGACGGCGTTTGAGCTGCTGTGCGACAACGCGCTCATGGACTACATCCGCGCGGCCAAGCTGCGCAGCTTCGGCGCGGCGCATGTGTCCGCTTATCTCGCCGCCATGGAAAACGAGACCACGGCCGCCAGAATGATCCTGACGGGCAGACTCGCAGGGCTTCAGCCCGCGGTCATCCGGGAAAGGCTGCGTGAGACTTATGCTTAAAATTGCAGTTGTCGGCGGTGCGGAGACCGTCATGGGCTTCAAGGCGCTCGGCCTCGAGGCCTGCCCGGTCACCAATGCCGAGGAGGCGCGCGAAACGCTGCGCCGCCTGACGAAAGACTCTGAGGACTACGCCATCATCTATGTCGAAGAGAATCTGGCGCAGGAGCTTCAGCATGAGATCGACAAATTCAAAGATGTTCCCAAGCCGGCCATCATCCTGATCCCCGGCAGGGAAGGCCCCCTCGGCCTCGGCCAGACCGCGCTCAAGGCGGCCGTCGAGCGAGCGGTTGGCTCCGATATCCTTTAAGGAAAGGAAGAATGAAATTGAGCGGAACCATTACAAAAGTTTCCGGCCCGCTGGTCGTGGCGAACGGCCTTGCCGATGCCAACGTCTCCGACGTTGTGCGTGTCGGTGAGCAGCGCCTGATCGGCGAGATCCTGAATATGACCGGCGACAGCGCGTCCATCCAGGTCTATGAGGAGACCTCGGGCCTTGGCCCCGGCGCGAAGGTCGAGACCACCGGTATGCCGCTGTCCGTGGAGCTTGGCCCCGGTATGCTGGAGAATATCTATGACGGTATCCAGCGCCCGCTGCCCGAGATCCGCGACCTGACCGGCTCCAACATCACCCGCGGCATCGAGGTGCCCGCGCTCAACCGCGAGCGCGTCTGGCACTTTGACCCCGTTGTGCAGCCCGGCACCGCCGTCACCGGCGGCGACGTGATCGGCACCGTCCAGGAGACGACGGCCATCCTGCACAAGATCATGGTGCCCCCGCAGATGAAGGGCACGATCAAGAGCATCACCGGCGGCGACTTCACGGTCGACCAGACCGTCGCTGTGCTCACGGACGCCAACGGCGTCGACCATGAGCTGAACATGATCCAGCGCTGGCCGGTGCGTATCGCGCGCCCCTATGCGCAGAAGTTCGCTCCGAACAAGCCCATGAATAGCGGCCAGCGTATCATCGACACGCTCTTCCCGATCGCCAAGGGCGGCACGGCCGCCGTGCCCGGCCCGTTCGGCAGCGGCAAGACCGTCGTGCAGCACCAGCTCGCCAAGTGGTCGGACGTGGACGTCGTCGTCTACATCGGCTGCGGCGAACGCGGCAACGAGATGACCGACGTTCTCATGGAGTTCCCGGAGCTGACCGACCCGCGCAACGGCGAGCCGCTGATGAAGCGCACCGTGCTCATTGCCAACACCTCCGATATGCCCGTGGCAGCGCGTGAGGCGTCCATCTATACCGGCATCACCATCGCCGAGTACTTCCGTGACATGGGCTATGACGTCGCCGTTCTGGCTGACTCCACCTCCCGCTGGGCCGAGGCCCTGCGTGAGATGTCCGGCCGTCTGGAAGAGATGCCCGGCGAAGAAGGCTACCCGGCCTACCTCGCGTCCCGCATCGCGCAGTTCTACGAGCGCGCCGGCTGCATCCGCTGCATCGGCAGCGAGGGCGACCGCCGCGGCTCCGTCACCGCCATCGGCGCTGTCTCGCCTCCGGGCGGCGACATTTCCGAGCCGGTCTCGCAGGCCACCATGCGTATCGTCAAGGTGTTCTGGGCGCTCGATTCGAGCCTGGCGTATGCCCGCCACTTCCCGGCCATCAACTGGCTGACGTCTTACTCGCTGTATGTCGACTCGCTCAAGCCGTGGTATGAGGCCACGTTCGGCGAGGAATATATGGCCAACCGCGACAAGGCCATGAGCATCCTGCAGCAGGAATCCGAACTGCAGGAGATCGTCCGCCTCGTCGGCCAGGACGCGCTGTCCCCGGCTGACCGCCTGACGATGGAGACGGCCAAGATGATCCGTGAGGACTTCCTGCAGCAGAACGCCTTCGTCGACATCGACAGCTACTCCGAGTACCGCCGTCAGTTTCTGCTGCTCGGTCTCATTCTGCGCTACGACGCCGAGTGCCGCGACGCACTCGAGAAGAACGCGCCGATGCAGAAGCTCTTTGCCATCCCTGCCCGCGTCGACATCGGCCGCGCCAAGAGCGTGCCGAGCGACGAGTACGAGCAGGTCTATGCCAAGATCGCCGCGGACATGACCGCGCAGATCAAAGAGATTATCGCCGGAGGTGAGGAGCAGTGATTAAAGAGTATAAAACGATCCAGGAGATCGCCAGCCCTCTGATGATCGTCAAGAACGTCGAAGGCGTGACCTACGACGAGCTGGCTGAGATCGAGCTCCCGAACGGTGAAGTCCGCCGCTGCAAGGTTCTCGAGGTCGAGGACGACCACGCGGTCGTGCAGCTCTTTGAGAGCGCGCAGGGCATCAACCTCGCACAGTCGAAGGTCCGCTTCCTCGGCCATCCGCTGCAGCTGGGCGTGAGCGAGGATATGCTCGGCCGCGTCTTCAACGGCATGGGCGAGCCCATCGACGGCGGCCCGGCGATCCTCGCCGAGGAGCACCGCGACATCAACGGCCTGCCGATGAACCCGGCAGCCCGCGCCTACCCGGCGGAGTTCATCCAGACCGGCGTTTCCACCATCGACGGCCTGAACACCCTCGTCCGCGGCCAGAAGCTGCCGATCTTCTCGGCATCCGGCCTGCCGCACGCCGCGCTGGCCGCGCAGATCGCGCGCCAGGCGAAGGTGCTGGGCGACAACGAGAACTTCGCCGTCGTCTTCGCCGCCATCGGCATCACGTTCGAGGAGTCCGAGTACTTCATTCAGGAGTTCCGCCGCACCGGCGCCATCGACCGCACGGTCGTGTTCT
>OGYE01001353.1_pt1 | contig 15938 bp, 17 predicted proteins | sample 1576471 | NCBI WGS metagenome assembly OGYE01 (sample SAMEA3541532, study PRJEB24748) | human gut metagenome | biome: human gut; feature: human-associated habitat; material: faeces | place: China | collected 2012
ATATGACGGCGCGATTTTTCAAAGATTTTATAAATCGAGAAGAACGCAGCTTGTGCGTTTTTGTTCCGCCAAGAAAAAAGAGGAGGCAGCGCGTGAATCTGACGGATATTTCCACCATCAAAACGCTGTGCGCGGCGCACGGCTTTTCGCTCTCCAAGGAATTCGGGCAGAATTTTATCGTCAACCCGGGCATCTGCCCCAAGATCGCCGAGGCGGCGGGGATTGACGAGCACTTCGGCGTGCTGGAGGTCGGCCCCGGCATGGGGGTGCTGACCAAGGAGCTGGCGCGGCGCGCAAAAAAAGTAGTGGCGGTGGAGGTGGACAAGCGTCTGCCGCCGCTGTTGGCGGAAACTCTGGCAGAATATGAAAACGTGACGGTCGTGGAGGGCGACGTGCTGAAGGTGGACCTTGCGGCGCTCATCCGGGACGAGTTCCCGGGCCTGCGTGTGGCCGTATGTGCAAACCTGCCCTATTATATTACCAGCCCTATCGTCATGAAGCTGCTGGAGGAGCGGCTGCCCATCGAGCATATCACGGTAATGGTGCAGAAAGAGGCGGCGGCGAGACTCTGCGCCCCGGTCGGCAGCAGGGACGCGGGTGCCGTAACAGTAGCGGTCAACTACTATGCCGACGCGAAGAAGCTCTTCAATGTCTCGGCGGGCTCGTTCATGCCCGCTCCCAAAGTGGACAGCAGCGTTATCAGGCTCGATATCAGACCCGACCCGCCCGTTGAAATATCGGACGAGAAATTCTTCTTCCGCGTAGTCAAGGCGGCGTTCGGTCAGCGCAGAAAGACCGCATCGAACTCGCTGAGCGCGGGACTCGGCATCCCGAAAGACAAGATAAACGCGGCTATAGAAGCGGCGGGACTGCCCGCGAGCGTCAGGGCGGAGAGCCTCGGCATGGAAAATCTGGCGCGCCTGAGCGAATGCATCGCGGCTCAGTGCAGATAAGCGGGGGATTTTTATGCTATTGCTCTTAGTAAAATACACGGCGAAGCCCGGCGACGGAGAAAAATTCGTCAGAGAAATAACAGCCTCCGGGATTCTCAATACCGTCCGCGCCGAAGACGGCTGCGAGGGCTACGACTACTACTTCTCGGCGGAAAACCCGGACACGGTACTGCTCGTTGAAAAATGGGCTTCGGCAAAACAGCAGGAAGCGCATCTTCAAACAGCGCACATGGCAGAGCTGATGAAGATAAAAGAGAAATATATCTCAGACACCTCAGTCGAAAAAACAGTTTTATAAAATATCAAGGCATCCGCTCATGACGGATGCCTTTGTTTGTTGGTGGGGTGTGGAGGGATTCTGCAAATTGGAGTTGTCTATTGCTCAAGCCACAACAAAGAAAAAAGTAAGTGACCCAGCTAATTTTTATAATCAGGCCTTCAATAGCCACGCCGCAGTGTTTGAAGTATATCTGGTAAGAGCAAAGACACGACTCGTTTGTTTTTTTGCAGATATTAAAAAGAAAACGCGGGTAGTATAAAAGTTTGATTATGGTATGGCGCAAAGGTAGAGCGGCAGCGGTGCGTCGAAGTCGCCGCACCCTACAAGTTATATATCAATAAAATTGTGCAAAATCTGTGGGTGGATAATATTCTGCCATACTATACACATCCTTCCACTCCAGACAAAGCAAAAATCCGCCGCATCAAAAAATCAACACGGCGGATTTTTATTTCATCTCACTGTATATTTCCCTCGCGCGGGTCGTCAAGGCTTCCTGCGTATTTTTTGTCACCCCGTCTATCACTTCATCGAGCATTTGGGCGAGCACTGCACCGAGCTTTCTGCCCTGCGGGATGCCGATATCCATGAGCGTGCGCCCGTTTATCTGGAGCTCGCTCAGCGACAGGCACGGCTTCTGCGCCGCCAAATCCTTCGCAGTTTTTTCGGCATCGGCTATTTGGTCGAGCCGGTATCTGTATTCCGGCGACTGCGCGAGCACATCGGCGCGCATGACCTTGAGCAGTTTCAGCACGCCGTCGAGACCGAATTTTGAGAGATAGCGCGGCATTTTTTCCGTGTTTTCATATAGCTCCCAGCGGTCGTGGTTGCTGACGAGGAACAGAATTTCATCTCTGAATTTGTTCGACACTTTGAGCCGCGCGAGTATCTGCGCCGAAATCTCCGCGCTGATTCTCTGATGCCCGTAAAAATGCGCAACACCGTTTTCGTCGAATTTTTTGACGGCGGGCTTGCCGCAGTCGTGCAGGAGCATTGCAAAGCGCAGCGTCGGCTCGGGGTCGATGCTCTCGACGGCTATCAGCGTGTGTTCGTATATGTCATAGCAGTGGTGCGGGTTGTCGTGGCTGTTTTTATACATCGGCTGAAGCTCCGGCAGGATTTCAAACAGCACCGGGGCAAAGTCCGTTAGAATTCGCTTTGCTCCCTTTCCGCAGACGAGCTTTAACAGCTCTTTTGCTATGCGCTCTTCTGAAATATTGCCGAGCAGAGCGCGGTTTTTCAAAAGGCTCTGTGCGGTTTTCTCTTCAATCTCAAAATCGAGCGCGGACGCAAAGCGCAGGGCGCGCAGGATTCGCAGGGCATCTTCATTAAAGCGCCTGTCCGGGTCACCGACGCATCGGATTATTTTGTTCTTGAGATCATTCTGACCGCCGAAGAGATCGATCGTCCCAGTCATTTTGCTGTAAGCCATGGCGTTGACCGTAAAATCACGCCTGCCGAGATCCGCGCCGAGGTTGGAAGTGAAAGTCACGCTTTTCGGGTGCCTGTTGTCCTCATATTCGCCGTCGAGGCGGAAAGTCGTTATTTCAAGCGGCTCGCCGTCGATAACTACCGTCACCGTGCCGTGCTTTATGCCCGTGTCGATGCAGTGAAAGTCTGCAAACACGGATTTCATATTCTCCGGCTTCGTCGAGGTCGTTATGTCCCAATCGTTCGGAGTTTTTCCGAGCAGGCTGTCGCGCACGCATCCGCCGACGGCATATGCCTCGAAACCCGCCGACTGAAGCAGGTTTATCGCGGTGTCAACATTTTTCGGCATATCCATCGTCAAGCGGTTCAACTCCTTTACAACAAAGATATTTTATCATATAATTGTCACCGGATACAAGAGAAAAAGGAGCAAGAACATGAACATACAGATATTCGGAAAATCAAAATGCTTCGACACAAAAAAGGCGGAGCGCTGGTTCAAGGAGCGCAGGATAAAATATCAGCTCATCGATGTTGCAAAATACGGCATGAGCCGCGGCGAATACGCCTCGGTCAAGAAAGCCGTCGGCGGCATGGACAAATTATTCGACGAGAAGAGCAAGGCATACGAACAGCAGTTCATAAAATACCTCGCGCACGACGAGGACAAAGAGGAAAAGCTCTTCGAGCACCCCGAACTCTTCAAAACCCCGATAGTCCGAAACGGCAAGCAGGCAACGGTCGGCTACTGCCCGGAGATATGGAAAGATTGGGAATAATTTCGTTCGCGCTCAAAGCATAAATTTCTCATTTTCACGAAAGGAGACCCGATATGCCAAACAGAATCTGGCTCTGCGGCGACACGCATATGCATTCTTCAATCAGCGACGGAAAATACGCGCCCGACGAGCTCGTTGAAAAATGTCAAGCCAAGGGTCTCGACTGGATAATAATCACCGACCACAACAAAAACGCGGTCGGCGACAAAAGCTATTATTCAGAAAATCTGCTCGTCATTCCCGGCGCCGAATACACCGGGCGAAACGGGCACATGAATATATTCGGGAGCGGGCTGCCCGAATTTGACGGCACACGCCCGGAGAAATACGAACAGTATCTTTCAATGTCCGCTCTCGCTCATTCAAACGGATGCACGGTGTCAATAAACCACCCGTTTTGCAGCCGCTTCGGATGGAGAATGCCGCTCGAAGATTTTCCGGCGGACTGCGTTGAAATCTGGAACATGTTCATGCATCAGAGCAACATGACCTGCATCAGTTGGTGGGAGCGGCAGATTCTCGGCGGCAGGCGAATCGCGGCAGTTGGCGGCAGCGACTATCACCGCGACTACGGCACATCGGATATGCTCGCTTCGCCGACAACATTCGTTTTTGCCGAATCTAACAGCGAAAAAGATATTCTATCTGCCCTGCGCCGCGGCAACTCGTTTATCACGAACTCGCCCGACGCGTCGAGGCTCGTTCTGTCATACAAAGACTGCGTTCAGGGCGATGAAATTAAAATTGCCCCGGGAATGAAAGTTCATCTGCACGCCGAAAAACTCAGAAAAAATATGACCCTGCGCGTGTTCAACAACGAAAAAATCATATATGAACACAGAATCGGCGGCGAGTCTGAGCTCGATAAAGATATCTCTATAATAGAAAAAGGCTTTGTCCGCGCGCAGATAACATACCGTCTGCGCGGATTCAGAAAGGCATTTTTCAACATCAAAATGGCTCTATGGAGACCGAAAGAGAAAAATATTCCGTATGATACCGCCGTGTGGTGCATGACTAACCCGATGTGGATAGTGTAGTATTGAACTGAACGATTTTTCATTAGCTGCACCGATAGCGGCAACGATGCATGAGATGCCACACTCAACAAGCTTTAAATATTTTATAACACAAAAAGGAACTGCACACGGCAGTTCCTTTTTTTATTTATATTTTTACTATATATCCGTCCTTGCGCGGGGGACGCGCAGTGGGTTCGGCGGCGGAATAGCCGAGGGCTATCGAGCCGACTCCGCGCAGGGTTTCGGGCAGATTCCACTCGCGCAGTAATTTTTTGCCCTCTTCGCTGTCGAATATCTCGCGCTCCCTGTGAACCCAGACCGAGCCCAAATCGCAGGCGTGAGCGGCGAGCATCATATTTTCGAGCACGCAGCTGCCGTCCTCAACAAATGTGTTTGCGCTCGGATCCGCAAGCACGAGAACGACGGTCGGCGCGCCGTAATACGGGTCTTTGTCGACGCCCATTATCGCGGCGTTGAGCTTCGAGAGCTTTTCGCGGTACTTTTTATCGGACACCGCGATTATAACAGGCGACTGGCGGTTCATGCCCGTCGGCGCATAAGTGCCTGCTTCGAGGACTGCGTCGAGCAGATCTTCCGGTACAGAATCAGGCTTGAAGCTGCGCGTGCTGCGGCGGGTTTTTATCATCTCAAGAAAATCTCCGTTCATGTTTTTCCTCCCAAAAAGCTTTCAGGACAGCGTATCAAATTGATACAGCCGCCCTGAAAGCACCTCTATTCATATCTCCTATACTTTCTTTATTCTGACATCCAAATATAGCCAAATTGTGTTCAAATTGTGAACATTTTTTGATTTCAGATAAATTTAAGGAAATATTTATTTATTTTGTCTACTTTAGCTTACTTTTTCTTGGCTTTGGGCAGTATCACGCAAACAAGAATGACGCACACGGCGGCAACTGCCGCGATGATTATCCACTTCGTGTTCGAGGTGTTCTGACCCGTTACGGGAACCATTTCTTCTGCAAAAGCGGTTATTGCCGCCGCAGCGACGCTTATCGCCATCAGAGCCGCCAGAACTATGGCGACCACTCTTGTCCATATTCCTCTCTTCTGCATTTTTATCATCCTTTCGTTCGGGCGTTATTTTACGCCGAGAATTTTTTCAATTGATTCGCCGAGCTTCTCGCCGAGAGCCGAGGAGTGATTTTCATCCTTGCCGCAGGCGGTAATATATGCCTTGAGCTTCGGCTCGGTGCCGGACGGGCGGACTATGACGCTGTTGCCGTCGGGCAGTTTATATGCGAGAACATTTGACTTCGGCAGGTCTATTTCGCTGACTTTGCCGCTTATTATATCAACGCGCTCGGACTTTTTGTAGTCGGCGGTCTCAATAACCTTCATGCCCGCTATCTCTTCGGGAGCGTGCTCTCTGAGCGAGGTCATGATAGCGCCCATCTTCTCCATTCCGCTCTCGCCCTCGAAAGTGAAGTTGAGAAGAATGTTCTTGTAGTAGCCGTATTTTTCATATATCTCGGTCATCTTCTGGGCGAGGGTCTTGCCCTGAGATTTATAATATGCCGCCATCTCGCAGACGAGCAGAGAAGCAACTACCGCATCCTTGTCTCTCGCGTGCAGACCCGAAAGATAACCGTAGCTCTCTTCCATACCGAGAATGAATCTGTCGCCCTCGTTTTTCTTTTCGAGATCAGTCGCAAATTCGCCGATATATTTGAATCCCGTCAGCACATCGTGTATCGCGCAGCCGTAGCTCTCCGCGACGCGGTCAACGAGCGAAGTCGTAACGAACGACTTGACTATAACGGGGTCTTTGGGCAGAGTGCCGGCTTCTTTCATCGAAGAGAGAATATACTCGGTCAGCAGAACACCGACTTCGTTGCCGCTCATGAGCCTGTAATCGTTTCCGGCGTTGACGGCGATGCCGACGCGGTCGCAGTCGGGGTCGGTCGCGAGAAGCAGATCGACATTCTTGCCCTCGGCGAGCTTCAGAGCCTCTTCAAAAGCCTGGCGAATCTCAGGGTTCGGATAGGGACAGGTCGGGAAGTGACCGTCCGGGTTCTCCTGAGAGGGGACTACCGTAACATCATCGAAGCCCGCGCGCTTGAGCACCTCGCGGACAGGCTTGTTGCCCGTGCCGTTGAGGGGAGTGTAAATCAGCTTAAGCTTGCCCTTTGAGACGGCGTCGGGATTGACTCTGCGCGAGAGGACGCACTCATAGAATGCCTCGTTCACGCTGCTGTCAATAAACTCAATCTTTCCGCTCTTTATGCCATCGTCGAAGTCCATGGTGCGGACATCGTCGAAGATATCAACTTTTCTGATGCACTCGTATGTGGCGTTCGCCTCGGCGTCGGTCATCTGATAGCCTTCGTGCGAATAGCACTTGTAGCCGTTGTACTTTGCAGGGTTGTGGCTCGCGGTGATTATTATGCCGGAGCTGCAATGTAGCTTTCTCACGGCGAAAGAGAGCATCGGGGTCGGAACCAATTCGGGATAAATATATACTTTTATTCCGTTTGCGGCGAGCACGCCTGCCGCGCCCTTTGCGAAAACATCCGAGTTGATTCTCGAGTCGTGCGCTATCGCGACGGACGGGGAATCATACTTCGCGTTGAGATAATCCGCCAGACCCTGGGTCGCCTGGTTGACGGTGAAAACATTCATTCTGTTTGTGCCCGCGCCGAGAACTCCGCGCAGACCGCCCGTGCCGAATTCGAGCGCACGGTAAAATCTATCCGATATCTCATCCTCTTTGCCTTCAATGGCGGAAAGTTCGTCATGAAGTTCAGCATTGCCCTCGGTCTTTTTCAGCCAGAGGTCATAGAGATCTTTGATTTCCTGTTTCATTGTTCTACTCCTTTCGAAAGCCGGTGGCATCGGCTTACTCATATAATATTATAATATCTTTATATCTTTTCATCAACCACTATTTGAGCAAATTTACCATTTGTTTATTTTATCCGGCACATAAATTTATAGTCTTGCCGTCTGTCTTTTATGCGTCATGTGTGGTATAATTAACGGCAGTATTAATAAAGCCATGTAAAAAAAATGTTTTTTGCGTTCAATCGGAGATAATACTATGGAGAAAGAAACAAACAGCTTTTCGCAGGGACTGCGCGACGGAATGCCTATATGCTTAGGCTATCTGTCGGTCGCCTTTGCGTTCGGAATATTCACGGTCAGCCACGGACTCACGGCGTGGGAGGCGGTGGTGATCTCGATGACAAATGTCACATCCGCCGGGCAGTTGGCGGCGGTGCCGATAATCGCGGGCGGCGGATCGCTGTTTGAGCTGGCGCTGACGCAGTTTGTTATCAATATGCGCTATTCGCTCATGTCCGTCTCGCTCTCGCAGAAGCTCGGAAAGAGCGTGAGATTGATTGATAGATTTTTAATATCGTTTGTCAATACAGATGAAGTTTTCGCGGTCGCTATCTCAAAAGGCGCGCCGCTCGGCAGAAAATATCTCTATGGACTCACCCTGACTCCCTATCTCGGCTGGAGCCTCGGTACTCTCCTGGGTGCGGTCGCCGGAAATATCCTGCCCGCGATGCTCGTCTCCGCCCTCGGAATCGCGATATACGGAATGTTTATAGCGATAATAGTCCCGCCCGCGAAAAAGAGCCTGCCGACTCTGCTCTGCATTTTGACCGCAATCGCTCTGAGCTGTGCATTTAAATTTATTCCCGTGCTCTCAAAAGTGCCGAGCGGATTTGCGATAATTATCTGCGCCGTTGCGGCGAGCGTGCTGTTTGCGCTCGTGGCCCCGATAAAAGAGGAGCAGACAGAGGAGGTGAGCGCCGATGAATAATTATATTCAGTTTTTCTCGGGTCTTGCCGTCATGGCGGGAGTTACATATCTCGTCAGGATGCTCCCGCTCGTCTTGGTCAAGAAAAAGATAGAAAACAGATTCATAAATTCTTTTCTCTATTATGTCCCGTATGCGGTGCTCGCCGTTATGACGGTTCCAGCGATATTTTCATCCACAGCGAGTCTCCCGAGCGCGATAGCGGGCTTTGTTGTGGCTTTGATTCTCGCATATTTCGAGCGCGGTCTGCTTACCGTCGCCGCCGCGTCCTGCGCCGCCGTGTTCATAGCGGAGCTGATAATGAAATTCATTCACTGAGGTAATATAAAATGGTACTGCGCGAAGTTTCTAAAATAGATGTAAATTATGTAAAAAAGCTATATAAAGAGGCTTTTCCGATAAGAGAGAGAATGCCTTTTTCAAGGCTGCTAAAATTACAGAAGAATAATATAATAAAAATGTTCGCCGCATATGAAAACGGCGAGCCCTGCGCTCTCGCGATAACCTGCACGGGCAGCAAATCGGTGCTTTTGATGTACCTTGCCGTTGACGGCAACAAACGCGGTCAGGGACTGGGTTCAAAAATTATCCCCGCCCTGTGCGAGACTTTCCCGCGCCGCAACCTCCTGCTCGAAATAGAAAAGCCGGACGAAAACAAGCCGATGACCGTTCGCAGAAAGGAATTTTATCTTCGCTGCGGACTTCGCGAGACGGGGACGGAGATATCTCTCGCCGGAGTTCTGATGGAAGTTCTCATAAAAGGCGACGGTGAGTTCGACAAATACGAATATCTCGATATCTACCGCAAACACTTCGGAAGAAAAATGGCGAAGCTGCTGCTGAAAATCAAATAAATTAAGCCGGAAGAAAAAATCTTCCGGCTTTAATTTTATATATTTATTGTTTCTTCAATCTGCCCCGCTTCAATTGCCGGCTCTTCGATTTCAATAGTTTTCCTCTTTTTGCTGTTAAACACTTCGTCGAGCTTTTTACACAGTGCGTTTATTCTTATCAGCCTGAAAAGCTGTATTCTCAGAAGGTCTATTACTATACATATTATAAATACAGCGAGCGCCATTGCAACCGAGCCGAAAATCATCGCCGCCGTGCCGTGATTGACGAGCGGCATCGCGATATCTTTCATCAGCTTATTGAACACGAGCGGGTGAGTATGTATCAGATAAACTCCGAGAGCGGCGGGGGTTATATAATTTATAAACTTCTCCGTTTTCTTTCCGAATTTCAGCTTCGAGAAGAATATGAAAAGGAAGATTGCGGACAAGACCACAAAAGGCGAGGTATATGTCAGGTAGTTCACCGTGTCGTCTGTAAATATCTTTTTCATCGGATCTTTTAAAAATATATTTAGCGCAAAATTGCATCCGACGGAGATTATATAAAATAACAGTGCACTGTACCATTTCATCTTCGCGCCGACGCCGAATTTTTTCATATACGCGCCGACAAGATACATGACCATGAGCCATATCGGGCTGTAGCCCTCGGAAAATTGGAATCCGTCTTTTCCGATTATAAACGAACCCGTTGTCAGAAGCAGAATAACAGCTATAACCGCAGTGAAGCTCTTCTTATCTGCCGCCTCTGCGAATTTGTTCATCATCGGGATGAATAAATACATCAGAAAATACGCGGTCATGTACCAATACTGCTTTGAAACTATCGGAGTCAGTGCATAGACTATATTCTGCGCGCTGAAAAATTCGCGGTAGATTAATATCATAATCGCAGACAGACCGACGCTGTAGAAAAATATCTCGAACCACAATTCTGTTATCCTCGACGGCTTTATCTTTTTGCCGAGCATAAGATACCCGCTGATGAGTGCGTAGCAGTTGACCGCGCAGAATGCCGCATTCTGCATGAGATAAACCGGATAGTAGCTGCTTGTTCCCGCGGCAGCTCCGATTATCCCGCCCATTCCCAGAACATGAAGCAAGGCTATCATAAACATGGAAAACAGCTTAAAGAGGTTAATTCCGGTGTTCCTCTTTTTCATTTGTTATCCCCTCACTCAGATATTTGAAAGACTGTCAACATACTCCGTGCGTTTGAGCAGCGTTGACGACGATATCTGTGAAATATAGACGTGCGTTTTTTGGTCTCTGCCGATGCAGACTATAAAAGATTTTGGAAGATCGGTGCAGACATTCGTAACGCAGCCGTCCTTTTCGGCCTTCGCGAGATAATCGCGTGTGGCTTTTGAAACAGTTGAAGTGTCGAGGTCAAAAATTCCGACTATCTCGTCCATGCTCACGACCTTGTCCTGGCCGAGATGAAGATACATCAGTCTCCCTCCTCATATTTCATTTATACTGCCGTCCGTCATCTCAAACGCTTTACCCTTCTGCAGCCGCAGCAGCTGGGACGGATCGCAGCAGGTTATGAAAACCTGCCTTTTTCCGAGGCGTTCGAGCAGCAGTTCCTGACGCCCGTCATCAAGCTCGCTCATAACATCGTCGAGCAGGATTATCGGGCTTTCGTCCGTGATTTTTTCGAGTATGTCCGCCTCGGCTAATTTTAGCGAGAGGGCACAGGATCTCTGCTGGCCCTGCGAGCCGTAGATGCGGGCATTCCTATTGTTTATAAAAAATGAAAGATCGTCTTTGTGCGGACCTGTGCCTGTAAACTGGCGTCGGATATCGGTCTCGCGGCTTTTTTCGAGCTCGTCGAGCATAGTCTGCGCCGCCGATTGTTCGTCAAAATCGGTAGCTTTGCAGAATGTATCATATCTGACCGTCAGCTTTTCGCGCCCGGCGGTTATTCCGGAATAATTTTCCGCAGCCTGCTTTTTTATCATATCGAGATATTCAAAGCGATAGCGAAGTATTTTTGCTCCGAGAGCGGACAGCTGTGCGTCCCATGAAAAAAACATATCGGAGCTTATATTCCCGCTCGCCGCAGCCTGACGCAGCAGCGCGTTGCGCTCGGAGAGAGTTTTGATATATTTTGAAAGTATTCCTGCATAGTTGGGCTTGACAAGGCTTATAGCTATGTCTATAAATTTTCTGCGCTCGCCCGGTCCGTCCTGGACTATAGACAGCGTTGCCGGGGAAAACAGCACCGCCGGGAACTCACCGATGAGTCTTCGCGGAGTGTCTTTATGAACGCCGTTTATCCACACATTCTTTTTATCCGTCAGTTCGAGCCGAGCCGTCTGATCTCTGTCAAATGCAAAAAAGCTTATATCGAGCATACTGCGCTCGCAGTTCTCGCGTATAAGCTGGGAATTTTTCCTTGTCCTGAAGCTGTGGCAACCGGTAAAGAGCCAGATGCTCTCAATGAGATTCGTCTTGCCCTGTCCGTTTTCGCCGAAAATTATATTTATAGACCTGTCTGGCGAAATTACTGCATTTTCAAGATTGCGGAAGTCTTTTGCATTGTGCTGTGTTACATACATATCAGATAACTTTGTATATTTTATGTTCAAACTCAGCCGTATCTCCCGGACGGAGCTTTTTGCCGCGCGAAGTGCAGACTTCGCCGTTGACTTTCACTTCTCCGTCCTGGATAACGAACTTTGCGTGTCCGCCGGTCACAACTGCATCGCAGAGCTTCAAAAAAGCGTCGAGGCGGATAAACTCGGTGTCTATCTTTTTCTCCGTGACCGGTTTCTCTTTTATTCTGACTTTGAGTTTTTTAACCATTTCTATCCTTCTTACTCAGTCTTTATTCTAACGGGCAGCACGAGGAACAGGAAGCTGTCGCCCTCAGGCGGAAGGATTATTATCGGCGAGACGGGGCCGTTGAGCTTGAAATTGACTTCGTCTGTATCCGCAACGCGCAGTGCATCGGTCAGATACTTGTTATTGAAACCTATTTCAACATCGTCGCCGTCTATCTCGGCCGAAACGCTGTCGCTCGCAGTACCGAGCGAGGTTACGCTCGAGAGTCTTATCATATTGTCTGCGAAAACGCACTTGATGGGGCTCTTGTACTTCTCGCTGATAATGAGCGACGCGCGGTCGATCGAATTTATCATATCGCGGGTGTTGACTCTGACTCTTGTTGTACATTTGGGCGGGATAGCGGATTCATAATTTAAGAATTCGCCCTCAAGAAGTCTCGAAACGACGCTGTAAGAGCCGATTTCAAAGACTATATGTCTCTTGCCGACTCCGAGCGAGATAGTTCCGTCATCGTCGTTCATCAATTTCATTATTTCAGAAAGCGTCTTCGCGGGGACTATAAACGAGATATCGTCGCCGGAATAATCTATATTCTCTTTTCTGACGGCGAGTCTGAATCCGTCGATTGCAATGAGCTTCAGTATATTGCCGCTGATATCAAACTTGACGCCCGTGTGAACGATCTTGCTGTCGTTAACTGCGACGGCGAATATAGTCTGCCTGACCATATCTTTTAAAACGCCCTGATTGATAACAATAGGATATCCGCCGGAGACTGACGGGAGCTCGGGATATTCCTCAGCGCTCATGCCGATAAGCGAATATTTTGCGTTGCCGCTGACGATGCTTGCAAGAAGTCTCGCATCGGACTCAAAGCGCACGCTCTCGCCGGGGAGCTTGCGCATAATGTCGCAGAGAATGCGGGCGTTGATAATTATCGAGCCTTCCTCTTCGACTGTCGCCTTTATTGCGGTATTTATGCCGAGTTCAAGGTCATAGCCAGTGAGAATAAGCTGACCGCTGACTGCTTTTATGAGAATACCTTCTACTGCGGGTATCGACGTTTTGGTCGATACTGCTCTCTGCACGTTGAGGCAAGCCTCGGAGAGCTCCGCCGTGCCGCAAACAAATTTCATGAAAGATCCTCCCTGTCTGTGAATAAATAAATATTATATTTAGTAGTAGTAGTAGAGGGTGTTGAAAGTGAGGAAAAGTGCCTCTGTCCCTTTACTGTCAATGAAACCGCGATTTTTAGTTTTCCACATCGGATGAGGAAAGATTTTACTTTTCCACACACTTAAAAACACCGATGTGGAAAGTGTGGAAAACCGGTATGTGGAAAACTAAAAGAATGTGGAAAACTTTTCTTTTTATCAGAGCTCTTTTCTGCCCTCGATAGCCTTTGTGAGAGTGAAATTATCGGCATATTCAAGATCCGCGCCGACGGGGATTCCGTAAGCAAGGCGCGATACTTTCACTCCGAGCGGCTTTACGAGCCTTGAGATAAACAGAGCTGTGACATCGCCCTCGGCTGTCGGATTAGTAGCCATGATAAGCTCTTTTACTTCGCCGTCGCCGAGTCTGTTGACAAGCTCTTTTATGCAGAGATCGTCCGGACCGACTCCGTTCATCGGGGATATAAGCCCGTGGAGAACGTGATATACTCCGCCGAACTCGTGCGTGCGCTCGATAGCCATGACTGCTTTCGGGTCTTCTACAACGCAGATAACGCTCTTGTCCCTCGACGGGCTCTTGCATATCGGGCAGAGCTCCGCGTCGGTTAAGTCACAGCATATTGGGCAGCGGTGAATTTTTGTCTTCGCCTCAACTATCGTGTCGGCAAATTCTTTTGCCTGCTCGTTCGTCATCGAAAGAATGTGATAGGCGAGCCTCTGGGCGTTTTTTCTGCCGATTCCCGGCAGGCGCTCAAACTGCTCTATCAATCTCGCGAGAGGAGCGGCATTGTTCTGCGCCATATCAGAAAAGTCCGGGGATGGAAAGTCCGCCCTTGGCGCGCTCCATGCCCTGCTCCATAGCATCGTTAGCCTTGCGCACGCTCTCGTTGAAAGCGGCGATTATCAGATCTTCGAGCATCTCCGGCTCTTCGGGGTCGATTATCTCGGGAGCCATCTTGATGGAAACAGCCTCATGGCGTCCGTTGACGGTCACTTCGACCGCTCCGCCGCCTGCGCTGGCGGTGAACTCGGTCTCTTCGACCTCCTGCTGGACGCGTGCCATCTCCTCCTGCATCTCCTGGATTTTCTTCATCATATTTGCACTGCCGCCCTGCTGGGCGCCGGGGATTCTTGCTTTCATGATTATTTCTCCTTACTTCAACTGTTTTTGAAATCGTTTATTTTTTTTATAAGCCCTTCGAGCGGGTCTTTGCCGCTGTGCTGTTCGGGGGCTTTATAAAGACCTATTTTATACCGTTTGCCGGTGACTGCGAAAATCGCTTTCATTAAGAGCACTGCGTGGGTGTCCTGCTTGATGAAAGACGAGAGCGCGGGATTCTCGCTCTTTATAAGAATAAAGTTGTCGCGCTCATATCCGCTCGCGCCGTTGAGTATTCCGTGGAGCGGCGCATCGACTTTCTGAAGCTCGTCCATATTCTGTTATGAATTATGAAGAAGAAGATGAACAGGTAAACAATATTAGAGGTTTAAGCAAATATTACTATATCAAAGAAATTGAATCACTTAATATGTTGGTTGAAACTATTATAGATTCCATACATGATTTTCACAACTTTAATCAAATACAATTAAACATGAATGGAATAAAGAATGCTACTTCAATAATAATAAAAGACCTAAATAATATTAATACTAAATGATTTCTATATGCGAATAATCCATATGTCTGATTTGCATCTTACACAAGACGGCTCCACTATATGGGGAGAAGATACTCGTGAGAAGTTCATTATCGCAATTGATATGATTAAAAAAATGCAGGATATTGATGCCATATTAGTATCAGGAGACATTTCCAATGATGGGAGTTTCTCATCTTATATTTTTGCAGATAGATTATTTTCCAGCACTAATATTCCTACATACTGGAGTCTTGGTAACCATGATAATCTTGATTTATTGAAAAACAACAATCTACTAAGTTATTGTAAGTTAGTATGCGAAGCCACTATTTATGGATGGCAAATAATAATATTAAATTCTATAGCACATGACGAAGAGCAACCTGGGAAAAACCGTTCTCGAGGTGTAATTGATATTGATACTATGATTAAAATAAAAAACCAAATATATACTATAAAAAAACCAACTATAGTGGTTCTTCATCATCCTGCTTTAGAAATAGGTGGATGGCAGGACTTGAAAATCCTTAAGAATCGAGATAAATTTAGAGAAATAATTGAGTCTTCAGAATATGTACGCATTGTTTTAGCTGGACATATACATGAGTTTACTGACAGAACCTTAAACGGCATTCGATATAGCACAGCTCCGGGACTAGGGTTCGCTTTTAGTAGTAAACTATCAAATTATGAAATACAACATGGTGCAGAAGGTTTTAGTCTGATAACAATAAATAAGAATAAAATCTTAATTAATAAAATAGCATTGAGATAAAAAAATGAAGAAAATATTAGTAACAGGAGGAGCTGGTTTCATTGGCTCAAATTTATGTGAACACTTGTTGAAAATTGGTTATGAAGTTATATGTCTAGACAATTTTTCTACAGGTCACATGAGTAATATACAACATCTATTGAATAATTTCCCTACTCACTTTACTTTAATAGAAGGGGATATTCGGAACTTAGAAACTTGTATCAGAGCATCAAAAGGTGTTGACTCTATACTTCATGAAGCTGCTTTAGGTAGTATACCAAGAAGCATAGATGATCCCATTACAACTAATGATGTAAATATCGGAGGTTTCTTAAATATGCTTGTTGCTGCAAAGGATAATAATGTAAAACGATTTATATTTGCTGCAAGTAGTTCAACTTATGGGGATAGTACTGAGTTACCCAAAGTAGAAGATCGTATTGGCAGACCATTATCTCCA